>Ga0209172_10000071_pt1 | contig 295633 bp, 277 predicted proteins | sample LarsenN4metaG_FD_184113 | JGI IMG/M metagenome (GOLD analysis project Ga0209172, IMG submission 184113) | Hot spring sediment bacterial and archeal communities from British Columbia, Canada, to study Microbial Dark Matter (Phase II) - Larsen... ... | reverse complement strand
TGAGGTTGAGCAGGTCTCGCGGGCTGGCCACCGTGAAAGTGTGGAGAGGGGGAATAAAGAAGAAATTGTACATCAGAACGCTGAAGATCGAAGCGCCGATCGATGGCAGCAACCCCCAGGTGACGGCGCTATACAGCACAGCCGTCAGAAAGACCATCGACAGGTCTGGAAGCGGCAGATAGAGCTGCAGCCCTTTGGCGATCAGCGTCGTGACGCTGACCGAAGCGGCGCTCCAGATATAGGCTGATAACGCCGGTCGTTGATAGACGGGAGCCCTGCCGATATGTCGGGGTGGTTCCTCCTCGCCATTGATCACATAGACATCGATGTTGCCGCTCTTGCGGATCACGTCGTTGACGATCGAGCCACGCCACAGCTCGCTCCACCGTGAGCGCAACGATTTGCCGATGATGATCTCGGTGACGTTGCGCGAGCGCGCATACTTGATCAGATCTTCCGCCACATCCTCGCCTGGGATAGTCACCACTTCGCCCCCCAATTGCTCGACCAATCGTAAGGTGTGCGCGAGTCGATCGCGGTCGGCATCGGAAAGGCGGTGATGCTGCGGAGTCTCGACGTATACGGCTATCCACTCGGCATGCCGACGATCCGCCATGCGGCGCGCTGCGCGGACTAACCGTGGAGATAACGGACTGGGGCTGACGCAGACCAGGATGCGCTCCCTGGCTGGCCAGGGACCCGGAATGGCATGGGCCTGCATGTAGGTTTGCATCTGTTCATCGACGCGCTCGGCGGTACGGCGCAGGGCGAGCTCACGTAACGCCGTCAGGTTGCCCAATCGGAAAAAGCGCTGGATAGCCCGCTGCGCCTGCTCGGGCACATACACCTTGCCCTCGCGCAGGCGTTGTAACAATTCCTCGGGCGACAGATCGATGAGCTCGATTTCGGCGGCGTCATCGAGCAGGCGATCGGGGATGGTCTCACGGACACGCGTGCCGGTGATCTGGGCGACGATGTCGTTCAGGCTCTCTAGGTGTTGAACGTTGACGGTGGTGTAGACATCGATGCCGGCGGCCAGGAGCTCTTCGACATCGAGATAGCGCTTCGGATGTCGACTGCCAGGAATGTTGGTATGCGCTAACTCATCCACCAGCACCAAGCTGGGGTGTCGGGCTAGGATGGCATCGAGATCCATCTCCGTGAAGGTTTTACCGCGGTATTCCAACGGCTGGCGGGGGATCACCTCCAGTCCCTCGAGCAACTCTTCGGTTTCGGGCCGACCATGCGTCTCGACGACGCCTACCACGACGTCCACCCCTTCACGGCGGCGCACCTGCGCCGCTTCGAGCATGGCGTAGGTCTTGCCGACGCCGGGCGCTGCCCCCAAGAAGATCTTCAGGCGGCCGCGCCCCTCCTGCTGCGCCGCCGCGAGCAGCGCTTCAGGCGAGGGGCGAAGATCGGAATCGGACGTCCCCTGGTGCATCGCCATAGGCTCCCGCTGCACATCGCACCGATGCCGGCCGCCCAGGCCGACGCCGCTGAGAGTATAGCACACCCGGCTGCAAGCGGCCCGTTGCTCGCTCAGGGCTGGGCGTCGAGCGCCAGGTTGAGGGCCAGGACATTGACGCGCGGCTCGCCCAGGCTGCCAAACAGCCGGCCCTCGGTATGCTGGCGGACCAAGGCCCGCACCTGCTCTTCGGACATGCCGCGCGCCCTGGCCACGCGGGACGCCTGAAACTCGGCTGCGGCCGGCGTGATATGCGGGTCCAGGCCGCTCCCCGAGGTGGTCACCAGATCGACCGGGATGGGCGCGTGCGGGTTCTCCGCCCGCAGCTGCGTCACCGCCGCCGTCACGCGCTCGATCAGCGCCCGGCTGGTCGGCCCCAGGTTCGAGCCGCCCGAAGACGTCGCATCATAGCCGTCCTGGCCGGCCGCCGAGGGGCGCGGGTGGAAGTATTGCGGCCCGGAAAAGTTCTGGCCGATCAGCTCTGAACCGACGATGCGGCCATGGCGCGCCACCAGGCTGCCGTTCGCCTGGTAGGGGAAGAGCAGTTGCGCCACGCCGGTGACGGCGAGCGGATAGATAAGCCCTGTGATGACGGTCATCAGCACCGCCATCATGAGCGCCGGCCGCAGTTGCCTGAGCATCGCTTGACCTCCATTCGATGGGCCTGGGCCTTCCCATCGCCCCTACGCCAGGCGCAGGGCGACGAGGAGGATGTCGATCGCCTTGATCCCGACGAACGGGATGATGACCCCCCCTACCCCGTAGATCAGCAGGTTGCGGCGCAGGATGGACGCCGCGCCGATCGGTCGGAATTTGACCCCGCGCAGCGCCAAAGGGATGAGCGCGATGATGATCAAGGCGTTGAAGATCACCGCCGACAGGATGGCGCTCTGTGGCGTCGCCAGGTGCATGACGTTCAGCGCCTCCAGCTCCGGGTAGGTGGCCATGAACATGGCCGGGATGATGGCGAAGTACTTGGCCACGTCGTTGGCGATGCTGAAGGTCGTGAGTGCCCCGCGGGTGATGAGCAACTGTTTGCCGATCTCGACGATCTCGAGGAGCTTGGTCGGGTTGGAGTCCAAGTCCACCATGTTGCCGGCTTCTTTGGCCGCCGTCGTGCCGGTGTTCATCGCCACCCCGACGTCGGCCTGCGCCAGGGCTGGCGCATCGTTGGTGCCATCCCCACACATCGCCACCAACTTGCCCTTGGCCTGCTCGTCGCGGATGAGCTTGAGTTTGTCCTCCGGGGTCGCTTGCGCCAGGAAGTCGTCGACTCCGGCTTCCGCCGCGATGGCCGCCGCCGTCAGCGGGTTATCGCCGGTGATCATGACGGTGCGGATGCCCGCCCGCCGCAGCTCGGCAAAGCGCTCGCGGATGCCACCCTTGACGATGTCTTTGAGATGGATGATCCCCAACAAGCGGCCATCCTTGGCCACGACCAGGGGTGTCCCGCCCGACTTGGCGATGCCCTCCACGATGGCGTGCAATTCCGGGGGCGGTTGAAAAGGACCGCCGTTCCTCTTGGCGACAAAGGCCAGGATCGCATCGGTCGCCCCCTTGCGGATTTGATGCCCGTTGACATCGACGCCGCTCATGCGGGTTTGCGCCGTAAAGGGGATGAATTGCGCCTTGTGGTCGGCCACCTCGCGCCCGCGCAGCCCATGCTTCTCCTTCGCCAGCACCACGATGGAGCGCCCCTCGGGGGTTTCATCGCTCAGCGACGCCAGCTGGGCGGCATCGGCGAGCTCCGCCTCGCTCACCCCGGGCAGGGGCACGAACTCGGTCGCCATCCGGTTGCCTAGCGTGATCGTGCCCGTCTTGTCGAGCAGCAGGGTATCGACGTCGCCAGCGGCCTCGACGGCGCGCCCGGACATGGCCAGGACGTTGGAGCGTACCAGGCGGTCCATGCCGGCGATGCCGATGGCGGAAAGCAAGCCGCCGATCGTGGTGGGGATGAGCGTCACCAGCAGCGCAATGAGCATCACGACCGGCACCGACTGCTCAGCATAGTGCGCGAAGAAGGGAATGGTCACGGTGGCGAGCAAGAAAGCAATGGTCAGGCCGATCAGCAGGATGGTGAGTGCGATCTCATTCGGCGTCTTCTGCCGATGGGCACCTTCCACCAAAGCAATCATGCGGTCTAGAAACGTCTCGCCGGGATTGGCGGTAATTTTGACCTTAATCCAGTCCGACAGCACACGCGTGCCCCCCGTCACCGCCGAACGGTCACCGCCGCTTTCCCGGATTACCGGAGCCGATTCACCGGTGATCGCCGATTCGTCCACCGAGGCGATGCCCTCGATGACCTCGCCGTCCCCCGGAATGATATCGCCGGCCTGGACGAGGACGAGATCGTCTTCTCGCAGCTGCGTCGCGGGCACCAGGTCATAGTCGGCGCTCTCGGCGTGGCGCAGTCGCTTGGCCATGGTCTGGGCTTTGGTGCGCCGCAAGCTCTCGGCTTGGGCCTTACCGCGTCCCTCGGCGACGGCCTCAGCGACGTTGGCGAAGAGCACGGTAAACCACAGCCAGGCGGCGATCTGTCCCACAAAGCCAGAGCTTTCCGCGCCGTTCAGCAGGTCGCGTCCGAAAAGAATAGTTGTGACCGCGGCCACCACTGCGACGACGAACATCACCGGATTGCGCACGAGCGTGCGTGGATCAAGCTTCACCACGGCATCCCACGCCGCCCGCCGCAGGATCTTTGGCTCGAACAACGATAATCGTTGCGCACGCGCCGCCATCGACATCCCCTTAGAAGAGTCTGCCCGCGCTCATCAGCAGGTGCTCTGCGATCGGGCCTAACGCCAAGGCCGGGAAGAAGATCAACCCGCCCACGATCAAAATCACTATCACCAACAAGCCGACGAACATGACACCGGTCGTGGGAAACGTGCCGGCCGAGGCCGGCACCACCGGCTTGCGCACCAGTGAGCCAGCCACTGCCATCATCGGCACGATGAACAGATAGCGCCCGATGAGCATGGCCAGGCCGGTGGTCAGGTTATAGAAGAAGCTATTGGCGCGGATGCCGGCGAAGGCGCTGCCGTTGTTGCCGGTGCACGAGGTATAGACGTACAGGATCTCGCTGAAGCCGTGCGGGCCGGCGTTCAACGGCCCTTTGAGCCCTTCAGGGTGGACGACGGCCAGGGCCGTGAAGCCGAGGATGCCGAGCGGCAGGATGAGGACGAGGGCCAGGACGGTCATTTTGACCTCCTTGGCCTCGATCTTCTTGCCGAGGTACTCCGGCGTGCGGCCGACCATGAGGCCGGCGATGAACACCGCCAGGATGGCAAACAACAAGATGCCGTACAAGCCAGAGCCGACGCCACCGACGATGACTTCGCCGAGCTGGATATTCACCAGCGGCACCATGCCACCAAGCGGCGTATAGGAGTCGTGCATGGAGTTGACCGAACCATTCGACGCCGCCGTCGTCGCCGTGGCCCACATCACCGAGTTGACGATGCCGAAGCGCACCTCTTTGCCTTCCATGTTGCCGCCGGCCTGCTGATCGCCAGCGGCTATATCGACGCCGAGGCGAGCAAACGCCGGGTTGCCCGCCGATTCCGCCCAATAGGCCACCGCCAGGCCCAGCAGCCAGACGATCGCCATGGCTGCGAAGATCGCCCAGCCTTGACGTGTATCGCCGACCATGTGGCCGAACGTATAGGTGAGCGCCGCCCCGATCAGCAGGATCGCCACCATCTCCACGAGGTTCGTCAGCGGCGTCGGATTTTCGTAAGGATGCGCGGAGTTGGCGCTGAAGAAACCGCCGCCGTTTGTCCCAAGCTGCTTGATCGCCAGCTGCGAGGCCACCGGTCCCTGTGCGATCGTCTGCAGGTTGCCCTCAACCGTCGTGGCGGTGACATACGGCTGCAGGTTCTGCGGTACGCCCTGCCATACAAGGATGAGGGCGAGGACGAGCGAGAGCGGCAGTAAGATCCAAAGCGTCGTGCGTACCACATCCACCCAGAAGTTACCCAGGGTCTGCATCGAATGCCGGGCAAAGGCCCGGATCAATGCGACCGCAAGGGCGATGCCGGTGGCCGCCGAGGCGAAGTTCTGCGCGGTCAGCCCAGCCATTTGCGACAGATAGCTCATGGTACCCTCGCCCGCATAGGACTGCCAGTTGGTGTTACTGGTGAAGCTTACCGCCGTATTGAAGGCTGAGTGCGCCTCGATGGGGCCGAGTGCCTGTGGGTTCAACGGCAGCAGATGCTGCAGCCGTTGCAGTGCGTAGAGGACGACCATCCCCGCCAGGTTAAAGAACAACATGGCAGCGGTATACGCCGTCCAGTGCTGCTCCTGTCGAGGATTGATCCCACCTAGGCGGTACACCAGACGCTCCAGCGGACACAGCAGGGGATCGAGCACGGTCCGCTCGCCGTTAAAGACGCGTGCCATGTACAGCCCCAGGGGCTTGATCAACCCGATCACGATCCCTATGTAAAGGGCGACCTGCAGCACACCATGGAGCGTCATCGCTACCTCCTCACGCCAGTCTCATCCCTGCGGGTTCATGATGCGATAGCAGCCGCCCTGGGGCTGTCCCGGGTCAATTATGCAGGGGCTCGTAGTGCCATCGCCTCTAAAAGCGCTCGGGCCGCAAGAGGGCATAGACCAGATAGATCAACAAGCCAAGCGCCACTAGGCCGCCCAGTGCATAATCGAAGGTCATGGGATCACCTCCGCTGATGACCGAGCATTAAAGTCGTTCACAGGCCAACAGATAGGCCAGGCAAGCAGCAAAGAACCCCACTATAACGATCAGGAAAAACAGGTCGAGCACACACCGCTCCCTCCAACTGTACGGTAGGGTTCTCACACTGAATGCAGTATAGGCAAGCTCAAGTCAAGGCGGCGTTAATATTTGCCCTAAGGGCATCAAGATTCCATCAAAATGTGACAGGTGACGGTGGGGCGACTGTGAAGGATCAGTATTTCTTTCGGCTGAGTGCCCGGACGGACCACCACCCGCGGCCATCCTCCAGGCGCAGACCATGTGCGACAAGGCTGAGAATGGGCAACTCGATCAACGGTCCGATCACCAATGCGAAGGCGATCAGTGGCTGTTCTGGAAAAGCCTTGACAGCAATCGCCAAGGCAAGGGGCGAGTTTCGCGCCAGCGTAGTGCAACAGAAGGTGACGAAGTCCTCGTAGCGGAGTTGCCAGACGCGACCCACCATGTGCGTCAACATGAAATTCCCGCCAAAGAACAGCACCACAGGCGGAAGTAATGCGAAGAACATGTGCGGTTGCTGCATCAGGATGTGCCCTTGCGAGGCGAACATCGCGACAATGGCCAGGATGAGACAAAGGAATTGTGCGGTGGGGACTTTGGGGAGGAGCCTTTCCGCTAGCCATTGCTGGCCCCACGTCCGCTTCAGCCAAGTTCGTGTCGCCAACGCCACCCCCATGGGGATAAATAACACCAGCATGATGCTTTCCAAGAGTGCTGCCGCATCGAGACCGACGAGCGCGCCGGCAAAGATCAGCATATAAATGGGCAGGAGGAGGATTTGCAGCATCAGGTTCCACGGCAGCAAAGCCGTACCCAGCGCGACATTTCCCCTTGCCATCCCGGTGAAGATGAGATACCAGTCGGTGCACGGCGTGACCATCAAGAGGACAAGTCCCACCCATAAATCCGGTGTGTCGCGCAGAAAGAGCGCTCCCAACCCCCAGGCAAAGATAGGCGTCCAGAGGAAATTCACCGCTAAGCTCAGTCCGGGGACACGATAATTGCTCAAGGCGTCGCGGATGTCGGTCAGGGGGATCTGAAAGAAGACACCGCATAGCATCAGCATCAGCAGAGGAACGATAAACGATGAGGTCGGGACCGATGCCCCTGGCTGCCTACCCAAAGCAAGTCCAGCAACAATGGCCATCATGACGAACACGGGCTGAACCTTTTCAGTAAGCCACATAACGGAGAACTCACAGTATGGAGCTCGAAGGAACCTTCTGTCGCACCTCAATGCCTACCGCTCTGGTCGAAGCGACCTAGAGCCTCTGAACTGAGGGGGCTGATGCCGTGATGATGGGGAGAATATGGTGATGATCAACAGCTGCTGGTTCAGCCTCCCGGAACGAGATGGATCGCTGGCGCCTTGATGAGGGCGGTGACCTGTTCACCCTCCTGTAAATCCAGCTCGTCGCATGCCTGTTTTGTGACGAGGGCAGTGAGCGGAAACCCGCAGGCCAGGTTCAGGCGCACCATGGGCCCCTCACGGCTGAGGGCGCGGATGTGGCCGACCAGTCGATTGCACGCGCTGGTGTGCGTCACCGGCCCCTTTTCGATGATCACCTCTTCGGCCCGGATGCACACGTAAACCTCTCCCTCCACGGCATCCTGCGCCATAGCCATCAACTCGACGCCGCCCACGGCCACAGTCGCCAGACCGTCGGTGATATGCACTACCTTCCCGGGCTCGACGGTCTCGACTCCGACGATGCGCGCCACCGCCGCCTCGCTGGGCCGGCTGAAGACCTCGTGGACGGGGCCGCTCTGGCGCACGTCTCCCTGATCCATTACCACGACATGATCCCCCAACGCAAGGGCCTCGACGCGGTCGTGGGTAACCAGGATCGCCGGTATGCCCAGCTCGCGGAGGAGGCGACGGAGATCCTGCCGGAGCTGCTGTCGGAGGTCGGCGTCCAACGCCGAGAGGGGTTCGTCCAACAACAGCAGCCGCGGGCGCGTGGCCAGGGCACGGGCGAGGGCCACGCGCTGGCGCTGGCCACCCGAGAGGTGCCTGGGGTAGCGTGCCTCCAATTCCGTAAGCTGCACGAGGTCCAGCATGTCGGCGACGCGGCGGCGGCGCTCGTGCCTCGACAAGCCCGTCAGACCATAGCCGATGTTCGACGCCACCGTCAGATGGGGGAAGAGGGCATACTCTTGAAAGAGATAGCCAATGCCACGCCGTTGCGGGGGCAGGAAGAGACGGTGTGTGGCATCATACCAGCATTCTTCCCCAAAACGGATGGAACCCTCGTCTGGGTGCTCTAAGCCCGCCAGGCAGCGCAGCACGGTCGTTTTCCCGGAGCCGGAAGGGCCGAACAACACTGTGACCGAAAAGGCGTTGACTGGCCGCTGCAGATCCACGGCGATAGTTGGCCCATTGGGAAACCGCTTTGTAAAGCTCGCCACAAGCTCAAGATTCATAGCACCGCCACTCGCCGCTGCAAGGCATACGTCAAGGCCAGCACCGCAAAGGAGAGCAGCAAGAGAACCAGGGCTGTCCGGTGCGCTGCGGCGTAATTCAGTGCCTGTACCTCATCGTAAATCGCTACCGAGACGGTGCGAGTGACGCCGGGAATGCCCCCCCCTACCATCAGCACTACGCCGAACTCACCGACGGTATGCGCAAAGGTCAGGACTAGGCCGGTTAGAATGCCAGCCCACGACAAGGGCAGGACGATGCGAAGGAAGGTTCGACTCCAGGACACCCCCAGACACCAGGAGGCCTCGACCAGCCGCCAGTCCACCGCGGCGAACGCCGCGGCGAAGGGGCGCACGGCAAACGGTAGGCTATAGAGGACGGAGGCCACTAGAAGTCCTTGAAAGGAGAAGGGCAGGAGCCGTCCCGTGAGCCACTCATAGAGCTGCCCCAGAGGGCTCTGGGGGCCCATTGCCATCAGCAGATAGAAGCCGAGGACGGTGGGCGGCAGCACCAGTGGGAGCGCCACGACGGCCTCGACCAGAAACTTCCCCCGCCAAGAGGAGGTGGCCAACCAGTAGGCCAGCGGCAGCCCAAGGACAAACAGGATCGCCGTGGTCAGGGCTGACAGTCGCAGGGTCAGCCAGATCGCCGACCAGTCCATGCGTTACTCTCCGGGCAGGAAAAAGCCGTAAGACCGTAGGATGGCCTTGCCCTCGGGGCCGAGCACAAAGGCGCGCAGCGCCTGGGCCGCCTCCATATCCTTGGCCCATGACAGGATGATGCCGCCCTGATCCATGCGCGGATAGGCGTCGAGGGGGATCTCCCAATATCGTCCGGTGTCCCGTAGAGCCGGCGCCAGAGCCAGTGCCAGGGCGATGATGCCGATGTCGGCCGCCCCGGTGTGGATGAACTGCGCCGTCTGGGCGATATTCTCCCCATAGACTAAGCGGTCCTGCACCTGCTCGTAGACCCCTAATGCTTTCATGGCGGCCACAGCAGCCCGGCCGTATGGGGCATGCTGTGGGTTAGCGATGGCCACCTTCCGCACGGACGGGTCGAGGAGGGCCTGAATACCGCGGCCTTCCAGATCAACCGAGGATCGCCGCGGCACCCAGACGACGATCCGTCCCACCGCATAGAGGAATAGCGTGGCCTTCTCGGCTAACCCCTGTTCGACCAGTTGGCGCGGGTAGTCCAAGTCGGCGGAAAAGAAGATGTCGAAGGGGGCCCGATTGGAAAGCTGCGCAAAAAAATTGCCCGAGGAGCCATAGGTGACACGCACCTGAATGCCTAGATGACGGGCGCGAAAAGCCCGGAGCATGTCGTCGAGCGCGAACCTGAGATCGGCGGCTGCCGCCACAACCACCATGCGATCGCTCTCCCCTTGCGATACTGCCCCGCCCACCCCCAAGACCAGCACGCCCATCAGACAGATGATCACCCACCACGCACGACATCGCACCTTTCGTACCCCATTAACTCTTCTCCCCACCAGCTATGGGCTGTCCATCTGCAGCTTGAACGATCGGTTATTGCCTACCCCCGTCGCGCGTCAGAAAGCATGCCTCAGGGCATCATCTCGGCGACCACGGTTCCCGTCTGTGTCGTGTCATAGCCCCCCAACGCCTCGAGCTCCTGCCGGAAAGGTACGCTCGCGGCTATCTCAAGCAGAGCTTGCACTGGTGGGACATTGAGGAAGGCTAGAGGAATCACGAGGTCATACCGTTCTTCGCGCAGGGGCAGGAAATCGAGTCCCAGCAGGCGGGCGGCGGCCAAGATGCCTGGACCGGTATCGGCTGCGCCGGTGGCCACCGCCTCCGCGACCGCCAGATGGCTGGCAACTTCCCGTCTATAACCGCGCACCCGCGACGTTGCGATCCCCTGCTGGTGCAACCACATATCCAACAGCATCCGACTCCCCGCACCCTGTTCGCGGTTGACGATCGAGATGTCGCGTCGCCCCAGGTCGGCGGGGCCGATGATCCCTTTGGGATTCCCCCGGCGGACCATGAGGCCTTGCTGCCACTGCGAAAGCGTGATCACAACCAGGCGATGCCCAGGCAGTTCGCGGCGCACATAGGGCACGTTGTAGTCGCCGCTTTCCTGGTCCCAGAGGTGGGTACCAGCGGCATGCGCCTCCCCCTGCCCCAGCATATGCAGGGCCGCTAGGCTCGTGCTATGGGTCCACATTAGTCGAAACGTCGGATAGCGGCGGGTTAGATGAGCGCCTAACAAGGCGATAGCGGGGTCACAGCCCAGGACGACGACCGTGTTGTCCAGCAGCCGGGCATCGATCAAAAGCTCGATCGCTATCCGCCTTCCCAGCTGGGCCTGCGCTGCCATCGTCGGGACCGTCAGCCCATCGGCGGCGGTATAGGCGGCGCCCGTCCCGGTCAACGGGCGGGCCAGCAGCCGGTCGCCGACCCGTGCTAGTCCGGCGCGTAGCCGTCCTGCGACGGCCGATGTCTCTCCAAGCCATTCGGCTTCGACGCAGGCCTGGTCGTCGGGTAGCCGAAAGAGCTCGTCGACCGGACAGCCCAATGCCCTGGCAAGGCGTAGCGCCACCGCCGTGCTCGGCACATATTGACCGACCTCGATGGCATGCACCGCCTGTCGCGTCAGCCCACACAGCCTCGCCAACGCTTGCTGACTCAGGCCCAAGGACTGCCGCCGCTGGCGCACCTGATTGTCGAGCGCTGCCTTCTGCGGATGTTTTTCCATAAGACACCGTGCGCACTGTAGATAATAACGAACATTCTGTCAAGAATAATTGACAAAAACCGCACCTGAAGCCGGGGAGTGATCGCGCCATCGGGGGCGGTAATTCCGGCGGCTCAAGCGCCATCGCGACAGATTGGTTGGGGCTCAGTGGGGTGGTCTCTTTATTCCCCGATGAGGCGTGCCAGGAAGGTCTGCAGGGCTGGCGCCCATTGCTCTGCCTCGCGGCCGCTGGCGAGGTGGCCATAAGCGCTGTCGATTTCGACGTAGACCGCATCGACGCCAGCCGCGCGCAGGCGCTCCATGACGCGGTGGCCCATCGACGGAGGGAACAATCGATCGGTGCGGGAGATGACATACAGCACCTTGGCCGTCATGGCCCCGAAGCGCTGCTGGGCGTTGAAGTGCACTGAAGCGTGGCGAAGGACTAGCAGGGAGTGCGCGTCGAATCCACACGCCCAGCTCTCGGCCATCTTGCGGATGTGCCCTTCGCGGAGGTCGGGGTCGACGTACCGGCCATCCAGGACGGCTTCTACGCCATAGCGCTTGAGGGTTTCGATGCGGATGTCGATGAGCGCCTGCAACACACCGCCCCGCTCATAATACCAGCCGTCGTTCCAGTTCGGGTCGGCCGCCAGTCGCTGGCGTAGGGCAATGACGGCGTCTTCTTTCCCCACACCTTTGGGAGAGGAAGCGACGGCGACGATGCCATCGACGAAGTCGGGATAGGTCACCGCCCATTGAAAGGCCTGGCGCCCGCCCATGGATGGCCCGGCCACGGCGACGAGGTGGGTCACCCCCAGGCGCTCCAGGAGCCGGCGCTGGGCGGCGACGATGTCATGCATGGTGATCGCCGGGAAGTCGGGGCCGTAAGGCTTGCCCGTTTCCGGGTTCAGGCTGGCCGGTCCGGTCGAGCCGTAGCACGAGCCGAGCATATTGGAGGAAACGACGAAGAAACGCGTGGTATCGATCGCTTTGCCAGGGCCGATCAGCTTCTCCCACCAGCCCGGCTTGGCATCTGCCGCGCTCGTGCGGCCAGCCGCATGGTGATGGTTGGTATACCCATGGGCGATGAGGATGGCATTGCGGCCGTCGGCCGCGAGTTGGCCATACGTTTCATAGGCGAGCGTCACCTCTGGGAGGATCTGCCCACTCCCTAGGCGAAAGCGTCCGAGCTGCATGGTCGGCTGATCGACTCCTACAGGATCGGTGCGGGCGAGGCGATGTCGCCCGCTCGGCTATGGACTGAACGAGCCCCCAAGGCCGATTTGGATCCGCGGCCGCCACGATGCCCCCCATACATGGATATGTTGGGGCGCGAGCAAGGGCACTTCCTCGGCCTCCCCATAGCCCCAAAAAATGCCCTTTCCCAAAACCTCTCCCACCACGGTGATCTCAGCACCGGGTTGAACATTCCCGGGGAGTTCGCCGATGGCGAAGCGCAGCAGGAATATACCCCCAGAAGGAGGCTTAATCGCCGGGCGGTGCATGGCACTGCCATCGAGCGGGAACTCCCGCACCGCCACGCGATAGTTCGTCGCCAGGAACTCGATCTGGCTGACGATGCCTCCCAGTGCGACTACCTGTCCTCTATACGCCGTGGGATCATGGTATAGGTCTCGAAAGCCGACGTGCCAGGAGACCCGTCGTGCCAGCGAGGCGGGGATCGTGGTGGCACACCCCATAAGCAGAACGGCCACCATCCCCCCAAGCAGCCAGTTAGGAAGACGTGCGGAAGGCATTAACGGCCGTCACCAGCGCCGGAGTTCCACCGAAGAGATACGCCACCTCGACCGCCTCATTGATTTCCTCTTCCGTCGCCCCGGCGGCACGCGCGCGGTTGGCGATGTTGGCGCAGCCATCGGGATGGGCGGTGATGGCATCGACGATCATGGTCATGAGGATTTTGTACTTGGCGGGAATGGCACCGTCCTGCAGAACGTGCTCGCGTTGCGCCAGGTACATCTCGGCGAATTTGGCATCGCGCTGTTGTAACTTTTGAATCCACTCGGGTAGTGTCGCTTGGGCCATGCGGTATCCCTCCCTCACTGGTGAGGCACAACAGTCCAGTTCACCAACTTGCCGCGATCGAACATCAGTTGTAGCTCCGCCACCAGCGTGTTCTCTTCTTCTTCGTTGCCGCGCTTCTTGCGCTTCTGCTGCTCGCTCGGGAACTCGTACATCCAATATTCTTTGCGCTTATCGAAGAGGTTTTGCCCACGTTTTTGCGGCGAACCGATGGCGATGAGAACTTCCTCCTGGGTCATGCCCTCCGTCAGCTGGCTGGTGACCTCCTGCACACGCGGATCGGGTTTCGAGCGGAAGAAGAAACACCCCTCCAAAGTCAGCAACACGGCCAGGAAGCCTATGACACATCCCACTTCGCGGGCAAAAGCCAAGGATCGTTGGCCGGTCAACGCGGTGCTCTCACGCATGACATCACTTCCGATCGATTATGGCCCTGGCTGCCTGACATTGTGCCTCCCTCGGTCCTGGGCGCAGGGACATTCACCACAAGCGCAGTTGATCCTTAGGCAATGCTTCCCCGCGCCTCAGCCGCGTGACGAGATTGTGCGCCAGGCGCGTCGGCTCGGGAATACGAACGCCCCGTGTACAGTCGAGCAGCAGGCGAATAGCCGTGACCAGATCGATGCGGTGGCCGATCGACACAAAGATGGGGGTGGTCTTGGGCTTGGAGCGTACCACCGCACCAATGATGTTGCCTTGGGGGTCGCGCAGATCGGCCCAGGCACCCTTTTCCTGGCCGGGCTCTTGATACCGGCCATACAACAGCGATTTTGCACAACCGATGGATGGCTTGTCAAACACTAGTCCCAGGTGGGTGGCGATCCCCATGCCGCGTGGGTGAGCCAGGCCTTGACCGTCGAACACCAGGACATCCGGCTCGGTGGTCAGCTGCTCGAAGACCCTGATCAGCGCCGGCCCTTCGCGAAAAGCCAGGAGGCCCGGCACGTAGGGAAAGCGTACTTCAGCCTCGAGGCCGCGTTCCTCTACCACCTCCAGATCGGGATAACTGAGTACCACGACCCCGGCATAGGCTCTGGGCGATTCCTTCGAGGTGGCGATGTCGGCGCCAGCGATATACCGGATGTCACCCAAGGTAGGCTCCGTGCTTACCTCAGTGCGCAGCCGCTTCTGGATGGCAATAGCCTCATGAGGGCTGACCTGCCAGGGATGTAGGGCGCGTGCTTTCATGCTGGGCGTCCTTGCTAGCCCCGCACCCAGGTCTCGGAAAAAGCCAGGAACGCGGTAGTGCTCTTCGTACCATGCATGTCGCGCGGGATCGGCTTGCCGACGCCGCGCACGCCGTTGACGACGACCTCGGCGCGCTGGCCGGGGATAAACAACGACGCCATATAGTGCTTGCCGGTGGCCGAGTGTTCCGGCTTGAAATCCACCAGGAAGGGCTTGCCTAACTCGCTCCAGGTCAAGGAGATCTCGATCCCCGGCCCACGAATCGTCTCCGTCCACGAGGAACGAGCGTCGCCGGCGTGGGTGAAACTAGTGGCCTCACGGATAGGCAGATTGGGCACGAGCAGATTGCCCTTGAAGGCGGCGAAATGGCTCAAAAAATCCCGCTTCAGATATTCGGCCAGGGCGCGGTTGTCGGTGTAAAAGGCGTTGACGGCCTGGGGATCGCGGCCCTGGGGGTCCATCAAGATCACCACACCGTGGCCGCCGCCGTGGGGCGAATAGACCACGCGGAAGAAGCTCACCAAACAGGTGAACGGCCCCGATTCCTCGAGCTTGAGGTACATGCCGGGGTTTTCCCCCGACCAATCGACCACGCCGGGATTGATGGGTTGATCGGCCATGTGTACGTCCTCCTCGGGTTGGTGCTCAGGAAATAATGCCTCACGAGGCCGGCCGCGCGTCTTCTGCCACGGTGAGGATCGTCGCGCTCACGTCTTCGCCGCGCTGACAACTACGACATGGAACAGGAAAGCCCTCCACCGAGGGAGGGCTCGAGCCCAACCACACGTCAATTAGCGCGAGCATACCCCGTTTTCGCGGCCGGGTCAAGCGCCGAGTTCCTCAGGGAAAAAGCGTCACAGGGGGGATTCGACATCGAGCGTGTACAGTGCCAGCACTGGTGAAAGGTCATCGCTCAACGACTCGACGACGAGATCGGCTTCCTGTAGTTGCGCCCGCGGCACAGAGTTCGTGACCGCGATGCAACGCATGCCGGCGCGTTTGGCCGCCTGCACGCCATTCGGAGCGTCCTCAATAGCGACACAGGCGGCGGGGTTGACACCAAGGCGTTGCGCGGCCGTCAAATAAATCTCCGGATGGGGTTTGCTGTGGCTGACATCGTCGCCGGTGACGACGGTCTCGAAGACGCCGTTCAGACACAATGGCTGCATACTGAACGCCACCTTGCGCCGATCGCCCGAAGAAGCCAACGCCAGACGGTAACCGCGCTGACGCAGGCGATCGATGAGCGGCATGACGCCGGGGAACGGTTTCAGGCGCCCCGCGGCCAGCTCATAGTAGCGCGCATGTTTACGGGAGATAGCGGTGTCGAGGTCGGCGGCCACGCCATGACGGGCGAAATAGTCCATGAAGTCGTCGCGAATTTTGCGACCGTATGAGCGGCGCAGTTCCTCGGCACTGGGCTCGATGCCATGCTCGCGTAGCACATCGACAAGGGCCTGCATGCTATAGGGTTCACTGTCCACGATCACGCCATCCAGATCGAAGATGACCGCGCTGATCGCCACCTCATCCACCGCCTTTCACGACTGCATCAACCACAAGAACAGCACCTGCACCAGACCGATGAGAAACCCCAGCACTCCACCCGAGATCTCCACCCAAAACAGTTCCGTGCGCGCCACGCGATACACCAGCGCTTCGAGGCGATCGAAGTCGAATTGCTCCACCCGATCGGCGACGATTTTTCGGATATTGACTTTCTCCACGAGCTGCTTGATGGCCGCTTCCACTTCGAGCGGAAACAGGTTGACCAATTCGGTGATGAGTGCTCGCTTCACGCGCTGTACCGCCTCGCGTGAAAAGACTCGGGTGTAGAGAAAGTCGCCGCGAAAGAGCTTTTCCCGGAGAAAACGATCGACACGCTCTTCGATCACCGCCGCCAGATGGGCACGCAGTTCCTCGGTATCAATGGCGTTGAGGATATCTTCGGAGTTCAGGAGTTCCTCTTCCACCACCTCACCGATCTTCAGGGCCAGGTCGCGTTGCCGCTTCGGGATCACCCCCTGCAGCAGAAATCCCATGATGAAGCGGGGCTGACGCGGCCGAAACAGCATCTTGATGGCGAGAAAGTTCGTCAGCCACCCGATGAGGCCCCCAACCAAGGGGGTTAACCAAATCCAGCCACTCATGTTAGCCTCGTGGTCTCGATCTAGACTATCATGCGAGCCCTGGGAGGGTCCGACGGATGGCTTGCACCTTGTCCGCCAGGTCGATGGGGAGGTTCAGCGTGCCACCGATATTCGAGTAGGTGAATTGGCGCGAGTTCACATGCACGTGGAGGGGGATGCCCTCACCCTGGTGCACTTCATAATCCAAGGCGTAGGGGCCGAACAGGACAAGCACCTGATGCAAAGCGCGCGCAAACCGCTCGATGACCTCATCGGACATCGCGGTCAGCGGTCCCCAGTGCGCCAGGTCGATGACGTCGAAACAGCGGGGAAATTTGCCAAAGGGGCTCCAGCAAGTCACTAACGCTTGATCTTCCTGAATGATCCAGCCTTCCCTCCGGAACAGATCGACACATACCGACCAGATGTCAGGCTCCTGGGCGGTCACCTGCATCTCGACCTCGATATCGGGAAACAGGGCATTGGAGGCGATCACCTGGTTGTGGATATGGGGTTGCGAGCCGCCCGATTCGGGACCTTGATTCTTGCGGATCAGCACCGAGCGCACGGTGTCATTTTTATAGGCCAGGCGCATGATCTCGACGTTGGTCTTGATCAAGGCCACGAACTGCTTGCGCGGCAGCGCTCCCGAGTATTGCAGATCCCGCAGCGAGCGGGCCTGCTCCAGGAAATGGCGGGCATCTTCCAACACGACGTAGGACTCGTTGCGCCCCCCCGTGCACTCCTCGGGGATACGCGGGATCATATTGTGAAAGACGCGGATCGCCCAGTCCCGATCTTGCCTCCCCATCGGGATCTCGGCGGGCGCGAAGATGTCGCCGTAGGTCAAACGCATGATTTCGGGGGTGGTCTGGTCTTCATGCCCAGGGCAGAAAGGGCAGCGCTCTTCCTCCCGGGCCATCTGCGCCACGATGTCTGGCGGCGGCGGTGATTGGGGCTCGGGCGGCCGCTGACGTGCGAGGCTGAGCGTTGGCTTTTGGTCGCGAAAGGAAAACACCTTCTTATGGATATTGTTGAAGTAGGTATGTGCCCCGGTAAAAGGATTACGGATCCACACCACGTGGTCGTTATGTTTTTGATAGAGCACTGGCATGTCGCGACGCTCACCCGGCAGCACACCGTGTCATGCAGGCAGCTCAACAGTGACCTTGACAACGGTTCGGCGTTTCTCGGATATTGAGAGATCCCTCGATCAGATTCGCCAGAGGACCTTTGAGAATGGATTCCATTATAGGTAGAGCCCGCTCGACAATCAACCGCATATTTGGTGGGCTGTGGGGGGAAAAGCCCCGTTATGCCTGTGGAGTAGATCCCCGACGGAGCGCTCCTCTACGAAGCGAGGGCGAGCTCATCGGAGGCTCTGCAAGAGGCGGGCGGATACTAGGCCCTGAGCATGGCGTGGCGGCCAAATCTGTCAGAGATCCCTGAGCGACCCGGAGTCTACCACTTTCGCAGTGCTAGAGGCGCCATTCTCTACATCGGCAAAGCGCTGAACCTGCGCCGTCGCATCGCCTCATATGTGCAGCGCCGCGTCGGGCAGCCCGCCAAGCTGCGCCGTATGATGGCGCGGGCGCGGGCGGTGACCATCGAGGAGACCGGCTCTGAGCTTGAGGCGCTGCTGCTCGAGTCGCGCCTGCTCAAGCGCGAGGCCCCGCCGTTTAACCAATTGTCCACGCGCTATGCCGCCTTGCCCTTCGTCAAACTCACCCTCGCTGAGCCCTTCCCGCACCTACTGCTGACGCGCGACTTCGCCGCCGACGGCGGCATATACCTCGGGCCCTTTCCGCGCTACGACATCGCTGAAACTGTGCTGATGACGCTGCAACGGTTGTTCCCGTTGCGGACCTGCGACGGAGCGATCTGGCCGGGGGTGTCGCCAGCGCCGTGTGTAGCGTTTCACGTCAGAAAATGTGCCGCACCGTGCGTGAGCGCAGCCCATGCCGCCGCTTACCAGCGCCATGTGACCGCGCTCCTCTCCTTGCTCGCCCAGGGCTGCGAGGCGATTCTGCAGCGTGTGCGGGATGAACGCCAGCGCGCCGTCGAGGCGCTGCGGTTCGAACGCGCCCGTCATCTGCATGCCCTGCTCACGGCCTTCGATGAGGCCACGCTGGGGAGGCCTTTGGCCCTCATGCCGGTGGCCCAGCGCAATCTGGCCGTCTGCTTCGAAATGCCGCAGCGGAATGCCTATGAGGTGTATTTTATTCGTGAGGGTTTATTCGACAGCCGGATCGTTCTGGAAGGGTCATTGCTCAACCTCCAGTGCTTGCGGGCGGCGTTGGCCTGCTGGTACAGTATTGAACACCGCCTCCGCGCGACCAGCAGGGAGGATGTGGTCGATGAGCTACGCCTCGTGGCCGGGTGGCTGCACCGCACACAGCGTCAGGCGTGCTGGGTGCATCTCGATCCCCAGATGAGCCCGGCAGAGAGCCTCGAGGCAGTGATCCAGGCCATGACCACGCCGCACCGCCAGGATTACGCGCTCGGCCGCGAACCTTGACCTCAATACGCCTCTCCATGAGCACGGGCTGATCCCGGGCCCGACGGCAAAGGATCGATAGCGCATGGTGAATAATCTTCTCAAGCAAGCCAGACGTGTGGTGATTGGCATCATCGGCTTTACAGTCCTGCTCATCGGCGTGGCGCTATTGGTCTTGCCGGGGCCGGCCTTCATCGTCATTCCGGCGGGCTTAGCCATCTTGGCGATCGAGTTCGCCTGGGCCCGACGCTGGCTGGAACACATCAAACAGAGGGCGGCACAGGCGGGAGACCGGCTCTTCCGCAAGTCCACTGCCAACCAACGCCAGAAAGCAGAGAAACCTTGAGCCGCCCTTGAGTCTGGGACAACGATGGCTTTAAGGGGCGTCGCGGCGACGTGACGTGGTTCGGGAGGGGCGCCGCAGCCACCATTTTTCAAGCTCAACCGCCCAGAACACGATCGTGCTCAGGGTCAGACACAACGCCAAATCTGCCATCGCCAGCGGCACGGTGCCGAAGAGGGCCTGGAACGGCGGCAGGTAGACCACCGCCATCTGCAGGGTCAGCGTCATCAGCACGGCAGCCAGCAGCAGCGGGTTGCTGCGCAAGCCGAGCGTGAACAGCGAGTCGCGGTTCGACCGTACCGCCAAGGCGTGGCCCAGCTGCGACAGGGTCAATGTCATGAACACCATTGTGCCCCAAGCCGGGTTGCCGACGGACCACGCCCCATAGCCCACCCCAAACGCCACCAGCGCCAGCAATAGGCCGATCATCGCCACATGCCGCCCGATGCCGCGGCTGAAGATGCTCTCGCCCGGGGCATAAGGCGGACGCCGCATGGCATCGCGTTCGGTAGGCTCCAACCCCAGCGCTAAGCCGGGCACACCGTCCGTCACCAGGTTCATCCATAAGATTTGCAACGTCGTCAGCGGCAGGGGCATGCCGAACAGCTGTGTGAACAACATCACGGCGACTTCGCCGGAGTTGCTGGTGACGATGTACTTGACGAATTTGCGGACGTTATCGTAGATCGTCCGTCCCTCTTCCACAGCGCTGACGATGGTGGCGAAGTTGTCGTCCATGATCACCATGTCCGCCGCCTCTTTCGCCACGTCCGTGCCGGTGATGCCCATGGCCACGCCGATGTCGCTTTTGCGCAGCGCCGGCGCGTCGTTGACGCCGTCCCCGGTCATGGCGACGACGTGGCCGCGCTGTTGCAGGGCGTGCACGATGTTGAGCTTGTGCTCCGGCGACACGCGGGCGTAGACAGAAACGTTCTCCACCACTCCCCCTAGCTCATCCGGCGACATACGGGCTAAGTCTTGGCCGGTGAGCACTTGGCCGTCGGCGTCGCCGATAATGTGCAGATCGCGGGCGATCTGTCGAGCGGTGAGGGGATGGTCGCCGGTGATCATCACCGGGCGGATGCCGGCGGCCTTGCAGGTTAGGACGGCGTCTTTCACCTCGGGCCGCGGCGGGTCGATCATGCCCACCATGCCGACGAAGATCAACCCCTGCTCCACGCTTGCCCACTGGCCGTCGACCGGCAGGGCGTCGAGTGGGCTGAAGGCCACGCCCAGCACGCGCAGGCCCTTCTGGGCCAGACCGTCGTTGGCTGCCTGGATGCGGCTGCGCCAGTCCGCCGTCAGCGGCTGCGCCTGGCCGTCCGTCCATACCCGATCGCTGAGGCTCAGCAAGCTGTCGACGGCGCCCTTGGTGAATGCCACGCCTGAGACCGCGTCCCCGAGCAGGCGCGTCAGCTGGCTCATGCTGTTGTGCGGCAACGCGTGGCGGTGTAGCCGGTGGACGGTGGTCATCAGCTTACGCTCGGAGGAGAAGGGAACCTCCCCGGCGCGGGCGAAGGCTTCCTCCAAATCCCATTTCCATAGCCCGAAATGAGCGGCTGCCACCAGCAGCGCCCCTTCAGTGGGGTCGCCGATGGTGTAGCACTCCCCCTTCTCCGCATCGCGCTTCAGCACTGCGTCGTTGCACAGGGCGCCGCCAGCTAATAGCAGGACCTGGGCTGGCTCGTGCAGACTGGCCGGCTCATCGTCAGCCATGAGCACCGGATGACCGCGGTGCAGCACCTCAGTCAAGTCGGTCGTATGGCCGGCCACGTCCAGGACCTTGACCTGCATGCGGTCCTCGGTCAACGTGCCGGTTTTATCGGAACAGATCACCGTCACCGAGCCGAGGGTTTCCACGGCCGGCAATTTACGGATCAGCGCCCGCCGCTTCAGCATGCGCTGCGCACCGAGGGCCAGGGTAATGGTCAGCACCGCCGGCAATCCCTCGGGGATGGCGGCGACGGCGATGGCCACCCCAGCCAGGAACATGTCCACCGCACCCCGGCCGTGCCACATCCCCAACATGGCGACCACGCCCACGACGCCGGCGATGGCGATGGCCAATAACACGCCCAGCTGTTTGATGCGCCTTTGCAGCGGCGTCGGCCCCGTAGACACCCCTTGGATCAACTGGGCGATGCGCCCCAGCTCCGTGCGCATACCGGTGGCGACCACGACGGCGACCCCCCGCCCGTAAGTGACGGCGGTGCCGAGATAGAGCATGTTGTGGCGATCGCCCAGCGGGATGTTCTCGCCCATGATCGCCTGCGGCGTCTTGTCCACCGGATGCGATTCCCCAGTCAGCGAGGCTTCCTGGACGCGCAAGTTGGCCGACTCCAGCAGGCGTGCGTCGGCCGGCACCGCATTGCCGGCCTCCAGGAGAATGATATCCCCCGGCACGAGCTCGCGGGAGCCGACCTCGCGCACCTGTCCGTCTCGTCGCACCCGTACTCTCGGCGTGGCCATGCGTTTCAGGGCCGCCATGGCCCGTTCGGCGCGATATTCCTGGAGGAAGCCTAACACGGCGTTCAGCGCCACGATGGCCAGAATCGCCCCGCCGTCGAGATATTCGCCCAGGAGCACCTTCACCGCCACGGCGGCGATCAATACCAGCATAAGAACCGCCGCCAGCTGCTCCCACAGGATGCGCCAGGGGCTTTTCAGACCTCGTTCGATGAGCTCGTTAGGGCCGTACCGCTGCCGCCGTCGCTCGACGTCGGCGGCGGTCAGTCCCAACTGCGGGTCGGCGCCGAGTGCCGCGAGCACGGCTTGGTTGTCCAGCGAGTGCCACGCAGCGGCGGTATGGGGGGCCGCCTGCTCCACGGCCTTTGGTGGTGAGGGCTGCCGCTCGGTCTCCAGTGCTCGTGCGATGGATATCCCTCCCCGTTTCGGTCGAGCGATAGTAGGGGTGGGCGGGGCCGGGGACCCCGTCGTTCACGACAGGATTCACAGCCCCGCATTGGCGCAGAGGACCGGCTCTAATCGAAGTCGAACAGCTCACCGAGGAACGATTTACGCCGCCGCCGCTTATACAGGTCATGCTCGTCGTCATCGTCGTCCCACCGTCTGTCGCGCATGTCGTCGCGCTCGTACGCCTTCCGGCGACTTTCAAAGGCGGTGAACGATGAGCGGTCGGCGGCGACGCGTTCGATGATCTTGTCGAGTTCGCCTCGGTCCAACCAGACGCCGCGACATCGCGGGCAATAGTCGATTTCCACGCCCTGTCGGTCGGCCATTTTGAGTTCGGTCTGACACGCTGGACATTGCATGTGTGGCTCCTTTCCGCATTTCTCTGCCGCAGAGTTCCTTTTCAGGATGACGCTTGGCAGAGGATACGTCATGGCCCCTGATTTCACCGGCGATGCGTCATACCCTGCCGCGCCATCGCCTCCAGGCGCGCCACCCGCGCCTCGGTGGGCGGATGGGTGCTGAACAGCCGCAGCATCCCGCCGCCGGAGAACGGGTTGATGATGAACAGATGTGCCGTGGCCGGCGAACCCGCCGTCATGGGCACCTGCTGGCTCCAGGCCTCGATCTTGCGCAGGGCCCTGGCCAACGCCAGGGGATCGCCCGCCAGCCGGGCCCCCGCCTCATCGGCCAGAAACTCCCGGGAGCGCGAGATGGCTGTCTGGATCAGCATGGCCGCGAAGGGGGCGAGGAGGATGCCGAGCAAACCGGCCACGGGATGGCTCCCCCCGTCCTCCTCGTCGGACGACTGGCCGCCGCCGAAGATCAGGCCCCAGGAGGCGATGTTGGCCAGCATGCTTACCGCCCCGGCGATGGTGGCCGCCACGCTCATGATCAAGGTGTCCCGGTTCCGTACATGCCCCAGTTCATGCGCCAGCACTCCGGCCAGCTCGTCGCGATCGAGCAGTCGCATCAGCCCAGCCGTCACGGCGACGGCGGCGTGCTGCGGATTGCGGCCGGTGGCAAAGGCGTTGGGCGCCTCTTCCGGGATGACATACACCTTGGGCATCGGGATGCCTCCCCGGCGCGCCAGGTCGCGTACGATGCCGTACAGCTGGGGGGCCTCCGTCTCGGTGATCTCTTGCGCGCCATACATCCGCAGGACGATCTTGTCGGACCACCAATAGGCGCCGAAGTTCATCAGCCCGGCGAACATCAGCGCCATCAGAAAACCGCCTTGCCCGGCTAGGGCCTGCCCCGCCCATAACAGCAAAGCGGTGAGTGTCGCCAGCAACATGACGGTTTTCAAGCGATTCATCGTCGTCTCCACGGGCAAGTCGGCATACCGTCGCCCGCCCTCAGCTGAAGATCCTCTTCAACGGACCGAAGAAGCCCTGCTGCGGTTCCTCGGCGAGCACCTGATCCAACTCACCGTAATCCAGCCATATTCCTTGGCAGCGCGAACACTTATCCAGCTCAACGCCACGATAGTGGACGGCCACCAGGGGCGCACCGCACTTAGGGCAGCGGTTATGCGCGGCGTCTAAGGCGCGTTGCCGTTCAGCTTCCGCGGCCGAGATCTCTTGATCCGCCAGCTCCTGCTTCCGTCGCTCGAACTCCAGCCTGGCGAAGTATTCCTCTTCCTGATCGCTCGGTTGCACCGGCATAGGCTCCTCCCCTTTCGATGGGCAAAAAAAAAGACCTTGTGCGCCACTGCCGCAAAAGGTCTTGATCCAGGGGACCCCTGAGGTCCCCGCTGGTGAACCGGACCGCCATTGAAGGCGATCGTCTTGACGGTTACACCAGACCCTGGGGTGATCTACTCCCCTTCCTGTTTGGTTTGCAATTGTCGACAGCTAATATAAGGAACGGGGGCCGGCTTGTCAAGCTTTATTACGAATCTTCGAATGCTTTTTAATAAGAAGTTCTTGACTTATAGAGTTCAGGGCGCTATACCTCGATGCTGAGGATGGTTCCCAGGCGCCGTCGGGCCAAGGCCGGAGGGTTGCGTTGCACGACGATCGCTCGACAGCCATCCCCTAAACCGTGCCACGGTTTTGAGCGGGCGTGGGCCCGGCGTAGAGGCAAAGGTGCCCTGCCTTGAAAGGCTGTGATGCTTGTCTTGCCTGGCTGTAGTAATGGTCACGGGGGCACAGCTCCCCCGAAGCGATATGCATGCGCTACCACGAGGATGTGTTATGCCATTGCAGCACAAAGTCGTCGAAGACATCGCCGAGATGTTCAGGGTCCTGAGCCATCCGACGCGTATTCGCATCCTGACGCTGCTGCATCAGGGGGAGCACGACGTGACAGAGCTCAGGGATCTACTGGGGGTCTCGGCTGCCAATGTGTCCCAACATCTCACCATCCTGCGCGCGCGACATTTCGTGCGCATGCGTCGAGAAGGCACCCGAGTCTATTACTCCTTGGGGGACGCCCGTCTGGCCGACCTCATCAACTGCGCCCTCGACCTGCTCGACGAAGACCTGTCGTTGACCGGTGAGATCCGCCAAGCGATTCAGCAGGTACGGCTGCGGAGCTGAGGCGCCCGCCGTCGATCAGACGGTTGGTAGATAGACGTCCTCCACCCTATTTGCGCCAAAAGCGTCCTGACACCGGCTTTTCACTGGCTTTTCTGTTGACCTTTAAATAGCGCTCTGATAATTTTAACGCCAACGCTTGGCCCTTGAGTGTTGTGAAAAATGAGCGACTGGTGGGGAGTGGCACGGATGGCAGACGAAACGCATCGGCGCGATAGCGCCGCAACGGCGATCCGAGAGCGCAAGCGGCAGATCCGCCGGGCGATGTTATCCCAGCGTCAGGCGTTGCCAGAGGTGGAACGCTTGGCACGCAGCCGATGCATCTGGCAGCGTCTGATTGCTCTCCGCTGCTACCAAGCGGCCAGAGTCATTCTTGGCTACATGGCCATGGATAAGGAGGTACTGACGGACGGTCTGCTGCGCCAGGCCATCGCGGCCGGAAAGTTGATCGTATTGCCGGCGGTGGAGGTTGGAGAGCGGCGGTTAGCACTCTATGCCATCCGCGATCTCGAGCGCGATGTGGCGCCGGGGTTCCGCCACATTCTCGAACCACAACGTCACCGGACGCGTCCCGTGGGCATCGAGGAGGTGGATCTGGCTCTGGTGCCGGGCGTCGCTTTCGATGCGCAGGGTGGACGTCTCGGCTTTGGCGCCGGCTTTTACGATCGTCTGCTCAGTCGTTTTCCCGAGGGGATCCCAAAGATTGGCATCGCGTTTGATTTTCAGGTTCTTCCGCGGCTACCGCGCCAGTCCCATGATATCGCCTTGGACGCCATCGTCACCGAGAGTCGTGTCATCTCCTGTATACCCCTCTCTGCACACGACGAGGCGGCAACGGTAGCCGGGACTACGTCCACACATCGAGGAGAGGGGGAGGTGTAAGCGACCTTGGACGGAACCTATCTTTTCATGACGGCTGGGGTGTTGAGCATGGGGGGTGGCGGGTTCCTCTGTGGTTACCTGCTACGCAAGTTCCGCGTTGAACGCAAACTGCGCTCCGTCGAAGAGGAAACGCGTCGCCTTCGCGAGACCGCGGATAAAGAATTGGAGGGCAAACGTAAAGAAGCCATGCTCGAAGCCAAGGAACATTGGTTTCGCGCCAAAACCGAGTTCGAACACGAAACCACGGAACGACGCAAAGAGCTGCAGCGCTTCGAGCAGCGCATCAGCCAGCGCGAAACAAGCCTGGACCGGCGCACGGAAATGCTCGACCGCCGTGAAAAAGAACTGAGTCGCCGCGAGCGACGGATCGCCGAGACCGAGGAGAAGGTCGCAGCGATCGAAGTGCGGACGCAGCAGGTGCTGGAAGAAGAGCTGCGACAGCTCGAACATATCTCCGGCTTGACGGTCTCCGAGGCCAAAGAGGAGCTGCGCCAACGTCTGATCTCCGAGGTCAAGCACGATGCCGCGGAGGAAGCCCGGCGCATTCTCGAGGAAGCGCGCGAAAACGCTCGCAAGAAAGCCGCCGAGATCATCGTCCTAGCCATCGAGCGCTACGCCGCCGATCATGTCGCCGAGTCCACGGTGTCCGTGGTCGATTTGCCCAACGATGAGATGAAAGGTCGCATCATCGGGCGTGAGGGCCGGAACATCCGCGCCCTGGAAATGGCCACCGGCGTCGACCTCATCATCGATGACACACCCGAGACCGTGCTGATCTCGGCCTTCGATCCGATTCGGCGCGAGATCGCGCGCTTGACCCTGGAACGCCTCATCGCCGACGGACGCATCCATCCGGCACGCATCGAAGAGATGGTCGAGAAGGTCAAGAAGGAACTCGACGACATCACCTATCAAGCCGGTGTCGATGCCGCGTTTGAAGTGGGCATCACCGATATGCATCCCGATCTGTTGCGCATCCTCGGCCGCTTGAAATACCGCACGAGTTACACCCAGAACGTGTTGCGGCACTCGGTCGAATGCGCCACGTTGTGTGGCATCATGGCGGTCGAGCTGGGGGTAGACCAGCGCATCGCCAAACGCGCCGGCCTGCTGCATGACATCGGCAAAGCCCTCGACCACCAACTGGAAGGCACGCATATCTCCATCGGCGTCGATCTGCTGAGGAAATATAACGAGCCCGAGGCGGTGATCAACGCCATCGAGGCGCACCACGACGACGTCGAGGCGCGCTCCATCGAAGCGGTGCTCGTCCAGGCGGCGGACGCCCTGTCGGCGGCCCGCCCCGGCGCTCGTCGGGAGATGCTGCAAACCTATGTGCAGCGGCTGGCCAAGATGGAAGAGATCGCCGAGTCATTCGAAGGGGTAGAGAAAACCTACGCCATCCAGGCCGGGCGCGAGATCCGCGTCGTCGTCGTGCCCGAGAAGGTGCATGATGCCGGGACGGTTTTCTTGGCCCAAGACATCGCCAAGAAGATCGAGCGTGAGTGCACGTATCCTGGTCATATCAAAGTCACGGTGCTGCGTGAGACCCGCGCCGTGGACTATGCGAAATAACACAGTGCTGAGGCCTGAGTGCTGAGTGCTGAGCGACAAGTCATACGCTCACTCAGCACTCAGCACTGTGCTTGAGGAGTCAGCCGATGGCCGTAGACGGGGGTGCTCAGGCGTTGGCATGCGAAATCGAACGGGCGGCGGCACTGCTAGTATCCTCGCATTACGTGATCGCCCTGACGGGGGCAGGGGTGTCGGTCGAAAGCGGCATCCCACCGTTCCGCGGTCCCGGTGGACTGTGGACCAAGCATGGCGAGCCGCCGATGGATGGGTACCAGCGCTTCTTGGCCGACCCGAAGGGCTATTGGCTGCAGCGCCTGACGACGCCGAGTGAGATCGTCCAAGCGTTAGCCGACGCGCAACCGAACGCCGGTCACCGCGCCATGGTCGAGTTGGAAACCCTCGGCATTCTGCGCCATCTGATCACCCAGAACATCGACAATCTCCACCGTGCCGCCGGCCATCAGCGCCTGGCGGAGATCCACGGCAATGCCCGCCTGCTGCGCTGTATCGGCTGCGGTGAGCGTTTCACGACAGACGCCATTCCGATCTCGCCAGCAGATCTGCCGCCCCGCTGCCCGCAGTGCTTCGCCATCATCAAGTCCGATACCGTGCACTTCGGCGAACCCATCCCGCCGGACGTCTTGGATGTCTGCTTCCGCGAAACTCTTCGGGCCGATTGCATCCTAGTGGCGGGCACCTCGGCTCAGGTCTATCCCGCCGCCTCCTTGCCGCAGATGGTTAAAGAGCGCGGCGGCGTGGTGATCGAAGTGAACCTCTACGCTACTCCACTGACGTCGATGGCCGATTGTTCCCTGACCGGCCCGTTCGGCGAGATCCTGCCAGCCCTGGTCGAACGGGTGCGCACCCAGCTCACGGCGTAACGGGGCTTGACGCCCCATGTCCTGCCCACGCTCAGCTCCCCGAGGGAAACGTCTCGCTTCAGGTCTCGTGACCGACGCATTCCCGCACCGCGGCCTCCCCCGCCACTCGCCAAATAAGGCTTGACATCGCAAAGACCCGACTTGATTTCCCGCCTCGCCATCGTCTAACATAGCATTTGGTCGAAGCCCATGGGGGACTTAGGCAAGGAGGTGAGAGGTATGATCGAAGTCGAGCAGCTCAGCAAGTCCTACGGCCCCATCAAGGCGATCGAGGACGTCTCCTTCGTCGTGGATAAAGGGGAGATCCTCGGGCTTCTAGGGCCCAACGGGGCGGGGAAAAGCACCACCATGCGCATCCTCACCTGTTTCATGCCCCCAACCAGCGGCACGGCACGCATCGCCGGCTACGATATCTTCAAGGACTCCCTAAAGGTGCGCCGCCGCATCGGTTATGTGCCGGAAAACGCCCCGCTGTATACCGATATGCCCGTCGCCAGCTTCCTCAAGTTCGTGGGGGAGATCAAGGGGCTGTCGCGCCGTGAACGCCTACGGCAGATCGGCCAGGTGATGGATGACTGCGGCATCAGCGAGGTGCAGCACCGCTACATCGGCAAGCTCTCCAAGGGGTATCGGCAACGGGTGGCGCTGGCACAGGCCCTGCTAGGCAACCCTGACGTGCTCATTCTCGACGAGCCCACGATCGGCCTCGATCCGCGGCAGATCATCGACATCCGCCGACTCATCAAAGGACTTGCTGGGCAAAAGACGGTCATCCTCAGCACCCATATCCTGCCCGAGGTGAGCATGACCTGCCAGCGGGTGATCATCATCAACCGCGGCCGATTGGTCGCGGTCGATACCCCCGAAAACCTCACCGCCAAGTTGCAGAAATCGCCGCGCTTGTTGATGCGCATCGAGGGACCAGCTGATGAGGTCGCACGGGCTCTGGGCGGCATCCACGGTGTGCAAACGGTGAAGCAAGACGGCAGCAGCCCTGGCAACGTCGCCACCTATATCGTCGAGTCGGAAAAAGACCGGGACGTCCGCAAAGACCTGGCCGCCACGGTGGTACAGCGCAATTGGGGCTTGCTGGAACTGCGGCCGGTCGATCTGACCCTCGAAGAGGTCTTTGTGCGCCTGGTGACCGAGGAGAAGGAGAGCGCCACATGAGCAGTTTCTGGCCCATCTTCAAACGGGAACTGCGATCGTACTTCGTCTCTCCGATCGCCTACGTGGTGATGGTGATGTTCCTGGCGATCGCAGGGTATTTCTTCTATAGCAGCTTTGCGTTTTTCAATTTCATCGGGTTTCAGGCCATGAGCAACCCCATGATGGCCCGTAACCTGAACATCACCGAAGGGGTGTTACGCCCGCTATACGGCAATCTGGGCGTCATCCTGCTGTTCATCATGCCGCTGCTCACCATGCGGCTGTTCGCCGAGGAGAAGAAGCAGGGCACGATCGAGCTCTTGCTCACCTACCCGGTGCGCGACCTCGCGGCCGTGCTGGCCAAATTCGCTGCGTGCCTGGCGGTGTATACCTTGATGTTGGGGCTGACCGCGCTGTATCCCGTGTTGCTCATCGCCTACGCAGAACCCGAGGTGGGACCGATCCTTGCTGGCTATGTTGGCCTGTTCCTGCTGGGGGCGGCGTTCATCGCCCTGGGCGCCCTGGCCTCATCGCTGACGGAGAATCAGATCGTCGCCGCCGCCATCACCTTCGGCATCCTGCTCATCTTCTGGGTCATCGGCTGGTCGTCGCAGTTCGCCGGCAGCGGCGTTGGCTGGGTGCTGTCGCACCTATCGCTGCTGGAACACTTCGACGATTTTCCCAAGGGGATCATCGACACCCAGGATGTGATTTTCTACCTGAATTTCATGGTGTTGTGTCTGTTTTTGACCCTGCGCTCGCTTGAGTCGCATCGGTGGAGGGGATAGGCCCATGGCTGCACCACGCCCGCAAGGACGAACGTGGGTCGAGCGTCTCTTCGGCCGGCACCTGCGCCTCGGCACCAATGTGGCGATCGCCGCCTTGGCGGTGCTGGGGATCATCGCCATCGTCGAGGCGATCTCCCTACGCCACAGCTACCGCTTCGATTTGACCGCCAACAAGCGGCATTCGCTATCGCCGCAGAGCCAACAACTCTTGGCCGAGTTGCCGCAGCCGGTGAAGGCGACAGCCTTCTATCAGGATACGCAGGTCGGACGCGAGAACGCCAAGGATCTGCTCGACCAATACGCCTACGCGAGTCGACAGTTCACCTACGAGTTCATCGATCCCGACCGCAACCCGGGTTTAGCCAAGCGCTACGGCATCACGTCGTATGGCACCATCGTACTCGAGAGCGGCGACAAAGAGGAAAAAGTGCTCACGGCCGAAGAGGAGAGCCTCACCAATGCCCTCCTCAAGGTGATTCGCGAGGGCAAGAAAGCGGTGTACTTCCTCGAAGGCCACGGCGAGCACTCGATCGAGAACAGCGAACGCGATGGCTACGCCGAGGCCAAACGCGCCATCGAGAGCCAGAACTACGTCGTCAAAGCGGTGAACCTCCTCACCGAGGGCCGCCTGCCCGACGATGCCACCATCCTCGTCGTCGCCGGACCCCGCAAAGACCTCTTGGAGGCGGAGTTGGCGGAGATCACGCGCTTCATCGAGCGTGGCGGTAAGGTGCTCTTCCTCCTCAATCCCGAAGGGCCAGCCAGCGTGGCGAAATATCTGGAGACGTACGGCGTGCAGGTGGTAGACGGCGCCGTGGTGGACCTGGTCAGTCGGCTGTTCGGGGCCGACTACTTGATGCCGGTCATCACCTCCTACGAACCGCACCCGATCACCAAGAACTTCGACATCGCGTCCTTCTTCCCTCTCACCTTGTCGGTGAAGACCACGGACTCGATGCCGGAGCGGGTCAGCGCTCAAATCCTCGCCAAAACGAGCCCCAATAGCTGGCTGAAACGCGATATGAACGAGCTCAAGGCCGAGCTGCGCGACGAGGGGCGACCGTTGTTGAACGAGGGCCGCGATGAGAAGGGACCGGTGTCGGTGGCGGCGGTGGCGACAGTGACGCTCCCCAGCCAAGGCGCTGGCGAACAACCCATGAAAAGAGCCCGCATCGTCGTGTTCGGCGATTCGGATTTCGCCAGCAATAACTATCTCAACCTCTCCGGCAACCGTGATCTATTCCTCAACACCGTGAGCTGGCTGGCGGAGGAGGAAAACCTCATCGCCATCCGCCCGAAGGAGAGCGGACAGTTCTTCCACCCCGTGACGGCCGATCAGGAGCAGCTGATCTTCTGGTTGTCCATGATCGCCCTGCCGATGGTGGTGGTCGGCTCCGGGGTGGCAACGTATATCTGGAGGAGGCAGCACGGATGAGCTGGAAGACAACGCTGGGTCTGGTCATCGTGGCGGCGCTCCTGGGGGGGTACTATTACTGGTACGAGGTCAAAGGCGGTGAGCAACGCAAAGCGGCGGAGGAGGCGGCACAACGCCTGTTTCAACTCAAGAGAGACGCCATAGAAACGGTCACGCTCAAGCGCCAGAAGGAGACCATCAAGCTCGCGAAAGACCCCGCCGAGGGCTGGATGCTCGTCGAGCCGGTGCGCGCCAAAGCCGATCAGCGCACAGTGGACGAGGTGCTGGATGGCCTCGTCGAAGGCAAGCGCGACAAAGTCATCGCCGAGCAAGCCAGCGATCTGGCCGATTTCGGGCTGACTGAGCCCAGCCTCGTCGTTGAGGCCACCGTCAAGGAGGCGGCCTCGCCGACCGTGCTGCAGATCGGCGCCCGCACCCCTACCTTCAGCGGTTACTATGCGCGCGAGGGCGAGCAGTCCAAGGTGCTCATGATCCCGACGACCCTGCAGACGAAGTTCGACAAGACGGTGTTCAACCTCCGCGACAAGACCGTATTGTCCCTGGACCAAAACCAGGTCAAACGCGTCGAGATCCAGCACGGCGAGCAAGTCATCGCCGTGGAGTCGCAGGGCGAGCAGGGCTGGCAGATGGTCGCTCCGCTGCAAGCGAAGGCAGACAAGACCAAAGTCACCGACCTGATCAGTGCCATCAACGGCGCCAAGGTCAAGGAATTCATCGAGGAGACGCCGCAGGATCTGGGGAAATACGGCCTCAATCCCCCGAAGTGGCGCTTGACCTTCCTCATCGGCGACGATCGCGCCGAGAAAAGCCTCCTCATCGGCGAGGAAGACACCGCCAAGGGTGGCCTCAACGCCAAACGGGGTGCCACGGACAATGTGTTCTTGCTGGAGACCAAGCTGTCGGAGAAGCTGCCGAAGGAAGCCAGCGACTGGCGCGACCGCAAGCTCCTGGCGTTCGAGCGTGAGAAGGTGGACAAAGTCGAAATCTTCGCCGGCGACGCCGCCACCGAGGTGGCCTGTGTCGAACACTGCGGCCAAATCCCCGATGATCGTTGGCAGCTCAAACGGCCGTTAGAGGCTAAAGCCGACGCGATCAAGGTGCGCACCCTATTGCGCAATCTCGAGGAGCTGAAGGTCAAAACCTTCATCACCGAGGCCGCCGATGATCTGGCGCCCTATGGCCTGGATCAGCCGTCAGCGCAGGTGCGCGTCTGGCTCAGGGAGACGCCGGAGCCGATCACCGTCCTAGTTGGGCGCAACGATGCCGACAAGGATGGCTACTACGTGAAGGTGCCCGAGAAGCCAGCCGTCTATTTGATCGAGACCCGCGACCGCAACGACATCGTCAAGCAACCCCGCGATCTGCGCGACCTTAAGCTGCTCGCCTTCAAAGCCCGCGACGTGCGTAAAATCGAGATCAAGCACCCTGATCGCGAGGTGGTGATCGAGGGCGATGGCGAGACCTGGAGTCAGATCAAGCCGGAACGCGCCAAACTCGATGGGTACAAGGTGCGCAGCCTGCTGTGGAAGCTGGAAGACCTGGAGTTCAAGGAGGAATGGCCAGCCACGGCGGTCGCTCCAGAGGCTCATGGCCTCGACAGCCCCGCGGCCACGCTCACGTTGTGGGTGCAGGATGGGAAGAAGGTCGATGCGCTGAAGCTCGGCAAGCCCGTCGAAGGCAAAGAGTGGATCTACGCCCAACTGGAGTCGAACCCGATGCTCTACGCCGTCGACGCCAAGGTGCTCGGCGATCTGCCGAAGGGGACGGGGGATATTTGAGCCCGCCTGATTGTTGTCAGATTTTTTCAGCTTATGGCCGAAATGTGTCTTATGCTGTCACACCCTGGAGATTTTCTGTATCTCATTGTTTTTGTTAAATATATACCGTCTTGACAATCGCCGCTAAAGGGCTAGAATGAGCCACACCGTTGGATGCGTCTCCCGTTCGATCTGAGGACCCGGATACGCTGCTATGGCCCAAGAAGGGCGGCGATTTCTGCACACACAGCAGGCAAAGGTGGCGTTTAAAGGGGTCGGTCAAGAGGTGCACATCATCCTCGACCCCAAGGCACCGTTCGCCGAGATCGAGCGAGAGCTCGAGGAGCACCTCGAACGCTCCGGTCGATTCTTCGCCGGGGGGGCGGTCAAACTGATCGTCGCCAGCCGTCAGCTCCGCGAGGCTCAGCTGCAATCCCTGCGGCAGACCCTCGCCACCCATGGTCTGAGCATCGCGGCGGTTCACGCTAGCCTCCCCGAGACGACGCGTTCTGCCGGGTCTTCTCCCCCAACGGCGGCTCCCGTGACGCTTCCCCCCCCGGCCCGGCCCAGTAGTCGTCGTGAGACGCGGCTTCGGCATGGCGAACTCGCCCACAACAATGCTTTGTTAGTCAAAGGCCCACTGCGCTCCGGGCAGCGGGTCTACGCAGAGGACAACCTCGTTGTCTTCGGCGACGTCAATCCGGGCGCCGAGTTGATCGCAGGTGGTGACATCATAGTCATGGGCGTGCTGCGCGGGGTGGCGCACGCGGGCGTCCCCGACAACGTCGCGGCGATTATCGCGGCCATCAGTTTAAAGCCGACCCAGCTGCGGATCGGTCACTTCATCAGTCGCTCACCCGAATTTCAAGAGAAGCACGATTCCGGCCCAGAAATCGCGAGAGTGGACGCAGAGCAGATCGTCGTCGAAAGCTTCCCCAGGCGACTCCTTGGCGCCTCGTAGGCAGGCTGGCAGTGACCAGTCGCGTGTACGCCGACGGGCTGATGTGCGATGGCGTGGGAAAGGGAGAACAGGCGCATGGATGGTCGGACCATTGTGGTGACGTCGGGCAAAGGGGGCGTGGGCAAAACCACCGTCACGGCAAACCTCGGCTCTGTCCTGGCACAAAGCGGGTGTAAGGTGTGTGTGGTCGATGCCGATATCGGCCTGCGCAACCTCGATGTTGTGCTCGGCCTCGAAAATCGGATCGTCTATCATCTTGTGGACGTGATTAGCGGCCGCTGCCGGCTGAAACAAGCCCTCATTCGCGATAAACGCAACGAAAACCTCTACCTCCTGCCGGCCTCGCAGAGCGATGACAAAAATGCTGTGGCACCCGAGCAGATGAAGCAACTCTGCCACGACCTGAAGAAAGAATTCGATTATATTCTCATCGATTGCCCCGCCGGCATCGAACAAGGATTCCGCAATGCCACGGTGGGCGCCGATCAGGCTATCATCGTCACGACGCCGGAGGTGTCCGCCATTCGCGACGCCGATCGCGTGATCGGTTTGCTGCAAGCCCAGCAGATCGACACCCAGCTCATCATCAATCGCCTCAATCCCGACTTGGTCAGGCGTGGCGACATGCTGGACCAGCAGGATGTCATCGATATCCTGGCCATCGAGCTTCTGGGCATCGTGCCTGAAGATCAAGGCATCGTCGTCTCGACCAACAAGGGCAATCCCGCCGCCTTCAACGATGACTACGAAGCCAGCAAAGCCTTCTGGCGCATCGGTCGGCGCCTCCGCGGTGAGATCGTCCCCATTCCCAATTTCAGTGGCAATGGCAATCTCTGGGCGCGGCTCGGCAAGAAACTGAGCGAGACCTTTCGAAGGAGAGGGTAGTGACCGTGTTCGGTGAGATCCTCCGGAAATGGTTTGGGAAGGGGATGGACGACGGCGATAGCAAGAGCGTTGCGAAGGATCGCCTCCGCCTCGTCCTCGTACACGACCGCTCGATGTTACCGCCGGAAACCCTCGACGCCTTGCGGGCCGATCTGATCGAAGTCGTGTCGCGTTATTTTGAAGTCGATCGCACCATGCTCAGCATGGATGTGCACCGCACGCGAGAATCCTGGGCCCTCATGGTGAATTTGCCACTGCGACGGGCGCGTTCGGCATCCTGAGTGCCTGCCCGAGGCGATGCGTCAAGGTATGCGAAACGCCGGAAGAAACCCCGGACGGCGCTAGGGCTTGAGGCCCTTGAGTACCTCCTTCACAGCTGCCAGCGCTGCATAAGCCTTTTCCACAGAGGCGTCGTGTTGGTTAGCGTTGTGCAAGGCCTGTGCTTCATCCACCGACGCCCGGGCCTCTTGTAGTTTCTCCTGAAGTGTTGCTCGATCGGGACCTGCCTGGGCTGTAGCGAGGGCCTGCTCGGCTTCGCGAATCAGCGCTTGTGCCTCATCGATCCGTTCTGGGCACTCATCGGCCAGGACGACGGGGACAACCCACATCATGAAGATCGCGACGGCTAGCCATAGGCGCGTGCCCCATTGATGTATCATCGTTGTATCTTCCTATGTCAGACTTGCCAATGTGTCATAAAACTCTGACGTCCAGTGCATGCCACGACCAGCGAAGCGAATGCGGCCCTCCCTATCGACGATATATACCGAGCGCTGCACGGAGCGATCCGGATTCAAGGCGCCATACCGCGCCGTCACCTGCCCATCTCTATCGCTCAGCAAGGGAAAATTCAACCCCAGTTGGGCGCGATAGCGGTCATGATCCTCAGGGCTGGCCGGATTGATCCCCAGAATCTGCACATCCAGCCCTTCCATCTCTGGCGCATCGTCCCGCAGGGACGATAATTGCCGATTTCAGTCGGGCGTGTTATCGCCGACGTAGAACACCAGCACCACGTGCTTGCGTCCCACCAACTCGCGCAGCGAGACCATCTGACCCCCAGTGGCTGGAAGCGTGAAATCAGGGGCCGGCGTTCCTACCGCAAGCAAATCTGCCATCGGTGCTCTCCTGCGCTCATGAGTATGACTTCCTCTCCAGCAAAGCGATGTGCCCTGCCGCTCGCTCGTCACAATTGTAGGATTATACCCCGCCTGATCGGCGGGGAACAAGATGGCGCGCCCGCCGGACGTCGCCATGTCCCGCCATCACCCCACAGCCTATCCCCAGAGGGCCCTCAGCAGGGGAGGTACATGGCCCTCCCCGTTTGATGGGCATAGGCGTTCGATTAAGGGATAGAAGGCCCCCTGATCCCCTCTCCCCCTGGCAGAGGGCGAGGGTGAGGGCGGTTCCAAACATCGCTCACCAACTTGGCTTCCCCACCCCAATCTTCTCCCGAAGGGAGCGGGGGGCCTGAGCCTAGCACCTATGCCCTTGATGGAGCCTATTACGAGGCCACCGACAGCGGCAGCGGATAAAGGTTGTCGAAAGCCAGTGGGTTACAGTAGACTCGATCGCGTCTTGGTGCGACAGGCTGATCCTGGCTCATACTTCTCCCCTGCTCGGTAGCCCTTAAGGGCAGTGTGTGGCCGATGCATGGCCCTCGCAGGTTCCCTCCTTAGCATGGGCGCAGTTGGGGGGGACATGCGCTCTCTCTGTCGCATTTCACCCCCACCCTCGTCCTGCCCCGTCAAGGGGAAGGGGAAGAGCGGTCCGGAGGTGGATGGCTCTGCTGGTGTTCGACCCACGTGCAGCGATGCACGTCAAGCAAGAAAAGCTATGGAGGACGCACATGGTACAAAAAATCGACCACGTAGTGATCGCCGTTCACGACCTGAATGAGGGCATGGCGCAGTACGAAAAGACCTTGGGCATGAAGCCCTCGCGCCTCAGCGATCGTCCGAAGGAGGGGTTTAAGAGTGCGTTCTACGACCTGCCTGGAGGAGGATTTCTGGAGTTGATCCAGCCTACTGATGCGACGGGGCCGGTGGCCAAAGGCTTGGCGGCCCGGGGCGAAGGCGTCTACTTGGTGGCGCTGGCGGTGAACGATATCGCCGCAGAAGTCGCCGCCATGCGAGCGCGCGGGGTGCGACTCATCGGCGATCCTGGCCCAGGTCAACCGATCACCGGCAGGGTCTTCGTGCATCCCCGTGAGACCAAAGGGGTGCTGATGCAGTTGGTCCAGCGCCAGTAGTCGCGAGCGCTCAACCAAGCATCCCAAACCAACGTCCTGGAGGTGTAACGATGAGTTTCGGCTGCGTCTTTCCGAATCGTGGTCCGATGGCGACCCCGGCCAACCTGGCGCGCTTTGCCGAAAGGGCCGAGGCGCTCGGCTTTGACACCATTTGGTTCAGCGATCACATCGTCGTCCCCACCGAGGTGAAGTCGTTTTACCCCTACCATCCGACCGGGGAGATGCCGTTTAATCCCGCCGAACCCTATTGGGAACCCCTCACCGCCATGAGCTACGTGGCCGGGCGGACCAGCCGTGTCCGCCTGGGCACGAGCGTGTTGATCCTGCCCTATCGCAACCCCGTGGTGACTGCCAAAGTCCTCGCTACCCTTGACGTCCTGTCGAATGGCCGGGTCACATTAGGGGCAGGCGTCGGCTGGATGGAGGAGGAGTTCAAGGCCCTGGGTCTCGAGACCTACCCACGGCGGGGTGCTTACAGCGACGAATGCATTCGTCTCTTCCGCGAATTATGGACCAAAGAACGCCCTGCCTTCAAAGGGCAGTTCCTGCAGATCGAGAACGTCCGCTGCGAACCGAGGCCGGTACAGTCGGGGGGCATTCCGATTTGGATCGGCGGCCATACGCCGCCAGCCATCCGCCGGGCGGCGCGCTTGGGCGACGGCTGGCAACCTATCGTGCAACGGCCACCGGCCGATCTTCCCCCCGCCGAATATCGGGAAAAGGTCGCCGAACTGCGGCGACTCGCGCAAGCGGCGGGTCGAGATCCTCAGGCCATCGTCCTGAGCTTGGGCGCCTCGGTGCAGTTTACCGGTGGCGGTGATGGCGGCACACAATCGCTGTTCAGCGGGACACCTGGCCGGGTGATCGAGACCATCCAACGCTATCAGGAGATCGGGGTGCAGGACTTCCGCCTTGATTTCCCCAGTCCATCGTTCGAGAGCCTCCTCCAGGCTATGGAACGCTTCGCGACCGAGGTCCGGCCGCGCGTGTCGGCGTAGGGGCGGGCGTCAGCGGCGGACGGGATTGCCCGGCACCACCGCCGCTGGTGCTTCGTCATGGTGCCGACGCTGCGCCTTGGTCTGGACCATCGTACGCTGTAAATCCAGGGAGTCCGGCCACAAACGATCCTGGCCTTCGAGGAAGCCGGCCAGTTCTTGCGCGAGGGCACGAGCTGAGGAGAAGCGCTGCTCAGGCTGAGACGCCACACATTGCATGACCACAGCCTCAAGGCCCGCCGAGACTTGGGCGTTGAATCGACGCGGGCGCGGAGGCTGAACACCGCGGATTTGCGGGTATCGTGCGGCGAATGTGTGCCGGTGTGAGTGGCCCATCAGCTCTGTTTCGAACAGCCAGCGACCGGTCAACATTTCGTAGAGGACCGCCCCGACGCCACAGAGGTCTGTGGCCGGTGAGAGCTCTCCTCTGAGACATTGCTCCGGGGCCATATCCGGATCCGTGCCAATACGACCCCGGGGTGTATGGCCAGGCTTCAGGCGGTAGGCCACATCGAAGTCGACGAGGACCGATATCCCTCTCCGTAACATGATGTTGGCGGGTTTGCTATCTCGATGCACATACCCATGCTCATGGAGATGAGCCAACGCCGCACAGACGTGAATGATGGCCTCGATCGCATCGGGAATGGGCAATTGACGACGGGGCGAAGAGTCGATCAGTTCGAATCAGGAAGGACCATGTAAATACTCCTGGACGAGAAGATCGCGACCCTTATAGGTCCCATGAGCGAAGAGGTGGACGATGTTCGGATGAGTCAAACGCTTCAGGAGCCTGGCTTCGCGCTTCAGACCACGGACTTCCTGCGAGCCGGGGGAAAGCTTCGGGAGCAGGATTTTACGCCTGAGGGCACAGAGATAGGAGCTGCTCCAGACTTGGTATAGCTCGGCGATACGCCCGGCGCTCAAATGGCCGATGACGGTAAGGTCGTCGCCAATGCGGACACCAAGCTCAAAGGTAAAGCGGGGGCCAAACCCGACTCGCCGTCCCGGGCGTTCCACAGTCGTCGTGAGCGTTTGAGATTGCGGCTGCCCGACGGTCTTGAAGCGTTGGGGCTTCTTTTTTTGGCGCATGGCTATGCTGACCTTCTTTCCTTTCCCCGCTCATTTCTCGTATCATAAGCCCCAATGATGCTGACCGGACAGAGGTGCCTACAGTTGGTGGGCAACTCCGCCGCGTCCGGTGTGTGGCGCCACCAAACGAAGGGAGGAAACGCGCATCATGAAGGTCGCCGCCAAGTCCGATAAAGGACGCGCGCGGACGAACAATGAAGATTGCCTGCGCGTTGACGAGCCATTGGGCCTGTTCATCGTCGCCGATGGTATGGGCGGGCATGCCGGCGGGGAGGTGGCCAGCGCGGTGGCAGTCGAGGCGATCGCCACCTATGTCCAGTCACACCTTACCGGGCCCGAGCCCGCCGACCACATAGCGACGCTGCTGCAGACCGCCATACACGAGGCCGACGTGGCGATCCAGACCTATGCCCGCAGGCATCCCAAGCTGGAGGGCATGGGCACGACGGTGGTGGTGGCCCTCTGTCGGGGAGATCAGGTCCACATCGCCCATGTGGGCGACAGCCGGGCCTATCTCCTCCACAATGGGGGGCTGCGCCAACTGACTGAGGACCATTCGGTGGTGACCCGGTTGCTCAAAGCCGGCCAGCTCACCCTTGAGGAGGCTTGTTCTCACCCCTTCCGCCATATGATCACGCGTTATCTCGGCAATGGAAACGCCTTCGCCGAGATCTCTTACCTCACCTGGCAGCTCGGTGATTATCTGATGCTCTGCTCCGATGGGCTTACGAGCATGGTGGATGACGCCCACATCGCAGAGCTGATCCTCCATGGGGGCACAGACGTCCAGACAGCATGCGAGGCCCTAGTCGAGCGAGCCAACGCCAACGGGGGCGAGGACAACATCAGCGTCATTCTGGCATACAGAGATTAGAGGAGAGCAGTGAGCGAGAGTATGACGACGGCGCATCCCCTCCTCCCTACCACGACTTTCACCCTCACCCACACCCTCCCCGATCAAGGGTTTAGGCGCCAGGTGACGACCCCCTCTCCCTCCGGGAAAGGACCGGGGTGAGGGAAGCTGGAACGAATAACGGCCCCAAAAGCTCCACCGCCCTTCCACACCGATCGGATGCTAGCGCGGACGCCCACTTGGCGCGGTCCCACCTGGGATCGACTCGCCCTCGGTGGCCTTGCCCGGCGTTGGCCGTTGCCCAGCAGAAAGCGAGCGCAGGGTCGCCTCGTCCAAGCTGCCCGTGGTGGGGAGCCCATAGGCTTCTTGATAGGCGCGCAACGCGGCCTCGGTCTGTGGCGTGATGGTGCCCTTTTCAGGGCCGGTATCGAATCCCGCCGCGTCCAATCGCTCTTGGTAGCGACGGATTTCTTCTTGGCTCAAGGGCTGCGTTGGCGTGTGTTGTTGGACCGCCCGCGCTTGCTCCCGGTTTTGCTGGGCCTCGCTCGGCCCCAGCTGGCCTTCGGTGCCTTGCCATTGTATGGAGCTGACGACCAACACCGCGGCCCCGACCACGACCGCAACCGCTACAACCATCAACAATGCTCGCATGTCCCGACCTCCTAAGGGGTGGTCAAGATTGTCAATGCCCGCCGGATGATGGTCTTGGCCAAAGGCACCTTGTACGCGTTGTGCCGGAGCGGTTTTGCACCGGGGCGTGCCGGTGATGACCTCGGCCGTGCCATCGGCATTCAGCTTCACCCAAGCGTATGCCGGGGGATACCCGCTGCCACCCCAATCGTGCGCCGCCATGCCGATCCCACGGCGCTTCGGTCCGCTCCACGGAGGCCGTCGATCGGTGCGCCAGCCGAGCATCTCGGCGGCGCGCTCGTAGCATTCAAGCCCAAAAGCGCCCTCGATGAACGCCTGTTGGACAGGACCCAGCTGGCCGTCATGACCCAGCCCTTCAATGGTGGTGATCCGCCGCCCCTGGCAATCGACGGCGAGTAGCAGACAGGCGTACATGGCGCGGCCGTCCACCAGGACCGTACAGGCGCCGCAGTCACCCATATCACAGACCTTTTTCGTGCCGGTCAAATGGAGCTCCGACCGCAGGGCGTCGAGGAGCGTGCGCCGCGGCTCCAGCATGAGCTCATGGGCGGTGCCGTTAATCGATAGGGTGAGAGGGCAATTCATGGTCGGCATCATCTCACTCCTCATCACCGCATGGGAGGAGGGCCCAGCTGCGGGTCGGGTTCAGGCTGTGCTGTACCGGGCTCAGAGCCTAGGCTTTACCTACATCGCCACGTGACACCGGCGCGTCCTGCTATGACCAGCCTATGGTCGACGAGCGCCCGGTAGAGCGATTCCGTCCGGCGATGGTCCCAGGGCCGAGATGGCGATCCTCTGACACGACTCGCGACGACTTGCCAGCGAGCAAGAGTCGTGCCCCCTCTGCGAGCCTTATCGGCTTAGCTCGGGGAGGGAGTCCGCCCCCGCGCAACCGAACTGCCCTCAGCGAAGTCCTCAGGAGGTTCACAAGTTTACGCCCAGCGGGGAGGCTTCCTTCTCAAAGTGAAACGCTAGTTCTCACTCTGAGACGGCCACACTCTCGGCCATGCGGTCCGCCGCCATGCGGCGTCGCCAGATGTCCACCAGAGCCACCGTCACTGCCAACGTGACCGGGCCGAGGATCACCCCTGCTGATCCCATCAGCAGGATGCCGCCCACGATGGCGATAAACACTGGGAGGGTATGCAGCCGCAGGCGCCGGCCGACCAGCACCGGGTACAATAGATTGTCGATGAGTGAGACCACTCCCGCCCCCCAGGCTGTGAGGATCAGAGCTTTGCCCCAACTGCTTTCGATCGCCAGGAAGAGCGCCGCCGGGACCCATACCACGAAGGCGCCCAGTACGGCTACTACGGCTAGAAGCGCCATGATTGCGCCCCACAACAGCGGCGCCGGCAGCCCCTAGAACCAAAACATCAGCCCGCCCAGTAGCCCCTGCACCAGCGCCACGACGAGCGTCCCGTAAACCGTGGCATAGATCGTATCCGTAACCCGGCTGAACACCTCTGCGGTCTCCGCCCCCGAGAGCGGCACCAACGTCCGCAGGACGCGGAGCGCAGGGCGACGATCGCGGAAGAAATAGAAGAGCGCGAAGAAGGTGATGAGCAGATCCAGGACGACCCAGATAGAGCCGCTGACGACCGACGGCAATCTAGAGCTCAGCGTCGTCGCCAGCCGCTGGAGCGCCTGGCCCGCCTCGAAGTCTTGGATGAGCCAAGCTAGCAAGGAAACCAGCCGTGGGTGACTTTCGAGGGCTGCTTGCGAGCGAGCGACCGCCTGCTCCGACTGCAACCAGTCGACGCCTCGCGCAATCTCACGGCCGAGCTGTTGGGTGAGCCATAATGTTGGGGCGACGACCACCACGGCGACCAATACCACGGCTATCCCTGCGGCGAGGTTGGCGAGATGTAGCCGGTGCTCCAGCCAATCATGGAGCGGATGGGCGATGACGGCGAGAGCCAGAGCCCAGGCCAGCGCCGGCAGGAAGGGGCGGCTCAGCCGATAGCACAGATACACGGCCAACCCTGTAGCGACGAACAGCACCAGGGCCAACACCCGCTCGCCGGAGAGCCATCCTCCCTCGGTCCCGTGCTGGGGTATCACACAGTAGTCATCGCCTATCATGCAGCCCTCTCCGATCGGCATACCCTATTGCGGCTTTCAGGTGAACGTATGGCAGGTGAGGATAGGCAATGCCTGTCCCTGACGCTATCTCGCCCTCACCCCGCCCTCTCCCAGCGGGAGAGGGGGAATAAGCTCGGTGAGGCCATGGGTTAACCGGCGTCGCGGCAACGGACTGAACGGAGGACGCCGGTGGCTCGCTGGTGTTCCAGCCCCTCTGCAGGCCTAGACCTACGACCATGAGGATTCGGCAAAGCTGCTTCAGCCGGTGGGCATATCGCCAGATGTCACTCATGCTTTCGACCTCCATCGCTCGCGCCCGGTCGCCAATCCCCATGCCTCCCGCTGGACCACCCGGCGCTCCGTCTCGCCCAACCAGGCAACAAAGAGGGCGAGTCCGGCGACGAGATATATGACCCCGGTAGGCACCCACATGATCAGTCCGGCCAATTGCTGGTCTTCGAGCGGCGTAAGATTCCAGGCCCCGGTCGTCGGCAGATAGGACCGGTACCATGGGGCAGGGGAAGCCGTTATCAGCGCCCCGAGGACGCTGCTGTGGACAGCTGTGGTGAAAACGGCCAGCACACCGACGCCATAGCCCAGCCGGCCGTGCCTGTTGTAGAGCAGGGCCCACCAGAGCTGGAGGGCGCTGCCGAAAAAGCTCAGGTGCTGCAGGGCGTGGACCCAGGCGCGCTCGATCGCCGCTTGGTAGAGCGCCGGGGCATGCCAACCCCAGAGTACGGCGGCGTGCAGCAACCAGGCGACCAGTGGCGTGCTGAGCCAGTGCCATAGGCTCCGGACCCACTTCGCCTCCCCCCACCATCGCCCAAGACCTCGCCCCCAAGCGCGCGGCAACCCCCATAACGAGGCCACCTGCGGTCGCCCGAGAACCAGGAGCGGCGCGGCAATCACCATCAATAACTCATGTTGTACCATGTGCGCCGAGAAGAGGAGCGCACTGAGGCTGTCCAAAGGGGAGATGAGCGCCACAACGAGGACCAGCCATCCGCTCGCAAACGCCGCCGGCTGCCAGAATGGTAAGCCACGTCCCATACCAGCGCTCGCCCACAGCCGGCGCACGCCATACCCATACAGGACAGCGGACCCCGCCAGCATGAGGAGGACCGCCGGCTCCCAGTGCCAGGCCCTCCACAAACCGAGGGACGAGAACCGTACGGCTTCGCTCCCCTCCCCCATCACCAAGCCGATCGGATGGGTCATCAGTCCGGGCGTCATAGCATCACGCTCAAGAAAGCCGGCGCAGCTTGACTTCGGCCCGGATACATCGAGCCATAGGACCTCATGTCAAGTAGTGGCCTCAGCATGGACTCAAGAAAAAGTTCGGAAGCCCCTGCGCCACGATGACCAGGAAAAACAGCGCACTGAGCAGCAGGCCGCCGAGCGCCATGAAGCGGCTACGCGCTACCGTGCCGCCACTCCGTGCCGGCCACTCACCGCCGGTCCGCCGCCAGCTCTTCCAGGCAATGCCGGCGCCGGCGAGGGCGATGAGCAGGGCCACCGCCGTCATCGCGTGCAGCACCAGCGTGGCAGTAGCCGCGCAACTCAACGTCGCCAGCATATAGCTCACCTGCTGATATAGAAACCATGCTAAGGGGCCGGCAAGCACCCCGATCCAGAGCAGGGCGATGCCTCGGAGCTCGTTAAAGTAGCGCTCGACGTCGGTCGTCACTGCACCCTCCTTTTTGCAGTCCCCTAGAGTATGCGAGGAGCACAATACAGACTGCCATAATGATCGAAGGACCATAAGAAGTACCGCCAGAGCAGGGGCCCCACCCGGAGTTGGGTCGAAAAAGTGAGGACCCACCACCGGAACGGCAAAGAAGGACATCATCGTCATGCCGTGCACGGTGAAGAGCTGTCTGTAGAAGTTGGGGCCGATCAGCGTATTTTCCAGGACGTCGAGCTGGAGGCCCACCGGCAGCGCCTGGATGCCAGTCAGCAGAGAAAAGATCATGGCGGTGATGACGAAGCGCCGGATTCGCTGAGCGACTGGACGTAGGCCGCAAGTATCCAGATCTGATCGTCTGGAAGCATGATCCCAAACGCTGGCATGCCATTGGGGCGCCCTTGGGCGATCGATTGGAAGATGTTGGCAGGCTCGCCGCCGTAAATCCAATCGCGATCCATCAACGGCGGTCCGATGCCGCCCCCACCGCCGAAGTGGCAGCCAACACAGTTGAAGGCCTGGTAGAGTTTCTGACCCTGGGCGATCGCCTGCGGGTCACCTGCGTACGGATTCTTTACCGGTTCCGGCTGACGGACTGCCGGCCCCGGCCTCAGCTCGCTCGTTGGCGCCGCAGGGGCTCCTGCGCCACCCAAAGTCACCGGCCCGGCGGGCTGACCGGCTCCGGCGAAGGAGCTGGTGAATGCCAGCAGAACCACGGCGTATAACCCCATATATAGACTCAGAAGGGTTCGCATGTTAATGCCTCCCGCTATGCGTGCTGCAAGTCATCCCGGAGAATTCGATGGCATTCCCGCCCCGAGCAGTGGAACACCGTATTCCTGGAGGATTGTTTGGATCTCTGCCTGCTTGCGATGCAAAATCTCCTCTAGCTCGCCCTTGAAGGCGGCCTCGCCCTTCCTGACCCCCAGCGCAATATCGAACACAAACGGCAGGCGCGGCAGCGCAGGGTCAGGAGGCACGGCGACGATTTGCATCGCCACCGATTGCTGCTTGGCGAAGTAGCCGGCAAGAGGCCCCCATATGATCGCCACGTCGAGGTCGCCCGCCGCGACCGCCTCGATGATCCTGGCCGGCGGGTTTTCCTGTCGATAATCGCCATAAATGGTGTAGCCCACGACGTTGCTGATGATCTGGCGGCCGGCGAGTGCGTGGGCGGGAGGGGGGTTGGTGTAGTCGTCGCCGATGAGGTGGACGCCGATCTTGATCTGGCGGAGAATGGGGTCATCCAGGGTGCGGAAGTCGAATCCCCTATCCTTGCGATAGAGGAACACGTACGTCGAGCGGTAGTAGGGCTTCGTCGGGAGGACGAGCTCGAAGTCGCTGGGGACCCCCATGACCACGTCACACTCCTTGGCCCTCAAGGTATTGCGGATGAACCCACGCCGCTGTGCCCACCAGGTGTAACGCACCGTGGCGTTCAGTTCACGGGCGATGAGCTCGGCGATCTTGTTTTCAAAGCCCTCCCGTCGCTCATTGGAGAACGGCAGGTTGTTAGGGTCGGCGCACACCCGCAGTTCGCGCGTCGACCGCTCTTCTCCGGGCCCAGCCCAGGCCGGCAGCCATATCAGTATGGCCAGCAACACGCCCAACCCGACGACACGCCAATACCGGTGACTTCTCATTGTTCGATCCCCCGCCCTGCGGCTCGCGATCCCCCTATCCGATTGCCCCTTCACGGCAGCGCGAAGACGTAGAGCATGCCGCCCTTCGCGGTGTATTGCGGCAGATCCTGCATAGCGCCGACGAACCCCAGGGCTGCGGTCTCGTCCCGCGGGTCTAAATCGCCGGCGACGATAGCGCCGGACCAGCCGCCCACGCCAGCGAGAATGGCGACGTACTGCTTGCCGTCAGGCGCCTGATAGGTGATGGGCTGGCCGATGATCCCGGAGCCCACCTGGTATTGCCACAAGACCTCGCCGGATTTGGCGTGGACCGCTTTGAACCACCGATCCATCGTGCCGTAGAACACCACATCCCCGGCCGTCACTACCGCGCCGCTCCAGGCCGGGAACCGTTCCCGAATGCTCCAGATCTTTTTCTGGGCCACGGGATCCCAGGCGGTCAACTCGCCGCGGTGGCCACCAGGGCCTGCGTACATCCGCACCTCGGCACCGACGTAGGGCGTACCGGCGATGTAATTGGCTTCGAGCCCTTCCATTTCCATGCAGAGATTGTTATGGGGGATATAGAGTAATTGGGTGCGCGGTGAATACGCCGATGGCTGCCAATCTTTGCCGCCTGGCGCCGCCGGGCAGATATCTTTCACCACGCGCCCGAATCCCGTCTTTTTCTCCTCGACTTTGATGGGGCGCCCCGTCTTTAAGTCGATGCCCTTCGCCACCGTGGTGTGCACGTAAGGCTCTGCCGAGAGCACCTCGCCGGTGGCGCGGTCCATGACGTAGAGGAAGCCGTTGCGTTCGGGTCGGACCAAGAGCCGCCGCTCCTCTCCGTTGATGGGTAGGTTCAAGAGGACATTTTCATTGATCCCATCGTAGTCGTACTCATCGTGTGGCTCCCACTGGTAGGCCCAGATGGCCTCGCCGTTATCGGGCCGACGCGCGAAGATGCCGGCCGTCCATTTGTTATCGCCGGGGCGTATCTCGGGATTCCACGGGCCGGGATTGGCGGTGCCATAGTAAATCAGATCCAGCTCAGGATCGTAGGAGATCCAGCCCCAGACGGTCCCGCCGCCGATCTTCCAGGCGTCGGGCGGCCAGGTCGTGACCCCCAGATCCTTGCCCCGATCTTGCTCATAGAAGGGCTTGAAATTGGGACCGATGAGCACGTCCTCATCCGGCCCGGTGCTGTAGGCCCTCCAGGCGATCTCACCGTCGTTGATGTTCAGCGCCGTGAGCCAGCCGCGCACGCCAAACTCGCCGCCGCTGTTGCCCACCAGCACCTTGTCCTTGACCACCAGGGGCGCCATGGTCATGGACTCGCCGAGATTGATGTCGCCCAGCTTGGTCTTCCACACCTCTTTGCCGGTGTTGGCATCGACCGCCACGGTGTGATTATCGAGGGTGTTATAGAAGATCTTGCCGTCGGCGTAGGCCGCCCCCCGGTTAACCACGTCGCAGCACGCCACGCCTTGTGAGGCTCGCACCGGCTTGGGCTCGTAGCGCCATTTGATGGTCGCGCCCGGCTTTGTGAGGTCGAGGGCGTAGAGGATATTAGGATAGGGCGTGACGATATACATGGTTCCGTTCACGACTAACGGCGCCGCCTCATGGCCACGTAAGACGCCGGTCGAGAACGTCCAGGCGAGTCGGAGATTGGCCACATTCTCCGTGGTGATCTGATCGAGCCGGCTATAGCGCGTGCTGGCGTAGTTCTTCGCGGGCATCACCCACTGGCGATCGTCGTCTTGGAGGCGCAGCAGCTCCTGGAGGACGCCGTCCCTCGATGCACCCGTCTGCTCGCCAGCTCGGGCCGTCGCACCATCGCGGCCAGCAACGGCGAGGACGACGAATAGCAAACCGGCAAGGACGATCACCATGAGAAGATTGGAGAGAAATAAGCGACAGCGTGAGGACTGAGGATGGTCCATGGGGGTCTCCTTGGGTTGTTCTCCCTCCCCTGTACGAGGCCACTGGGTGCAGCTCCCGCCCATGCCTCACCCAAGCCTCCTCACAGGGGGGAGACGCGCGTTCGGCGCCGAGGCTCATGATCATAAAAGGCGCGGGGCGAGATAGATCACGCCGTACACAGGCATCCACACGCCGACGACGAAATACCAATAATCCGCGTTTTCGCTGACATCGACGAAGCGTTGCCCCTCGATCCGGCGGGTGAACATCAAGGCCGTGAGGGCGACAGTGTCCAGCGCATCGGTCACCAGATGGAAGGTGTGAAAACCCAGCAGCATCCAAACGGCTGAGCCATACGTGTTGGTGTCCCAGGAGCAGTTCAAGGCCGTGAGCTCATACGCTCTCAGGACGAGAAAGGCAGCCGCGAAGGCCAGGCAGGTCAGCAAGCCAAGGCGCACCGCGTGCAGATCTTGCCGTGTCGCCGCGCGCTTGACCCATTGATTCGGCACGGCGCTCATGAGCAGGACCAATGTGTTGACGGTGCCGTAGAACAGGTCGGGCGGCGGCAGGTTGGGCGGCCACTCGGGGACATACAAACGCACATAGAAATAGGCGGTCATGAGGATCACGAACATCGTGCCCTCGATCGCCACGATGCCCATCGTTCCCCACCACATCAGACCTCGCGGGCCGAACACATAGGCCGGTAATTGCGATACATCGAGGGCTGGTCTGGTATTCACCGTTTTCCCTCCAGCGTGACCTGCTCGTCATAGTCCTTCTGCCTCGGCCACAGCCAGCCAAGCAGGCCGATGCCAACCGGTATGGCGCCGATCGGCACGGCCCACGGCGTAAAGACCGAGCCGACGAACAGCCCCGCCGTCGCCAGTGCGGTCAGGAAGGGCCAGATCGAGTCGTCGGGCATTCTGATGCGGTGCACCGGCTCGGCATCGAGCAGGCTGGTGACGAGGACCTCCCGAATATCGCGATGCAGCCCCGTGACCACCGGTTGATCGGCGCTTTGCTCCCACAGCGGCTCACGGCTCGACACGGTCGGGATATGGAGAAAGGTATAGGTCGGCGGCGGGGAGCTTGTGGCCCACTCGAGCGTCCCCGCTTGCCAGGGGTTATCACTAGCGAGGCGGCCATGGCGGCGGCTCGACAGCACATTGCCGAGGAACACCAGGACGCTGAGCGCGATCAGGCCGGAGCCCAGGCTGGCGAGCAGGTTCAAATCGCCCCAGCCCATCTCCGGCAGGTAGGTATAAATCCGCCGCGGCATGCCTTCGAGCCCAAGCTGGTGCATGGGGAAAAAGGTGAGGTTGAAGCCAACGAACAGCAGCCAGAAATTCCAGGCGCCAGCGCGTTCGTGCAACATCCGCCCGGTGAGCTTCGGAAACCAATAATACAACCCCCCGAAGAGCGGAAAGACCGCCCCACCGATCAGCACATAATGGAAGTGGCCGACGACGAAGAACGTGTCATGTACCTGCAGATCGAATGGCACCGAGGCCAACATAACGCCGCTCAATCCGCCCAACACGAACACGAAGAAGAAACCCAGCACGAAGAGCAGCGGCGGGTGCAGGCGTGGTCTGCCGCTCCATAGTGTGGCGATCCAGCAGAAAATCTGCACACCGCTGGGAATGGCGATCATCATACTGGCCGCTGTAAAAAAGCTCTGGCCGAGTAGGGGCACGTCGGTGGTGAACATGTGGTGCACCCACAGCCCAAAGCCGATGAACCCGGTCGCCGCCAGCGAGAGGATCATGGCGGTATATCCGAAGATCCTGCGGCGGCAGAACGTGGCTACGACGCAGGAGATGATGCCGAGCGCCGGAATGAAGATGATATAGACCTCCGGATGCCCGAAAAACCAGAACAGGTGCTGCCACAGCAATGGATCACCGCCCTCCACCGGGTTGAAGAAGTGCGTGCCGACGAGGCGGTCCATGATCAGCATGGTGCTGCTGAGCATCACCGCCGGCATGGCGAAGACGATCATCAGCGAGGTCACCAGCATGGCCCAGACGAACAACGGGATACGATGCAGCGCCATGCCCGGCGCCCGGAGTTGCAAAACGGTGACGATCAACTCCACGGCCACCGCCAGGGCGGAGAGTTCCGTGAAGGTGATCATCTGGGCCCAGAAGTCGACTCGTTTCCCCGGCGAATACTCCGGGCCGGCCAGCGGTACATAGCTGAACCAGCCGGCGTCTGGCCCGACGTTGAGCAGGAAGGCGACGTACAGCATGACTCCGCCGAAGAGGTACACAAAATAGCTAAAGGCATTCAGGCGGGGGAAGGCGATGTTGCGCGTTCCCACCATGAGCGGCACGAAGTAGACGCCCAGCCCCTCCATCATGGGCACGGCGAACAGGAACATCATAGTAGTGCCGTGTACGGTGAAAATTTGGTTGTAGAGGTCGGGGCCGAGGAACTGGCTCTCCGGCTGCGCCAGTTGCAGCCGCATCAGCAACGCCAGGATGCCGCCCAGCAGGAAAAAGCCGAAGGCCGTGACGATGAAGCGCTTGCCGATGGACTGATGGTGCGCCGTGCTGAGCCAGCCGATCAGACCTGGGGGAGGCCGCCACGTTCTCTCCAGCGTCCGTCGCTCGTGGTCATCAGCTAACGCTGCAATGGTTCTGCCGCCGGTCCCTGCCATTGCCGCCTCCTGGTTCACTGCAAGCTCTGAAGATATGCCAACAGGGCCTGGAAGTCCTCGGCGTCGAAAACGTTGGGCGGCATTTTGTTACCGGGCTTGATGGCTTGGGGATCGATGATCCAGCCCGCCAAATGGCCCGGTGTGTTTGGGAGCGTTCCTGCCGCCAGGGTGAGACGGCTGCGCAGGTGGGTCAGATCCGGAGCCACCTTGCCGCCCGCCGGCGTGCCGCGGATGGTATGGCACATCACACACGGCGAGGCGAGAAAGACCTCCAGGCCTCGGCGCTGTTGCGGATCTCCCGGCTCCACGGCTGGGCGGCGCTGGTGTTCGAGCCAGGCGGTGAACTGTTCGGGCGGCTCAGCTATTACTAGCAAGGCCATGTGGGCGTGCTGATAGCCGCAGAACTCGGCGCACTGTCCGCGGAACACACCCGGCCGATCCGCCTGCAAGGCGATGGTGGTCTCATGTCCGGGGATAAGGTCACGCTTGCCGTGCAGGTTTGGCACCCAAAAGCTGTGGATGACGTCACGGGCTTTCAATGTGAACAGCACCGGCTGCCCGACGGGGATATGGATTTCGTTCGCCGTGATGATACGCCGACTTGGCTCCGGATCGGCATACTGCACCTCCCACCACCACTGATGCCCGGTGACCTCGATCGTCACAGCGGGTGGGCCTAGGGGCAAGGCAAGCCCTCTACTGGACGAGATGCTTGCCACAAGCAGCACGAATAAGATGCCAATCGTGGCGGCCACCGCCCCCCCCACCGCGATGGTCATGCCCCGCTCGGCTGTTGCTTCAACAGACGGGCTGGCAGCAGCCCGGCGGTGGAACACGGCGTACAGGAGCGCCCCGATGACGGCGACGAATACCACGGCGCAGATGGCGAACATCAGCCACCACAGCTCGCTGATCCGAGTGGCCTGCGGGCTGGCTGGGGCAAGGGCCGACTGTGGGCTGGTGATCCCATCGAAGAACACCGCCGCGAACCATCCGGCGTACGGACGGCGTTCCCCCCGCTGGCTCCATGCCGCGCTCATCGGGCCTGCTCCGATGGCGTCGGCATCACAACCACTCTGGGAGATGGCGCGGCTTTGGATGGTTCTGGCTTTTGGGCGCTCATATGGTCGCTCCGCCCTGGGATCGCATCTTTCGTGACCAAACCGCTCAGGGAACGGACATAGGCGACGAGTTGCCAGACCTGATAGTCGGGGAGCTTCCCATGGAAGGACGGCATGCCGTTGGGGCGCCCTTCGACGATCGTGGCGAAGATGTCCGCGGGTGCGCTGCCGTAGATCCACTGCTCATCCATCAGAGGCGGCCCGATGCCGCCTCCACCGCGAAAGTGGCAGCCTGCGCAGTTAAACCACCGGTACAGCCGCTGGCCCTCCGCGATGGCATAGGCATTTTCCGCATACGGACCCGGCATTGGCGTGGCCGGCTGCGCTGAGCCGGATGCCAAGGCGGCGACATGCCCAGCTTTAGTGCGGTCAGCAGCCCATGGTGGGCTGCTGAACTGTCATTGCTCGCGTTCGCATGACACCAGGGCCAGGACGATGGTGACGGCAAGACAGCCCGCCATGGCGAGCCCTCGACCAAGATTGAGAAGCGTGCCGAGAAACCAGCTCAATCCTGTCATACCGCCTCTAGAGCATGCCTCTAGAGCATGTCTGATATTGGTGGTACTACGAGCAGAAACCGATCTTCGCCCGCGTCAGGGAGAAGGCGTCTCCGGAACATGGTGGCACTCAGCGGTTTTCAAAATGAGAGGCTGGAGTCTTTACCCATCTCTTTTTAAGAAAGCCTCGACGCCTTGAGATCTATTTCTGACTCGTGCAGCGTTGCTCTGCTTTGCATGGCTCGGGGAGCCAAATAGATTCAGTTGTCCTCAAAGTGTGGGGGGATATGTCGAGTATTGCAGCTGTTCAGCCTCGGGGGGAAGTAAACGCGGTTTGCTCTATAGTTGGAAGGTTTAGGCGCTGACGAGGCATATGTCCGGCGCCTTGGTCGTTCCCCTCTTCATCGTGTGGGAATGCGACATTAAAATCAGCAATAGATATGCCATCACATGCAGAACTCTGGCCGGCCATTGGAAGCACCGGGGCGGCGCCTCAGGCTCAAAGCTTGACGGGGCGTTGGTGCGAGGTTTACGAGATTTGCGACGCGCTTCCGTTCAGTAGCGTCGCAGGTGCACTTGGACGCGGCTCCCTCTCAATTTGACAGGCGGCGCTCGGAACGAGAGTCGTAGCCCTCTCACCCGAGTATTGCTTGCGATAGGCACCTGGAGTGGCATCGACGAGTTTGCGAAACATCTTTCAGCACGCCATGCCGCAGCGCTCCCACGCTCGACCATAGGCGCCCGGCAGCATGGCAGAAAGACATCGTGCGCCCGGCGGACACATGGGGGTACGTGATTTCCTCGTATTTCGCCCATGCATCGGTGCCTATGTTTCTCGCGTGGCGCATGCTGCTGATCCTCCCAGGAGGCGCTGCCCATCGACGGTGGTTGTCACGAAGTTGGGCGATCGTCTGTCGCACCCTGTGTGATGGATGGGGCACTCCCCCGAGGAACATCCGACCGCCAGTGACGCTAGGGCACAGCGCCACTTCCCCCCGAGCCACTGAAGCCATTTCGCAGCGATAGGGTCGTCAAGGGCGACGGCGGAGAGCTCGAGAGGGGAGGCTTCGCGTGGTTGGCAAAAGCGTTGACAGGGTTCTGCCATCCTTGCAGACATGTGAGGCAACCGACAACTCATGCGGCGAATTGCGTTCAACAAACTCATGTTCAAGCAAGACCCGCCCCGTCGGTCATGCAGGTGGCGCAGAAGTGGGGCTCCGCACGCCTGGAGGTTGTGGGCGGTATGACTTCTGCATCTTGGGTACGCATTGGATACTCACACCGCCTCTAGCGTTTTTACATTGCGTATGGCTGCTTCGGGCTCACAAGCGTTCTCTATGGCGCTATCCACCCCTCACCCCACTCTCTCCCAGAGGGAGAGGGAAAAGCGGCGAGGGCGTGCGTGATAATCACGAGGTCATGCCAGCGCCGGCGGGAATCCAGGGAACCGTCCATACACTTCTCCGTTCCCGGACCGTGCGCGGCTGGCCTGTGAAGTTCTTAGGGCCTGTGCTGAAGGAGAGAGAGGGGAGACAGAGGCGATGAAGGCGTCGAAGCTGCACCTGCGATGGGTGCTGGGTCTGTCCTTGACGCTGGCCATCACCGTCGTGGTGGTGATCGGCCAAGCACAGCCCCGAAAACCCGATGTGCACTATGTGCCGACGCCCTATCATGTTGTGGCCGAGATGCTCCGTCTCGCCGGTGTGACGCCAAACGATGTGGTGTACGATCTCGGTAGCGGTGACGGACGTGTGGTCATCACTGCCGCCAAGGACTTCGGCGCTCGTGGTGTGGGCGTGGATATCGATCCGCAACGCATCCAGGAAGGCCGTGCCAACGCTCGTAAAGCCGGCGTGGCCGACCGCGTGCAGTTTCTTCAACAAGACCTCTTTGAGACCGACATTCGTGAGGCCACGGTCATCACTTTGTATCTGCTGCCCAAGCTGAACGTGCAGTTGCGACCCAAGCTGTTGGGCGAGCTGAGGCCCGGGACGCGCGTCGTATCACATACCTTTACTATGGAGGATTGGCACCCCGATAAAGAGCTACGGGTGCCGGGCTCGTCGTCTGATCACGCCGTCTACTACTGGGTAGTCCCCGCTGACGTGGCCGGCATTTGGCGTTGGAGCGTGCTTACGCCGACCGGGGAGGAGCGGTACAGACTCCGATTACATCAGCGCTTCCAAGAAGTCGACGGCACCCTCAGCGCGGATGGCGCGGAAGTCCCGATTGCGAACGCCACGCTGACAGGAGATCACCTGCGATTTTCAGCGGCGATTGGGACGCTGGCTCGACAGGGTTTGGTAGCGTTCGCTGGGCGCGTCATAGGCGACACCATTCAGGGTCGCATGACAGCGCACAGTGGAGTATCGCTGGCTCAGCACGATTGGATGGCGCATCGCGACACCGCCCAGTAGCCGTTTAGCCTTCCACAGGTCGGCCGTGGCATAGCCGACTCGATTTATGTCCCCCCAGCTTCAACCGGCGTGACCAATGTTGCGCCATGCGTTGTCCAGAGCTGTGTCTGACACACGCCTGTCGCGCCTGGGCGGCCCCGACAGCGGGACGGGCTTGGGCGTCTGGCGGTGCCATGCCGCCACGACGCGGCGCCGTTGGTACGCTCATCGTCCCCCGGCTGCGCCGCCGCATGCCGCGCGAGCAGGGGCGACGTCTCCTGGAGGAGGGGCGCATCACGACACGATTACGACTTATGAGCGGCTGCTGCGGTTCGATCGCGACAACCTGTACGAGCGGGAAGGGCTGGAGGGCAAGCGCAAGCAGGTCAACGAGAGCATCGCACGCCTCGAGCCCGATAACTTACAGGCGTTGTGGTACCTGGGCCAGCACCAGTTCGCAGCACGGCGCTTTGCGGAAGCGCAGCAGATTTGGGAGCGCATCCTGCAGCAGCAGCCCGAGTCGCCGGAGGCGCATTTCTACCTAGCTGCAGTACGAGCCGAGTGCGGTCAGGTCGAGGTGGCGCTGCACGCTTTCCATCGGGCTCTCTCGCTGGTCATCGAGAGCTATCAGCCCCTCGCCGCCGCGTGGCGTAGCGATGCGGAGCCGCCTATCGAGGCGCAGCTCGCCGCCATCATCGATGGAAGGGAAAGCATTCCGAAGCAAGATGTACCATATGCCCAAGCCCTAGCCAACTTTCGGCAGGCGCGGCACATGCGTGCCCAACAGTATACCAGGCAGGGGCATGAGCATTTGCAACACCATGGTGCCACAGAGGCCCTGCCCTACCTGCGCTGGGCGAACGCTTTCAATGCCGCCAACGCTCTGGCCAGCTCTCTGCTCAAACAGGTGCAGATGAGCATGACCTTCGACCCGGGCCTGCGCTATTACCAGGTGGAGGAGTACGTCCAGGCCTTGCGTTGCTTCCGTGAGACCCTCGCCCTCGACCCCGAGCATGAGCCCGCCAAGCGTTATGTCCGCTAGGCCCAGCAGTGCCTCGAAGGAGGCGTTAGCGAGCGCTTCCGGCATCTGCATCTCGGCCATAGGGAGAACAGTAAATAGCCGCCAGGAGGTAGTAGCACCTGGGGTTGCGATGGGTAGCAACAGGCTCGCGCCGAGTGGGTGGGCCAACGCCTGGCTGCAGTCCGGCAGCGTCGTGACGCTGTTCGGCTTCCGCGCGACGGTTGGGCTCGCTACACCTCATCGAGAAAAGGACCCGGTGGCGTGGTGAATGTGCGCGGACTCTCGACGGTTCCCTTCCCGAAGGCTGGAATGATTACCTGATCCACATCATCAGCAGAATAAGAATGAACCCCACAATGGCGATGGCAATCCCAAGCGTCATGGTCCGAAGCGCGAGCAAATAGCATGCCTTCTATACCATGGAGAGTGCGTTGGAGAGCTCTGCAGATCGCTCCGTGGTCTGGTCTTCCCCCCACGCCTGCACGTCGATGAGACGCCTGATGTGGTCTCAAGAAGATGCCTGTCGAACAGCGCATCAGGTGAGCCTGCGCTAGGCTTGTCCCGCGCCTCATGGTTGCCGTATAATCCCGACCATATCAAGCCGTCACGACCACTACCACAAACCCGGTTCCAGCGAAGGGTGTCCGATGGCTCGCCTACCAACGCTTTCGTTCGACCGTGGCACCCTGCTGTTGCATCCCCCGCCACCGGGCAAAGCGTGGATCGACTATGCCACCTGGGATGATCGGGTGGAGCGCTTCCGCTTGCCGGCCTTGCACTACCGGAGGCTGGTCGAAGCGCTCCGGGCGGAGGGCACGCTGCTCGTGGACCGAGCCCCGGCCTTCGAGGCACTCTCCCTTGTGCCGGCGCTTGAAATGCCGCCGTACCCGCATCAGCAGGCGGCGTTGGCCGCCTGGCTCGCTGCTGGAGGCCAGGGAGTCGTCGTGCTCCCGACGGGCGCTGGGAAGACCTACCTGGCGGAGCTCGCTATGCAGGCGACCCAGCAGAGCACGCTCATCGTGGTGCCGACGTTGGACCTGCTGCATCAATGGTATGCGCATCTCGAGGCGGCCTTCCCCGATGCGCCGCTCGGACTCCTCGGCGGAGGTTCGCATGACCGCACGCCACTGCTGGTGGCAACCTATGACAGCGCCGCCATCTACGCCGACGCGCTGGGCAATCAGTACGCCCTGCTGATCTGCGATGAGTGCCATCACCTGCCCAGCGCCTTCACCCGCGTGATCGCGGAATCCTCCCTGGCCCCCTACCGCCTTGGCCTCACCGCCACCCCGGAGCGCAGCGACGGCACACACGCTGACCTCGAGACCCTCATCGGCCCCCAGGTTTATCGCACCTCGGTCGCCGCCCTCGCGGGCACGGTTCTCGCCCCGCATCGCGTGGTGCGCCTCACCGTCAGGCTTTCACCGAGCGAGTGGGCGCGCTACGATGCCTTAGTGGCCGCGCGCAACCGCTTCTTGCAGCAGTGCGGCATCCGTCTCGGGAATGTGACCGGCTGGCAGGCCTTTGTGCGTGCCAGCGGGCGTTCGCGGGCTGGCCGCCGCGCCATGCTGGCGCATCGTGAGGCACGCACTCTGGCCGCGGGGACGGCCGGCAAGCTGCGAGTGTTGGCCGACCTTCTGGCGCAGCACTATCCGGCGCGCACCCTGATCTTCACCGAAGACACCGCCATGGTGTACCGCATCTCCCGGGCATACCTGATCCCTGCCATCACGCATCACACGCCGGTGAAGGAGCGCCACGACCTCCTGCAACGCTTCCGCAGCGGCGAGTACCCCATGCTGGTGACCTCGCGCGTGCTCAACGAGGGGGTGGATGTGCCGGAGGCCAGCATCGCCATCGTGCTCTCCGGTACGGGCTCGCGGCGCGAGTATGTCCAGCGGCTGGGGCGGATTCTGCGCCGTCGTGAGGGCAAGGTGGCGGTGCTGTATGAAGTGGTGGCAGCGGCCACTGGCGAAGAGCAGGTGTCTCGCCGGCGCCGTCAAGGCACCCGGGTCACGTCGTACCGTCAAGTCGACATGCGAGAACCCGGCCTGCTCGCCGCCGAAGGCGGTGACCCGGAGGTGTACCCACAGCACTGCCACGGACAGGAGGACGATCGATCTTACCCGCCCAGCTGCTGATCCAGCGCGTTCATGGGGAGGAAGTCCTGCCCAAGCGTCTGCGGCTCACGGCCGACAACCTGGCGCTGGCTGCTGAACTGATTGCGCGGTTTCGCGTCGCGCAGGGGCGGACCCGAGGTGAGCTCGAAGCCGAGCTCCAGGTGCTGGAGGCGGATCAGACCGATTATCGTCTGAAGCGTGGATTAGCCCACCTCCTGACGACTGCTTTCAGCACCTTCGAGGTGTGCAGTCCCCTCGCGCCGGCTGAGCTGCGCCGGCGTGTCTTCACCGTTTCAGCGCCGTCCATCCCCAGTGCCAAGCAGAGTCTGGTCGCGCTCACGGCGGTGGCGGACGCCCTCAGTCAGGAGCTGGGGCGCGATATCGGCCCCGAACAGGTGCGCGTCTGGTTGTACGCCGATCTGCCGGAGGCACATGTGCTGACCCGCTTCGAGGCGCCCACGCCAGAGGGGCTGCTTGAGCGCTACAATCTCGCACAAGCTCAGGGGGTGCTGTACCGGGCCAGTCAGGTGGTGCTTACGGCGCACCGTAACGACCCCGGTGAGTATAAGCTCCTCTTTCGCTACCTCAAACTGTTTGGGCTGATGGCCTATATCGAGGGAGACGCTGATCACGGGTTTACTCTGACCATCGATGGACCGGCGAGTCTGTTCATGCCCAGCCCTCGCTATGGGTTGGCGCTTGCCAAACTGCTGCCGGCGCTGCTACACGTCACCCGCTGGCAACTGACCGCCACCTTGGTGCCGCCCCAACGAGCAACGTTCCCCTCCCAGGGCAGACGTTTTACTCTACAGTCGGGCTGTGGACTGGTATCGCACTATCCGCCGGGGCAACCCTATGACAGCATCCTGGAGCAGGCCTTTGCCGAGCGCTGGGCCAAGACATCGACGCCCTGGCGGCTGGAGCGCGAGGTCGACCTGGTCCCGCTGCCCGGCAGCGTCATGGTGCCCGACTTCCGCTTGGTGCACCCAGACGGTCGGAGCTTCCTGCTCGAAATCGTCGGCTACTGGCGTCCGGAGTATCTCCGGAAAAAATTTGCCCAGGTGCGCCGAGCGGGACGGGAGGATATCATTCTGGCGGTGTCCGAGCGCCTCAACCTAGAGCGCGCTGGTGTGAGAGATGCAGACCTGCCGGCGCGGGTGGTGTGGTTTAAAGATCGCGTGCTCCCCCAGGCAGTACTGAGCGTGCTGGAGAATTAATAGACCCTCCTGATCAATCCTACCTGTTCCTCCCCTATTCTTGTATAGCTGGCGCCGGCCCTCCACCGAAGCGGAGCGTGCGTCGCTCACAAGCCTCCTCGCGCCGGAGCATAGCTTTCCGGCCAGACGGGGCCCCTGCCATGGCGCTGGAACCTTATGAATGCCGCTGGTTCCGGCTTTGCGCCATGGCTCGCTGTCACCATCCACGGGCGCCGCTAAACCCCGATTGTGGTCGCCGTGAAGGCGGGCTACTTGTCCCACGCCGGTGGTCAGCGCCCTACTCGGTCACCGGCGTCAGCTGCTTCTCCTCGGGCCCTGGCTGCACCATCACGACCGGGCAGGGGGCGCGGCGGCTCACATAGGCTGCCGTCCCCCCCAATAGCACGTCCAGGAAGCTGCGCTTGCTGTGGGCGCCGATCACGAGGAGGTCCACCCCCAGGCTTGCCGCCGTGCGGAGAATCAGCGGACGCACCTCGCCGGCTTTGAGGAGAGGTGTGACGGTGAGGTCATCCTTGGGTATACCTTCCAGGAAGGCTCTGAGCTTCTGCTCCATGAGCGCATCGATGCGCTGCATCTGGGTCTCACGGAAGCGGCCGAGCTCTTCGGGCCCCAAGCCCGAGACGTCGAGGTTCTCATATTCATAGACGCTCAACACCGAGAGCTTCGCCCCGGTCCCCTTTGCCAGGGAGACCGCCACATCGCGGGCCGCCAAGGCATGGGGGCTGAACTCTTCCCAACCCTGCAGGGCAACGGCGAGAAGGATATGCTGGTGCATACACTACCTCCTCTCGTGTCAGGGGACTCACATCCTCCGATTGTCGGGGGGAAGGTTATTCTGGTGTGTCCTGGGATGGCGGGGTTTGGGGCGGTGCAGGCACGAGGGCGACGGTCAGGGTGGTCTCATTCGACTTCGGCTGCACCAGAGGCCGCAGCAGCACCACGAACCAGCTGCCGAAGCCAAATTACTGGTCAACTGCCACAACGACCAGGATGATATGGGCTTCCAAAGGTCGAGCACTAGGTCATCCATAGACCTCAGGCGGGTTCCATCCGAGGTGATGACAAGCAGTCCCAGCAGGGCACAGATGGCCAGCCTAAGTGTGGTCGTTAGCCAGCTTCAGTTGCGTTGCAAGCGCCATCGGGGGGTCTGAGACAGCGTCCTTCCTCAGATGGGCTAGATTATGCCCAATCGTGGTCCCACGACTGTAGAACGTCTCCTTATGAGGTAGGCAAAATTCATACCAGTAAAGACACACCGATATCCTCTGCCGCTCACGTGGCACACACCACACCGATGAGACCGTGGCCTTCCTCTCGGAGGGCAAGGGCGAACACCCGCCCAAACCGTTAGGTCAAGCAGCATGCACGCTCCAAATGGCCATGCAAGTGCACCCCTCTGAGACGAGCGGATGTTTTACGCGATGGGTGCCAAGCCTCTCTCAAAATGAGATGTGGGCGGTGGGCCTTTTTCATTCTGGAAGGGTGGGCACGGGCTTCTACGTACCCTTATCGGTGAGGCTCAGGGCTCGTGGATGGCGCGCGCCCTGATTTTTCGCCCCAAATGGCAATGTCGGATGGGTGGCATACCGATTGCTACTGCTTATGGGGGGCAGCCTCAGCTGATGGCTCCCCCCGGAGATGTCACCTAATGCGTGGGGGCGGAACATCTTCCCACGAAAAGGAGGTGGACAATGAGGAAGGTCATCGTCGCAGTGACCGTGTTTGCCGTCGTCGGACTGTTGGTGACAGGGGCGCTCGCACAGGTGGGCACTCCCCCGCCCACGCCTCGTGAACCAGCACCAGCGCCGAAAGCGACCCTGCAGAGCATGGAAAAGTGGTATGGCAATGAGCTCATCGGCATGGAGGTCAAAAACCAGCAAGGGGAAGACCTCGGCAAGGTCTCGGAGCTGGTGCTCGACCCAAAAGAGGCTAAGATCGAGAGCATCGTCATTTCGACGGGAGGCCTATTGGGCATCGGCGCCAAGAAAGTGGCGGTGCCCTGGAACCAGGTGAAACCGGCCTCTGACGAGCAAGCCTTCGTCGTCAGTATGACGAAGGAAGAGCTCCAGCAGGCTCCGAGCTGGGAGAAGACCGCGGCGCAGACTACGCCCGCTACGCGACCGGCGCCAACGTCTCCGGGAGCGCTTGGACGCTAACCTCGCTTGCCCCCCGCTCAACCACAACCGTGCGGGGAATCCTCCCATCCCTCGCGCGGGCATCATGGCCCATCATGGCTTCCATGCCGATACTCAAGTCGATACCAGCCCTTCTTCCTACATCAGACCAGAGAAGATTGGTACACTGGGGAGACTTGCCCCCTTCTCAGCTTGCTACCGAGCCTCCATCCAAGGCTGCCGTGGTGTCTCCGCCAAGCGATGGGCCGCTGGTATGGGAAGCACGACCGACTCACCGACATAGGGCTCGACCCATATGGAGTGACCATCGGTACGGACGGTGATGGCGCCGTGTTCATCGGTGCGCACAATCAGGGCGCCAAGCGCCCTATAACGCTCGAGCACCACCGGGTGTGGGTGCCCAAAGCGGCTGTCGTGTGGCACCGAAAACACCGCCACGCTCGGGTTAACGGCCCGCACAAAGGGCTCCGAGCTAGAGGTGCGGCTGCCGTGATGGGGCGCCTTGACGACAGTGGCTCGCAGATCATGGCCCATGCGCACTAGGAAGGCCTCGGCATCCTGCTCGATATCCCCCGTCAATAGGAAGGAGGCGCGGCCGTAGGTGAGCTTGAGGACGAGGGAGCGATTGTTTTCATCGGGATCCTCCCCCGCCCGTCCACGCCGTTTCGCCTGCGGCTGGTAGGCGGCGGTGGGGTGGAGCACCTCAAGGCGCACGCCATCGATCGTCATGCTCGCCACCCCCTCATCGACGACGTCGCGGTAGAGCCCGCGCGTCATGGCTTCCTGCCGTAGTTCACTGTACCACTGGGAGCGTAACGGCGCGCCGTTATCCCAGAATTGGCGTACCCGGAAGTGCTGCAACGGAAACCGTAACCCCTTGGCATGATCGGGGTGGGGATGCGTCGCCACCACATAATCCAGCCGTCGCAGGCGTTCGTGCCACAGAAACGGCGCCACGACGCGTTCGCCGATATCCACATCATCGCGATAGGATCCCCCGCCGTCGACCAGCATCGTCGTCCCATGTGGAAAGCGAATGACGGTGGCATCGCCATGCCCGACGTCTAAGAACGTCACCTGAAGCTGTCCATGTCCGTCGGGCAGCAGCCAAGGCCAAAGCAGCCATGCGCCGACGACCACGCCGCCAGAAACGGCGCCCCAGCGCGCCAGACGAGACCGCCGGCTATATGCCAATGCCCACAGCGTGGCATAGATGAACCCGACGAGCGGCCACGACACCGCGCCGAGGCGTGGGGCCGCATAGGGCACGGCAGCGCACCACCGAATCAGCGCATAGATCACCGTCACCAATGCCCCGGTAAGCCACAGCAGGACATCGCCGAGCGCCTGCCAAAGCTGCGCCACGACGGAGGCCAGCAGGGCTAGCGGGACGGCGAAGGAAGCGATGGGCACGACGATGACGTTGGCCGGCGCGGCGATCAGCGGCAGGCGCTGGAAATAATACAGGATGAGTGGAGCCGTCCCGACGCTGGCGCATACTGAGATGACGATGAAGTCGCGCGCCTTCGCTTTGAGCCGAGAGGATAGCCTCGGCGTCTCCTGGGTGTCAGCAGGCTGCGCAGCGGGTGGGTACAACCACCGATGCGCATACAGGATGGCCAACACACCTGCGAAGGAGAGCTGGAAACCGATATCGAACAACGATGGTGGGTGCAGGAGCAGAATGAGCAATGCCGCCAGGGCGGTTGTGTTGAAGGGATCGCCATCGCGGTCGAGGAGATAGGCCACGACGAAGGTGGCGATCATCAGGGTGGCGCGCAGCGTAGGGACGTTGGCGCCGACGAGGGCGGCATAGCCAAGCGCTACCAGCAGCCCTGCGGCGGCTGCCAGCTTGGAAGGGCGCGGCCCGCCGCTGAAGCGGCTGAACAGCCGGAACCGTAGAGAGACCAAGCACCATTTCAGCACCAGGAAAACCGCGGCATAGATAAAGCCCACATGCAACCCGGAGACGGACATCAAGTGCGCCGTCCCTGAGGCGGCAAAGGCCTCGCGCACGTCAGGCGGCAGATGGATGCTTTGGGCACCCCAGACCATGGCTTTGGTGATCGCCGCGGCCGGCTCCGGGATGGCAGCGTCGAGAGGCGCCATGAGCGCGGCTTTGAAGCGGCTGATATGGGTCAATGCACCGCTTGGCGCGCGTTGCACGAGCTCTAAGCGCTCGGCTTTGCCGATGCTGGCGGTGACGTAAATCCCCCGTCGCGCCAGATAGCCGGCATAATCGAACGCCCCAGGGTTGCGGAAGCCGATCGGCCGACGCAGCCGCACCCGGTGGAGGCGGACGATGTCTCCTGCCTCGACAGCCGGGGCAAAATCATACGCCGTCACGCGCACCTGCCCCGACACCTGCCGCTCGATCGTGTCGTCGCGCCACAGCTGTGCCGCTAAGTCGAGGGTGGTACGGCTGTCACTCGCCTTCGCGGCTCTGAGGAGTCGTCCCTCAAGGGTCACCGGTGTTGGCACCAAATGGCGGGAGATGTGATGCGTCGGCAGGTATACCACACTCCACAGGGCGTATGCATGGCCCAGCACAAGGGTACAGGCAGCCGTGAGCCATACACCGCGCAGGCCCCGCCACCGTAGGGCGATGCCGACCCCCACCCCCGCCAGTCCTCCACCGGCTACAACGCCCCAGAGGAGGTGGTTAGCAGTATGCTCGGCGATGAAGATAGCCACAGCCAAACTGACTACGACTGGCACCACGGGGCGATGCCGATAGGCCAGTCCGGTGCCGAGCTGGGGTAGTCCTGAAGCGATGTTCGACGAAGTCACGCAGATGCCTTTTTTACCACGGAGGTTCCTCGCTTGGTCTGTGGCACCGCGCTGTGCTGTGCGGATGGTCAGCGCGCACGTACACCGTCAGTGTGGAGGAACATCGGCGATGCTGTAAACTGCTATCGGGTCGCATGTTATCATGAAATCATCACAAGAACCATACAGAAAGGCGGAGGGTCTATACGCCATATCCGGAGAGGCCTTCACGATATCCTCACGTATTTTTGGCTTGAGCATTTATCGGTTATTCGGTTATTGATAATCAGAGAGAAATCCACAGCTTTTCCTGAGTGGATCTGTATTACATATCCGATTGAACTTCCCATGGTCGACGAGATCAGTATTCTCTTCTATGAGATATTACATCGCTCCGACCTTCTCCTTAAAGTGACGGTTAACACTAACTGAAAATGACAGCTTAGTCATAATTTGTGAACCATATGGTTGAAAGCAGCCAATTTTTGAGGAAATACCATATGTATTCATTTACAGCGCATATCTTATTTACGTTCACTTCATATAATTGAGACCTCTATTGAAATGTTTAATCATCGTAATATTTTTAAAACAGAGATCGTTCTATCTTTATTAATTACATGAATTCCATATGATTTATTCTATACAAAGATGGATAATACATCCAAATAATATCGTTTCAGCAATAGGGACCGCCAAAACACCCCTTTTCGCATCGAGTCAACGATTTGCTTCCGGGCAGAGACGCCTGACCATGACGACGCTCGGCTCGTGTGAGAGCTCGTTTCACAGCCCGCCGGTTAACGGGCATAACATCCTCTGTTGTCTCTGTTGTCGAGCACACCTCCAGGCGCCCCCTGGCGAAAACTCACTAGACCACAGCTCTAGCCTCGGCATGGGCCCTATGCATCGCCCGATTCGGGGAACCTCCCCGTCCCTGTGACTGCCAACCAAGCGCTCTTACCATTTGCCTCCTACCGCCCCCTTGATGAAGCATACAGCGATAGCTCCATGCCCATCAGATGACAGCTTTCTACCCCGACGAGACCTCACAAACATATTGCAATGTGATGGAATTGACGCTATCCTTTGACGCACATTCCAGCGGTCACCGCCGGGCGCAGGGAGAGCATGGTCATGGCTCTTCGCTGCTGTTCGGCCACCGACCAGCAGGTGAGTCGCCAGCCTGCCGTGCGTGAGGGGCCCACGCTCCTATCCTTCATCTCGCTCATCACGATGTACGCATCGCCCTCCGGTGCACCGCCATAGAGAAGAGCTAGGCTATTTTACAATCTCATCGCCGCTGTTAGACTTTGATATCGTATGGGTGTGCGTCATTGTTCTGCCACATCGTTTTTGAGCCAATGCTCTCTCCCGACGGGGGTTTTCTGGGGGAGGTTGTTCGTCCCCTTTCCCCTGAGGTGAGGGAAGCTGGCAGCGTGGATCAGCTCGGAGCCGCCCTCACCCCGCCCCTCTCCCAGCGGGAGAGGGCGCCAAGCATCTGTACACCAGATCGTCTGGGGCGACTCTTGCCATGGATACCGCTGGACGTCCAGTGCGCGCAGAGGAACGATCGGGAACGGAGGGGATCTGGTCATGGGGGAAGCGTTAGGAGAACTGCGGCGCACCCACTTCTGCGGTGAGTTACGCCGCGCGCAAGCCCAGCAACCCGTGATCTTAATGGGTTGGGTGCATCGACGACGCGACCATGGTGGGCTGATTTTCATCGACCTGCGAGACCGCGAGGGCATCGTCCAGGTCGTGTTCAACCCCCAAGTGGCTGCCGAGGCCCATGCGAAGGCGAGCCGGTTGCGGAATGAATACGTCGTCGCTGTCACCGGCACCGTCATAGAGCGGCCGCCGGGCGCCGTCAATCCCAACCTGCCGACGGGCGAGGTCGAGGTCGTAGCCAGCAGCCTCACCATTCTCTCTGAGGCCAATCCGTTGCCGTTCACCCTCGATGGCGACGAGGAGGTTTCCGAAACGCTGCGCTTCAAATATCGCTACCTCGACTTGCGGCGCCCCAGCCTGCAACAGAACCTGATCGTGCGTCACCGGGTGGCCAAGGCGGTGCGCGATTACATGGATGCCCACGGCTTCCTGGAGATCGAGACGCCGTTTCTCATCCGCAGTACGCCCGAGGGGGCCCGCGACTATCTCGTGCCTAGCCGCGTCAATCCTGGGCAATTCTACGCGCTGCCGCAATCGCCGCAATACTTCAAGCAGCTGCTGATGATCGCCGGGTTCGACCGCTATTTTCAGATCGTGCGCTGCTTCCGCGATGAAGATCTGCGCGCCGATCGGCAGCCGGAGTTTACGCAGATCGACATCGAGCTGTCGTTCCCCCAAGTCGAGGACCTGTTCGCCCTCATCGAGGGCCTGATGGTACGCGTCTTCAAAGTGGGGCGAGATCTCGACATCCCCACGCCCTTCCCGCGGGTGACCTACGCCGAGGCTATGGAGCGCTTCGGCAAAGATGCACCGGATCTGCGCTTCGGCCTGGAGCTGTGCGACGTCACCCCGTTGGTGCGCGACAGCGAGTTCGCCATCTTTCGCCAGGCCATCGAGGCCGGCGGCCAGGTGAAAGGGCTGAATGCCAAGGGCTGCGCCGGCTACTCACGCAGGGAAGTGGATGACCTCGGCGCCTTCGTCAAACTGTTCAGGGCCAAGGGTCTGGCCTGGATGAAGGTGACGGAAGACGGCGTGCAATCGCCGATCGCGCGCTTTTTCGCGGATTCGGCGCTGCAGGCGATCGTGCGGCAAATGGCGGGTGAGCCCGGCGACCTGCTGCTCTTCGTGGCCGATAAACCGGAGGTCGTCGCCGATGCGCTGGGCAACCTCCGGGTACACCTGGGCGAGCGTCTAGGCTTGATCCCAAGCGACGCCCTCAGCTTCGTGTGGGTGGTCGATTTTCCCTTGTTGGAATATAGTGAGGAAGAACGGCGCTACGTCGCCAAACACCATCCGTTCACCGCGCCGCGTGACGAAGATCTGTCGCTCTTGCAGACCGATCCCGGCAGCGTCCGTGCCCAAGCCTACGACCTGGTACTGAACGGGCGGGAGCTGGGCGGTGGGAGCATCCGCATTCACCGTCGCGAGGTCCAGGAGTTGATGTTCCAAGTCCTGGGCCTGTCGAAAAATGAAGCCTATGACCAGTTCGGGTTCTTAATGGACGCTCTGGAACTGGGTGCGCCGCCGCACGGCGGCATCGCCTTGGGATTTGACCGACTGATGATGCTGTTGCTGGGCGTGCCATCCATCCGGGACACCATCGCTTTCCCCAAAACCCAGAAGGCGACGTGCCTGATGACAAACGCCCCCGCGCCGGTAGATGCGAGGCAGCTCCGAGAGCTACACTTAAAAGTGGATCTCGATTAAACGAGCGGTGCTGGGTCACGAGCGCTGAGAGGTATACGGTCTTCCCGCTCAGCACTCAGCACTTAAGGGAGTGCTATCAGTTAAGGGCTGCCCTCTTTGAATGGTCAAGAAGGTTGAGTAAGGATGGCTGGATTTAAATCGGGGTTCATCGCCCTCATTGGGCGTCCGAACGTGGGCAAATCGACGCTGCTCAATGCGCTGGTGGGCGAGAAGATCGCCATCGTCTCGCCAAAGCCGCAGACCACGCGCAGCCGCATCACCGGCATCAAGACAACCGAGGCGGCGCAGCTCATCTTCGTGGATACGCCAGGCTTGGCGCGGCCGCGTACAGCGCTGAACCGTCACATGATCCAGGTGGCCCGCGAAGCGTTCCAAAATGTCGATCTCATCCTGTTGATCACCGAGGCGTCGGGAACCGATCAACTCGCCAGGGACGACTTCATCCTGCAACAGCTTGAGGGCGTGAAGACCCCGACGTTTTTGGTCATCAACAAGATCGATCTGATCGACAATCGCCAAGTTCTCCCCCTGATCGCCGCGTATCAACAACGCTTCCCTTTCACCGAATACGTGCCCATTTCCGCCCTCAAGGGGGTTAATATCGACGAACTCCTCCAGACCATCATCAAATACCTCCCCGAGGGCCCGCGCTACTTCCCCAGCGACCAACTCACCGATCAACCCGAGCGCTTCCTGATCGCCGAGCTCATCCGCGAGCAAATCTTCATCCAGACCGAACAAGAAGTGCCGTATCAGACAGCAGTCAGCGTCGAACAGCTCGAAGACACCGACAGCGGTGTCCTGCGCGTCGACGCCACTATTTATGTCGAACGTGATTCCCAAAAGGGCATCATCATCGGCAAGAGAGGCGGCCGTCTGAAGCAAATCGGCCAGGCGGCGCGGCAGGAGATCGAACGCATCCTGAATACGCGCGTCTACCTGGCACTGTGGGTGAAGGTGCGTCGGGATTGGAGCGAGAACGAGCAGCTCATCCGCGACATGGGCTATGTCTAGCGAGGAGGGGGCTTCGTGCCATTGCTGCGCGCCAAGGGGGTCGTCCTGCGGAATCGCCCTCTTGGGGAAGCCGATCGTCTGGTAACCTGTTTCACCCTCGAGCATGGGAAACTCTCCGGCGTCGCCAAAGGGGCCGGTAAACTACGCAGTCGTTTCGGCAGTAGTCTGCAGCCGCTCTCCCTGATTCGGCTAATGCTCTTCGGCAAAGAGACCCGGAGTCTGTATCGCATCGATCACACCGATATTTTGACCTCGTTTCAAACGTTGCGCGACGACTGGGAGAAGCTGCGCCCAGCCCTGTATGCCGTGGACTTGGTGGATGCGTTGCTCGCCGAGGCCGATCCACAACCACGGGTGTTTGCGTTGCTCGAACAACTCCTCACGAGCCTGTCGGACGGTCGGACAGTGCACATCGATGTCTGGCTGAGGGCCTTCGAGGCCCGGCTGTTGACCCTGGTGGGGTACCGGCCGCTGCTCGATTCCTGTGCGATCTGTCATCGGCCCGCCGCCGATCCTGGGGCGTTGAGCCCGCGTGTGGGGGGGTATGTGTGCCCCACCTGCGAGCCCCGCGTCTCCGATGCCCACCGTCTTTCGCCCGCCACCTGGCGATTGCTGGCGCGGCTCACGACCCTGCCGTGGGAGGCCGCGACCCGGCTGTCTCTCTCCACGGAACAACGGCAGGACTTGCAGCGGATGCTGCATGCGTTGCTGAATGAGCATGTGCGGAAAGAGGTGAAGAGTTACCGATTCCTGGGCGAACCCGCAGATATCAGGGAGGGCATGTGATGCTGTTTGACCGGTTCAGCTTTCGCGAGCGAGAAGGCGGTCTGCCGGATGAAGAACCTGTGGCTGATTTGCCGACGGAGAGTCGGGGCTATGCGTTCACGTTCAACACGCGGCAACTCGTCCTCTTAATCGCCGGCTATGCATTCCTTTGCGTGCTGGTGTTTTCCCTCGGAGTGGTTGTCGGCCGCGCCGGCAGCCAGCCGGAGGCCACCATCGACACCACGGGCACGCAAGCTGCCGTGACCCCTGAGCCGCCGGCGAAGGTGGGCCGGGATCCGCGCGCCAGCGGACGCATTCCCTTGATCCCCGAGGCCGCCCCCAAGGATGAAACCAGTCGCGAGCCGGCGTTTACCTTCTCGCCGCTACCGGCAGCCCCCGCCGCCAGAGAACCAACGGAGCACAGCGAGTCCACGACCACCATTGCGCAACAGACCCCGCCCCCCATCGTCCCGGACGTCACGCGCCGCGCTGAACCTCCGAGCGTGGCCCCCAAGGCAGAGGAAAAGCGCGATCCGGAGACGCGCCACCCCGAGGCCACCAGCCCTAGGCCACGGGCGACCCCAGCCAGCCGTCCCGTCTCGGCCGCCCAGGGCGGCGACTATACCATTCAGGTGAGCTCCTTCCGCAGCCTCGATCAGGCGAGCGAGCTGAAAGGACGCCTCAGTAAGAAGGGTTACGCCGCCTACGTGCAATCGGTGGACCTCCAAGAGAGGGGCACGTGGCATCGCGTGCGCATCGGCGCTTATCGCGATAAAGACGGTGCGGAGCGGGTCGCCAGCGACCTCCGCCTCCGCGAAAGTCTGCCGGCGACGGTGATGAAACGATAAGATAGGAGAATCTGCACATGCAGTCGATCACGCTGGGCATCCTCGGCCTTGGCACCGTCGGGTCGGGGGTGGTGAAGATCTTGCAGCAGAATGCCGAGGTGCTCGAGCGCCGGGTAGGCATCCCGCTGCGCATCAAACGCATCGCCGTGCGCGATCTGCGGGCGAAACGCGCCATCGACGTCGAACCGGCACTGTTGACGACCGACCCCTGGAGCATCGTGCGCGACCCAGAGGTGGATGCCGTGGTGGAGGTGATGGGCGGCATCGAACCAGCCAAGAGCCTCTTGCTCGAAGCCGCGGCCCACGGCAAGCAGCTTGTCACCGCCAACAAGGCGCTGCTCGCCGAAGCATGGGATGATGTCTTCGAGGCGGTGACGCGTCACGGCGTCGATCTCGGCTTTGAAGCCAGCGTCGGCGGCGGCATCCCCATCATCCGCGCCATCCGCGAGGGCTTCGTCGGCAATCGCATCGAGTCGATCTACGGCATCGTCAATGGCACCAGCAACTACATCCTGACCCGCATGACCGAGCACGGCGAAGAGTTTCAAGCGGTGCTCGGCGAGGCCATCGCCGAGGGCTACGCCGAGCCCGACCCCACCTTCGACATCGAGGGCATCGATGCCGCCCACAAGATCACCGTGCTGGCACGGTTGGCCTTTGGCTGTCGAGTGCCCTTCACGCAGGTTTACGTCGAAGGCATCTCGGGCATCACGCCAATGGACATCGGCTATGCCCGTGAGTTGGGCTACAAGGTCAAATCCCTGGCCATCGCCAAGCACCAGGACAGTGAGATCGAGGTGCGCGTCCATCCCACGTTGATCCCGGAAGGAAATTTGCTCTACAGCGTCGATGGCGTGTACAATGCGATCACCGTGCACGGGGACATGGTCGGTGCGAATACGTTCATCGGCCGTGGAGCCGGGCTGGGGCCCTCCGGGAGCGCGGTCGTCGGGGATATCGTCGACATCGCCCGCAATCTGGCTGCCAGCGCTTGCGGCCGGGTACCGCCGTCGGGCTATCGTCCTGGGCAACCGATGGCGTTGCGCCTGAAAGCCATGGACGAGGTGGTGTCCGAGTACTACCTGCGCTTTTCGGTCCTCGACAAGCCGGGGGTGCTGTCGAAGATTTCCGGAGTGCTGGGCCGCCACCACATCAGCATCGCCTCCGTCATTCAAAAAGGGCGACGGGTGGGCGAAACGGTGCCCTTGGTGATGATGACCCATCACGCCTGCGAACGGGATATGCAAGCGGCATTGCGGGAGATCGATCACATCGCCTCGGACGTCACCGCCAAGACCGTGTTGATTCGCGTGGAGAATGGGGCGTGAGAGAGGAGTGATGCGGATGAAGTACGTCATCTTGTTGGGCGATGGCATGTCGGACTGGCCGGTGGAGGAACTCGGCGGCAAGACCCCGTTGCAAGCGGCGCGGACGCCCCATATGGATGCACTGGCGCGCCAAGGGCGAACCGGCCAAGCCTGGACCATCCCCGAGGGCATGTCCACCGGCAGCGACGTGGCAGCGCTGACCATCCTTGGGTACGACACGCGCCAGTTGTACACCGGCCGTTCGCCGTTAGAGGCCGCCAGCATGGGCATCCAATTGCAGCCCACCGATGTGGCCCTACGTTGTAACCTCGTCGTCTTCGGTGAGGATCATGGCCAACCAACCATGGCCGACTTCAGTGGCGGCCATATCACCACTGAGGAGGCGCGCGAGCTGATCAAGACGCTTGACGCCGAGTTGGGCAGCGACACCTTCCGCTTTTACCCTGGCGTCAGCTACCGCCACTGCCTGGTGTGGCGCGATGGACGCTTAGGTATGACGCTCACACCGCCGCACGACATCTCCGGTCGAGCCATCGCTGAGTACCTTCCGGGCGGCGACGGCGCCGAGACGCTGCGTCAACTCATGGAGGCCTCGCAGGCCATCCTCCGGCGCCATCCGGTGAATCTCCAACGCCGCGACCATGGCGAGCCGATGATCAGCAGCATCTGGCTCTGGGGAGCGGGAAAGCGGCCGCAGATTCCCAGTTTCCGCGAGCAGTACGGCTTGACCGGGGCGGTCATCTCCGCCGTCGACCTGCACAAGGGCCTGGCGATCTATGCCGGCCTCGAAGCGATCAGCGTGCCCGGCGCCACCGGCTGGCTGGATACGAACTACGCCGGCAAGGTCGCATATGCGTTGAACGCTTTGGATAGCAAGGACTTCGTCTTCCTGCACGTCGAGGCCCCGGATGAAGCGGGACACCAAGGGGACGTCCAGGCCAAGGTGCAGGCCATCGAGGATTTCGACGCCAAAATCGTTGGACCGATGCTCGACGGATTGCATCGGCGTTTCAACGAGTTTCGCGTGCTGTTGCTGCCCGATCACCCAACTCCCCTCGTCCTCAAAACGCACGTGCGCGAGCCCGTCCCCATCGCCCTGTACGGCGCCGGGGTCGAACCGGACGCGGTGCAGACCTATGATGAAACGGTGCGCGAACAAGGCTCGCTGAAGATCCAACACGGCACCGAGTTGATGCGACTGCTGTTAAGAGGCAGGACTGAGGACTGAGTGCTGAGGACTGAGCCGTTTATGATCAGTACAAAGAACCCTAAACAGGTGAGAGGCCGTGCAATCGGAAGGACTAAATCTGATGCTGGCCTCACACTCAGTCCTCAGCACTCAGTCCCATGTTCTGCGAGGAATCCATGCGTTTGGTGGTGAAGAAATTCGGCGGTACCTCGGTCGGCACCCTCGACCGCATCCGTGAGGTCGCGAAAAAAGTGGCAGCCGCCCGCGACGGCGGCGAAGGCATCGTGGTCGTCGTCTCGGCCATGGCGGGCGAGACAGACCGGCTGGTCCAGCTCGGCTATCAGGTGTCGGATAACCCCAACGAGCGCGAATTCGACCTCTTGCTATCGACGGGGGAAATGGTCTCCAGCGCCCTGCTGGCCATCGCCCTCAACGCCATGGGCTATGCGGCCGAGTCCCTCACCGGCCGGCAGGTGGGGATTCTCACCGATAGCGTGCATACCAAGGCCCGCATCCGCAAGATCAATGGTGAGCGCATCCTGCAAACGCTCGAACAAGGGAAGATCGCCGTGGTCGCGGGGTTTCAGGGCATCGACGAGCGCGAGGACATGACCACTCTCGGCCGTGGCGGCTCCGATACCACCGCTGTGGCGTTGGCGGCGGCGTTGGGCGCCGATCTCTGCGAGATCTACACCGACGTCGATGGCATCTACACCGCTGACCCCAACGTGGTGCCGGAAGCCCGACGCCTGCGGAAAATCTCTTACGACGAGATGTTGGAGATGGCCAGCCTGGGGGCGAAGGTGCTGCAGACGCGCTCGGTTGAGGTAGCCAAGATCTACAATGTGTCGGTGCTGGTCAAATCGACGTTTCAGGAGGGAGAAGGGACGTTGGTGACGCACGAAGATGCGGAGTTGGAGAAGGTTGTCGTCTCGGGCGTGACACTCGATAAGAACCAGGCGCGCCTGACGGTGGCAGGAGTGCCCGACCGCCCAGGGGTGGCGGCCAAGATCTTCGGCAAGGTATCGGACGCCCATATCATTGTCGATATGATCGTGCAAAACGTCGGCGAGCAAGAACTCACCGATATCTCGTTCACGGTGGCCCGCAGCGACGCCAAGAAGGCGCTGACGCTCGTCCAGGAGGTGCTGCCGGAGATCGGCGCCCATGATGTCAAGCTGGATGCGAAAATCGCCAAGGTATCTATCATCGGCGCTGGCATGCGCAGCCATTCCGGCATCGCCACCACGATGTTCGCGGCCTTGGCCCGCGAGAACGTCAATATCTTGATGATCAGCACGTCGGAGATCAAGATCTCCTGTGTCATCGATGAAAAGTATGCGGAGTTAGCAGTGCGGACCCTGCACGAGGCCTTCGACCTGGGAAATCGCCGCGACGAGGAGGCGGCGGAGCGGTAGCGCGGCCTGCAGGGCAGCGGTTCGGCCGGGCACATGGGTATTGAGCGTGAGGAGGACGCGATGAGTGGCAAAAAATATGTCTATCTGTTCGCCGCGGGCAAAGCCGAGGGGCAAGGCTCCTGGCGCAACTTGCTGGGAGGTAAGGGGGCCGGCTTGGCGGAGATGACCAACCTCGGCATCCCAGTGCCACCAGGATTCACCATTACCACCGAGGCCTGCGTTGAGTATTTCAACAAAGGCGGGCAATTCCCCGAGGGGCTGTGGGAAGAGGTCCTCGACGCCCTGGCTCAGGTTGAGGAAGCGATGGGGGCGAAGTTCGGTGACCCTTACAATCCGCTCCTGGTGTCGGTGCGCTCGGGAGCGCGCGTGTCCATGCCGGGGATGATGGACACCGTATTGAACGTCGGCTTGAACGACGACACCGTGCAGGGCCTCATCCGCAAGACCAACAACCCGCGCTTTGCCTATGATGCCTATCGGCGCTTCGTGGCTATGTTCAGCAGCGTCGTGCTGGGTGTCCCGTCGAAAGAATTCGAAGGCCTGCTCGCCAAGAAAAAGGCCGAGGTCGGGGCGCAAGTGGACACCGACTTGCAGACCGAGGATTTGCAAGATGTTGTCCGCCTGTTCAAAGAGTTCGTACGTAGCACCAGCCCGGTGCCATTCCCCGAGCAGCCGATGGACCAGTTGCGAATGGGAATCGAGGCTGTCTTCAAGTCCTGGAACGTGGCGCGGGCCGTAGAATATCGCCGCTTGTACAATATCCCGGAGACGTGGGGCACCGCCGTCAATGTCCAGGCCATGGTCTTCGGTAATATGGGCAGTAACTCGGGAACCGGCGTGGCCTTCACTCGTGATCCCTCGACCGGCGAGCGGCGGTTCTTCGGCGAATTCTTGATCAATGCCCAGGGCGAGGACGTCGTGGCCGGCATCCGCACCCCGGAGCCCATCGAGCAGCTAGCGGAGGAAATGCCTGAAGTCTACCAGCAACTGGTGGACATCTACCAACGCCTGGAACGGCACTACAAAGACATGTTGGACCTCGAATTCACCGTACAGGAGGGCAAGCTCTTCATGCTCCAGACCCGCGTCGGCAAGCGCACCGCGGTGGCGGCCTTGCGCATCGCGGTGGAGATGGTTGAGGAGGGACTGATCGACGAGAAAACCGCCGTCTTGCGGGTCGAGCCCGATCAACTCGAGCAGCTATTGCACCCCATGGTCGATCCGAACAGCCAGGTCCAGGTAATCGCCAGGGGGCTACCGGCTTCTCCCGGCGCCGCCGTCGGCGCGGTGGTTTTCACCGCCGAAGAGGCGGTGGAGGCCGCGGGGCGCGGCGAGAAGGTCATCCTCGTGCGGCCGGAGACTTCGCCGGATGACGTCGGCGGCATGCATGCAGCGCAGGGCATCCTGACGGCCCGCGGTGGCATGACTTCGCACGCCGCAGTGGTGGCACGCGGCATGGGCAAGTGCTGCGTGGTAGGGTCGAAGGAGATCCTCGTCAACGAAGAGCACGGCGAGTTCCGCGTCGGCACCATACGCGTCAAACGCGGCGATATCATCACCCTCAACGGCAACACCGGCGAAGTGATTCTTGGCGCCGCCAAGCTCATCACCCCAGAGCTGTCGGGGAATTTTGCCACCTTCATGCAGTGGGTCGATCAGCATCGGCGTTTGGGTGTGCGCGCCAATGCTGATACGCCAATGGATGCCAAGGTGGCGCGCTCATTTGGCGCCGAAGGCATCGGCCTCTGCCGGACCGAGCACATGTTTTTCGCCGAGGAGCGGCTGCCGTTCATGCAGGAGATGATCGTCGCCGAGGATCGTGACGCGCGCGTACGGGCGCTCGACAAGTTGTTTCCCTTCCAGAAGGCCGACTTTGACGGCATCTTTAAGGAGATGGAAGGGTATGCCGTGACCATCCGCACCCTCGATCCACCGCTGCATGAATTCCTGCCCAAGACCCGCGAGGAGGCCGAAGAGCTCTCGACCAAGATCGGCGTGCCGGCCGACCGCATCTGGGACAAGGTCCAAGAGTTACACGAGACCAACCCCATGTTAGGGCATCGCGGCTGCCGGCTGGGCATCAGCTATCCGGAGATCACCGAGATGCAGGCACGAGCCATCATGGCGGCGGCCTGCGAGCATGCCAAAGAAGGGCGCCAAGTGATCCCCGAGATCATGATCCCGCTGGTCGGTGATGTCCGCGAACTGGAGCATCAGCGCAAGATCGTCGACCGCGTCGCCGAAGAGGTGATGGCGCAGTATGGGGTCAAAGTCGAGTACCAGGTGGGCACCATGATCGAGTTGCCGCGGGCGGCGCTGCTGGCCGATGAAATCGCCCGCCAGGCCGAGTTCTTCTCCTTCGGCACCAACGACTTGACACAGACGGTGCTCGGCCTGAGCCGTGACGACGCCGGGAAATTCTTGCCCTTCTACATCCAGCAGGGCATTTTCAAGTATGACCCCTTCGTCGTGCTGGACCAGCCCGGCGTCGGGCAGTTGGTCGAGATCGGGGTGAAGAAAGGGCGCGGGGCGCGGCCCAGCCTGAAGGTGGGCATCTGCGGCGAGCACGGCGGCGAGCCGCAATCGGTGGGCTTCTTCCATCGCGCCGGCCTGGATTACGTCAGCTGTTCGCCTTATCGCGTGCCCATCGCTCGCCTCGCCGCCGCCCATGTGGCGCTGGGCAAAGCGCTGAGTGACACGGTGTAAGCTTAGAGCAGATAACACCCATTGCCTCGCCCAGGGGAGACGGGACGACGAACCTACCCCAGAGGCCAGGGTGGGGGGGCCAGAAAAAGGCGCTGGAATGGCACGGCGACTAAACCATGTTCCTCGTTGACACCAACGTCTGGCCGGAACGGGTGCTCGATCGAGCAAGGTCTGCAGAAGTCGGTGCTTTCCTCGATCGCATACCCTCAGAACGGCTCTTCAGCACCGATTTCGCCTTCCACTCGATAGGCCTGGTGTTGAGCAGGCTAAATCGGCAAGAGGCGCTGACGCAGTTCGTCAACGATGCGTTTGTTCATGGCGCCGGCGTGCTTATCCATCTTCGTCCTGAAGATACACCGCGACTCGTCCATGCGATGGAACAGTTTGAACTCGATTTCGACGATGCCTATCAGTATGTCGCCGCTGCAAAGTATCAGCTGACGGTCGTGAGCTTGGATGGCGATTTCGACCGAACGGAGCGCGGTAGAAAAACTCCTGCAGATATCCTGAATAGCTAGCTAGTGTGTGCTCTGTGGAGAGGCTGTGAGGACGCGCAGTGAACGAAGCCGACACTCGCGCCACCTTGATCGAGCCCAAGCTCAGAGCGGCCGGGTGGACCGATCGCTACGTCACACGCGAGTATTTCTACCAGCGCGATCATCAGTACGCACCGGGGCGGATCATCCTGGTCGGCGATCAGGTCCGCCGTGGCCGGCCGCGTCGAGTGGATTATCTGCTGCGCTTGACCGAAGGGATGCCCATCGCCGTGGTAGAGGCAAAGGCCGACACGGAAGCCGCCGAGGCCGGCCTCGAGCAGGCCAAGCGCTATGCGGCCGAGCTGGGGCTGGCCTTCGCATACGCCACCAACGGCCGCGACATCATCGAGTACGATTTCGCCCTGCATAGCAGCCGCAATCTGGCCCAGTTCCCGAGTCCAGAGGCGCTGTGGGGACGGTGGCGGCTGTGGGCAGGTGTGGGAACGGCGGCAGAGTTGTTGCAAGCGGCTGAGGCCACAGCTCCAGCTGGATACATGGGGCCAAGCGCCGCAGGCGATCCGCTGCGCCATCCATACTGCCCGGCCTCGTTGTGTGGCAACAGACAGCCGTTCTACTTCCAAGAGCGCGCCATCCGCGAGGTCATCACGCGGCTGCTGCGCGGCCAACGGCGCGCCTTGCTGGCCATGGCGACGGGCACGGGCAAGACGTTTGTGGCCTTCCAAATCGTCTGGAAGCTCATCAAGTCCGGCTGGCTGCAACGTCGCCATCCCGAGCGTCCAGCGCGCGTCCTGTTCCTCGCCGACCGCGTCGTGCTGCGCGATCAAGCCTACAACACCTTCTCGCCGTTCGCCGATGGCAGCAGCGATCCGCGCTACCTCGTGCAAGGTCATCCGGCCAACCTGTACCGCGATCTGTACTTTGCCATCTATCAGACGCTGTGGAGCGCGGACGAACAGGGCAGGCGGCTGTTTGAACGCTTCCCGCCGCAGTTCTTCGACCTGGTGATCATCGACGAATGCCATCGCTCGGGCTTCGGCACCTGGCGGGAGATCCTGGGCCGCTTCGATGCAGCCATCCACCTGGGCATGACCGCCACCCCAAAGCAGGACGAGAACGTCGATACCTATGCCTATTTCTGCGCCGAGGAGCCTGAGGTCGCCATCGACCCCGAGCATGCTGAGCGCGGCACCTGGCGCCCTCCGGCCTATCAATACAGCTTGGGGCAAGGCATCGACGACGGCTTTCTGGCCACCTACAAGGTGCACCGGGTGCGCACCACCCTGGACGCCGATGGGCTCCACCTCCAGGACGTCATCGAGCAGGGCGCCGAGGTCTTCATCCCCGAGGCGGTCGAGCCGCGTCCGTTGTATACGACCCCGCAGTTCGAGCGCGAGATCACCCTGCCCGACCGCACGCGGGCCATGGTGCGGCACCTGGCGACGCTGCTCCGCCGCTATGGCGCCATGGACAAGACCCTGGTCTTCTGCGTCGACATGGAGCATGCCCGACTGGTGGCGCGGCTGCTGCAGGACGAATTCGGCCCGGAGACCGGCCTGGACCACTACGCCGTGCCCATCATCTCGGAGGAGGGCGAGGAGGGGCGCCGTTGGTTGGAAGACCTCGCCGATTCCGATAAACAGGCGCCCGTCGTCGCCACCACGGCGGAGCTGCTGTCCACGGGCGTGGACGTGCCGCCCTGCAAGAACATCGTCTTCATGAAGAGCCTGTCGTCGCCTACCCTGTTCAAGCAGATCATCGGCCGCGGCAGCCGGCTCGATCCCGCCACCGACAAGTACTGGTTTCGCATCATCGACTTCACTGGCGCAAGCCGCCTGTTCGACCAGTGGGACCGCCCGCCCGGCCCGCCGCCTGAGCCGCCGCCAGGCCCCTTAACGGCGGCCCTGACCGGACACGTCATCCACGCTGACACCGGGGAGCTGCTCGTCGGCGCGGCGGTCAGCGTCCGCACCAGCCCCAATGCCCAGCGGGGGCCGATCCGGACGGATGTGAACGGGGCGTTCGAGTTCGGCAACCTTCCCGCTGGAACGGTGGCACTGCTGGTGAGCGCCCCAGGCTTCGTTCGCCGTGAGCTGCGAGTGGAAACGCTCGCCGATGCCAGCGTCGTGGTGGACGTGCCCCTGAAACCCGCGCGCCAAGGGGGTGGGAGGATCCGTGTGGAGGGGCTGGAGGTGACCATCGCCGACGAGGCCGTCTTCTTCATCGAAGCCACGGGCCAGCAGCTCACGTTAAGCGAGTACCGCGACTATACGCGCCGGCAGGTGACAAAAACGGCCCCCAGCCACAGGGCGCTGTTAGAGATCTGGGTCGACCCGGAGCGGCGGCGGGCCTTCCTCGAAGATCTGCGCCGCTCCAGCATTCATCCCGACGTGCTGGCGGAGATCCTGGGCCGATCGGAGGCCGACACCTTCGACCTGCTGGCGCACATAGCGTTCGGGGCGCCGGTCCGCACCCGCAGCGAGCGCGCCACCGCCTTCTACAACCGCGAGCAGGGTTTTCTGCATCGCTATGACGATGAGGCTCGCCGCGTCCTTTTGGAGCTGTTGGAGAAGTATCGCGTCGGCGGCATCGACCAGCTCCGCCCCGAAATCTTCGGCGTCTCGCCGTTTCGCGAGTGGGGCGGGGCGGTGCGCATCAGCCGCTGGTTCGTCGGGGTTGAAGCCTTGAGGATGACGCTCGGAGAGCTGCAGCAGCGGATATATCCCGACACGGAGGTGGCGTGATGCTCTTGTTTCAGACGCGGGAAACTCTGGCCAATGAGATCTGGCGGGCGTGCGACGTCCTGCGCCGCGACAACAATTGCGGCGGCATCATGGAGTACATCGAACACCTCGCCTGGCTGCTGTTCTTGCGCTTCCTGGACGCCCATGAAGAGGAGGGTGAAACGCAGGCGAGGCTGGCGGGGCGTGCCTACACTCCCATCCTCGACGCGGAGTACCGCTGGCGGTCGTGGGCCACGAAGGATTGGCCGGCCGATGACCTGCTGGCCTTTGTGCACGGCCGCCTGATCCCCTACCTACAGCAACTCGGAGGCGAGCCGCTGCGCGACACCATCCGCAGCGTCTTCGCCGAGCGCACGGTCATCGTTTGCGCCTCCGGTTACAATCTGAAGGACGTGCTGCACATCATCAACGGCATCGACTTCCACAGTCAGGACGACATCTTCACCGTCTCAGAGGTCTATGAGGAGCTGTTGCGGCGGCTGGGGAGCGAGAACCGCATGGCCGGCGAGTTCTACACGCCGCGGTCGGTGGTGCGCTTCATCGTCCGCCTCGTGAGCCCGGTGATCGGCGAGACCGTCTACGACCCGGCCTGCGGCACCTGTGGCTTCCTGGCCCAGGCTTACTTATGGATGAAACGTCAGGAGCGCACCATCGAAGAGCATCGCACCCTGCAGGAGCACACGTTCTATGGCCAGGAGAAGAAGCCCATTCCAGCCCTGCTGGGGTTGATGAACATGGTCCTGCACGGGGTGACCGCCCCACGCATCTTGCGCAAGAATACGCTGGAGGAGAACATCCGCCAGGTCAGCGAGCGCTATGACGTGATCATCACCAACCCGCCGTTCGGCGGCGTCGAGGGGCGGCATATTCAGCAGAACTTCCCCATCCAGGTGCAGGCCACGGAACTGCTCTTCGTGCAGCACATCATGAAAAAACTCAAAGCGCGGGACGGCGCCCGCTGCGGCATGGTCGTCCCCGAAGGCACGCTGTTTCGCAGCGGCGCGTTCGCCGACGTGAAGCGCGATCTGCTGGAGCAGTTCGCCCTGCATACCATCGTCAGCCTGCCGCCGGGCACCTTCGCGCCTTATTCCGATGTAAAGACCGCGCTGCTGTTCTTCGAGCGGCCTGGGCCGACGAAAGAGATCTGGTATTATGAGTTGCCGCTGCCGGCCGGGCTGAAGAAGTTCAGCAAGGGCAACCCCATCCAGGACGAACACTTTGCCGAGGCCATCGAGCTGTGGCGGGCCTGGAATGCCTACCGTCAGGGCCATGGCCCCCGCCCCGAGCCGACCGAGCGCTCGTGGGTCGTGCCGGCCGACGAGATCAAGGCGCGCGGCTACGACCTCACGGCGCGCAATCCCACGCGCCCCGACAGCGAGCAGCTTCCCCCGCCGATGGAAATCGTCGCGCGGCTGCTGGAGAAAGAGCGCGAAATTCTGAGCATCGTGGAGGAGTTGGATGAGTTGCTGAGCGACAACGGTCGCGGGGAAGGCCATGCCGTTTGATCCCGCAATTCATCATCGACGCTCCATCCGCCTGCGCGGCCACGATTACACCCAAGGCGGGGCGTATTTCGTCACCATCGCCAGCGCCAACCATGCGGAGATCTTCGGGCAGGTCATCGATGGGCAGATGCAGCTGAACGCCCGCGGGCGCATCGTCGCCGAGGAATGGTTGAAAACGGCGCAGATCCGGCGCTATGTGCGGGTGCAGCGCGATGAATTCGTGGTCATGCCCAATCACGTGCACGGCATCATCTGGATTGTGGATGACGTCGATGATGCGGGGACGGGCCATGATGCCGGCACAGGCCACGACGCGGAAACGGGGCCCGATGCCGGCACAGGCCGCGATATGGGGGCACGCCATGATGCAGGAACCCTGCCCAATGCCAGGACATCGCACCACGATGCCGGGGCACGCCGCGATGCAGGGACGGGCCATGATGCCGGGACGGGCCATGATGCCGGGACATACCACCATGTAGGGGCACGGCGCCGCCGTGCCCCTACCGGACACGCTCTCGAACGTTTCGGGAAACCGGTGCCCGGGTCCATCCCCACCATCATCCGGGCCTTCAAATCTGTCACCACCAGACGCATCAACATCCTGCGTGGTACCCCCGGCGCGGTCGTCTGGCAACGCAATTATTACGAACACATCATCCGCACCGAACGCGCCCTCGATGCGATCCGCGCCTACATCCAGATGAATCCCCAACGCTGGGAACAGGACAGCTTGAACCCACGACGAGAAGGCACACGCCGATGACCGATGGTCCCTACCCGCTGCCCCCCGGCTGGCGCTGGGTGCGGTTGGGGGAAGTATGTATTCCGATAGCACGAAGAGACCCAACTAAATATCCCGATGCTTCCTTTTTCTATATTGATATTTCATCGATTGATAACACAGCTGGCCAAATCACTTCATTTAAGGAACTTAAAGGCAGTGAGGCTCCAAGTCGAGCACGTAAAATCATATATACCGATGATATAATCTTTGCCACTACTCGTCCCTACTTAAAAAACATTGCTCTAGTACCACCTGAGCTCAATGATCAGATATGTTCGACGGGCTTCTGCGTTATTCGAGCAAATCGCGAGGTGGCTGATCCGAGATACCTCTTCTATGTGTGCCGGTCACCTTGCATAATTAAGTATCTTGACGAGGCAAAAATGCGGGGAGCAAGTTATCCGGCAGTGACCGACAATGATGTCTATGAAGCCTTGATCCCCCTCCCGCCCCTGGACGAACAGCGTCGCATCGTGGCGAAGGTGGAGATGCTGATGGAGCGCGTCCGCGAGGCCAAGCGCCTGCGTTCTGAGTCGCGCATAGACGCGGATACCCTGACGGACGCTGCCCTGAGCGAAACGTTCCGGAGAGAAGAACTCCAAAATATGTGGCCCAAAATTGAGGACATGTGTGAGATCAGAGGGGGGCTTCAGAAGTCGCCCAAACGAACGCCGAAGGCAAATCCGCGTCCATACCTCAGAGTGGCAAACGTTCAGAGGGGATATCTGGACTTGCAGGATATCGCTTACTTTGAGGTGAGTGATCCAGAGTTAGAAAGATATAGGCTGCTTGCGGGTGATGTGTTGATCATTGAAGGGAATGGCAGTCCTGATCTCGTAGGGAGAACAGCGATCTTCCGGGGCGAGATTAAAGATTGTGTACATCAGAACCATGTCATTCGCCTCCGACCGAAGACATCACACGTCCTCCCAGAATTTCTTAGCGCATATTTGACTAGTACAAGTGGGCGAGAAATAATTCGAGAGCTAAGTCATACGTCCAGTGGTTTGCTCAATTTGAGTGTAGGAAAGATCCGCACCATCCCTGTTCCGCCCCTGCCAATCTCAGAGCAGCGCCGCATCGTCGCCCATCTGGATTCAGTGCAAGCCCAGGTAACAGCACTCAAACAGGCTCAGGAAGCGACCGATGCCGAACTGCACCGCCTCGAACAAGCGATCTTGGATCGAGCGTTTCGGGGAGAACTGTAAGCCATTGCGAAAGGCCGTCATCAGTAACAGAGAAAAGCGCAGGACAATTCCATGACCTATAAGGCCATTGTGAAGGGTAAGGTGGTTGAATTAGAAGGCGATGTTACTGTGCCTGAGGGGACACGCGTCAGCGTCATCCCAGAGGAGTCGTTTGTGATCATCGCCCGCAATCCCTCTTTCACTCTGAAAGCGTGGCTGCAGGAGGCGCGGCTGCTGCGAGCACCACTGCCGATGACGAGCGATTCGGTCGAGATACGGCGCCAGCTTCGGGAGGAAAGGCCATGAAGTTCACCCGCATTACGGTCAATCCCCGGCAAATGGGGGGGGTGCCCTGCATTCGTGGCTTGCGCATCCCCGTGGCCACCGTGGTCAGTATGATCGCCGAGGGCATGACGGAAGAGGAGATTTTGCAAGCCTTCCCTGATTTAGAGCGAGCTGATATCCGCGAGGCTTTGCAATATGCCGCCGAGGCCGTCCGCGAGCGTGAACTTCCGCTGTTGACGATCCTATGAAATTCTTGGTAGACAACGCCATATCGCCTGTCGTCGCAGAGGGCTTACGGCAGGCAGGGCATGACGCCGTTCATGTTCGCGATTATGGGATGCAGACCGCCCAAGACGAAGAACTCTTTGCCAGAGCCATGGCTGAGGGCCGCATCCTCATCTCAGCAGATACCGACTTCGGCACAATCCTAGCGCTACGGGAGGAAACGAAGCCGTCCGTCATTCTCTTTCGACGTGGCGCAGAGCGACACCCTGCAAGGCAGCTAGCCCTCTTGCTGGCGAATCTCACAGCCATCCAGGGAGTGCTGGAGCAGGGGTGTGTTGTGGTGATCGAACAAGCCCGCATGCGCGTTCGTCCACTGCCGATCGGTGGCGAAGGGGGCACGACGGGCATGATCTCGTCACCGTGAAAGCTGTCAAGCCTCAGGAACACCGCGCGTCAGCACGGATCGACTGGCGAATCGAGGATGATGAATCAGAAGGAGGTGACCGGTGGGACGACTGGACGGCAAGGTGGCCGCTATCACGGGCGGAGCTTCGGGCATCGGCGAGGCGACGGCGCGGCTGTTCGCGGCCGAGGGGGCGCGCCTGGCCATAGCCGATATGGACACCGAGCGCGGCCGCCTGGTGGCGGATGAGATCAAAGCCGCCGGCGGCGAGGTGATCTTCATCGAGGCGCATATGGAACGCGAAGCCGACGCGATCAACTTCATCCGCCGCGCGGTAGAGCAATTCGGCCGCCTCGATATCCTGGTGAACAACGCCGGCATGCGGCTCTATCAAACGGTGGTCGAGGCCAGCGAGGAGAGCTGGGACGCCATCCTCGGGGTCAACCTCAAGGGTTATGCTTTCTGCGCCAAGGCGGCCATCCCGGAGATGCGCAGGACGGGTGGCGGCAGTATCGTCAATGTGGCCTCGGTGCGCGCCGTGGTGGCCGGCGGCAACATGGTGCAGTACGACGCCACCAAGGCGGCGGTCGCCGGGCTGACGCGCGGCATGGCCCTCGACCACGCCGGGGAGGGCATCCGGGTGAACGCCGTGTGCCCAGGGCCGATCTTGACCCGCTTCCACGAGCGCCGTGCGGCGGCGGCAGGCAAAAGCCTTGAGGCCTTCACCCAGGAGTTCGGCCAGGGCACGATGTTGAAGCGCCCGGGCACGCCCCGTGAGGTGGCCAACTGCATCCTGTTCTTGGCTTCAAATGAATCCTCCTTCGTGACCGGCACCTGCCTGTTCGTGGATGGGGGACAGTCGGCCATGTGAAGGCTCTGGCATGAGCATCATTTCGGAGAGATGAAGGGGAGAAAGCCGATGAGCCGGCGTGCCAAGAAAAACGCTCCTGATATTGTTTACCGCGAGGGCAACCCGGTGGCAGTCATCCTGGATATTGACGAGTACCAAGAGCTGTTAGAACGGTTGGAGGATAAGCATGACCTGAAGATACTGGAAGAGATGCGGAAGAAGCCCTTCAAGTTCAGAAAGCTGGAAGACTTTCTGACGGAGCATCCGTTGCATGTATGAGGTCTCATTTGAGCGCGCTGCAGAACGCGATCTTAGACGACTCTCATCCGAGAATTTCACGCGCATCATCGCTCACATGAACGCTTTGGGAGAAAACCCAGACCGCTTGGTTGCCGTAAGATCACCGGATCGAGGAGCGACTGGCGAATACGAGTCGGTGATGATCGGATCATTGATGCAATTGACGATCACGCCCTGGTCGTCAGAGCTTTGCTGATGAGATACCGGCGGGATGCATATCGTTAGGGTATGGGGTGACGAGACGGAGAACACATGCGCCAGCTCGGATTGACCATCTACAAGCCGGACAAAGCCTTCCACGGGTACACGCTATTTGCGCCCATGACGGGCACCAACGCCTACCTCATCGACATGCAGGGCCACATCGTGCACCGCTGGCGGCTCCCGTATCGTCCGGGCGACTACGGCTACCTCCTCAACAACGGCCATCTCCTGGTCAGCGGCCGGACCGGCAAAGGCCCCGCCCCCTTCGGCGGCAGGAGCGGCAGCATCATGGAGCTGGATTGGCACGGGGAGATCGTCTGGGAATACGTCGAGGACACGCTGCATCACGATTTCTGCCGCATGCCCAACGGCAATACCATGGTCCTCGGTTGGGAGCCGATTCCCGCCGCGATGGTCGGGCGCGTCAAAGGCGGCCAGGCGGGGACGGAACATGAGCGCGGCATCTGGTGCGATTACTTTCGCGAGATCACGCCTGACAAGCAGGTCGCATGGGAGTGGCACGCCTACCAGCATCTCGACCCCGACGCCGATGCCATCTGTCCGCTCGATCGGCGCCAGGAGTGGACCCATGCCAATACCTGCGAGGTCTTGCCCGATGGGAACCTGCTCACCAGTTTCCGGCTCCTGAACACCGTGGCTATCATCGACAAGCCGAGCGGGCGATTCCTCTGGAAGTGGGGCAGGGACGAGCTGGGGCATCAACATGACCCCAACCCGCTGCCGAACGGCCATATCCTCATCTTCGATAACGGCTTCCACACTGTGCGGCCCGGACCCGCCCAATCGCGCGTCATCGAGGTGGATCTGCAGACCAACGCCATCGTATGGAAATACGAGGCGCGTCCGGGGTGGGAGTTTTTCAGCTACTTCATCAGCGGGGCCCAGCGGCTGCCGAACGGCAACACCCTCATCTGCGAGGGCATGACCGGGCGGCTCTTCGAGGTGACCCACGAGGGTGAGATCGTCTGGCAATATACCAATCCTTTCTTCGGCGAGGATGAGCGCTTCGGGCGCGTCAACTTGGTGTTCCGCGCCTACCGCTACGGCCCGGATTTCCCGGGCTTCGACGGCAAAGACCTCGACCCAGCCAGATACGCTTGGCTGAATCACCTATATGCGTCGCCATGGGCGCTTACGGGGAGAGGGCTGGGATGAGGGGAGGAGGAGCTGATGCCCCTGATCCCGCGCTGACACTCGCTGAGCACGTCTGCCGTACCACTTTCGCCGACCTCCCCGAGGCGGCGGTGACCGCCACCAAACGTGATATCCTGGACACCCTGGGGGCCATGTTGGGAGGCAGTGTGGCGCCCGGCATCGCCGAGCTAGCGCGGTTGGTGCGGCGCTGGGGGGGACGTGAGGAGAGCACAGTCCTGCTGCTGGGGCTGAAGGCGCCGGCGCCGCAGGCCGCCCTGCTCAACGCCACCATGGGGCATGCCCTGGATTTCGACGATACCCACGACCGCGCCGGTAACATCCACCCGGGCACGTCCACCCTGGCGGCGAGCTTGGCCGTCGCCGAGTTGTGTGAGGCCGTATCGGGGCGGGATGTTGTCCTGGCGGTGACGTTAGGGCTCGATGTCTCATGCCGCTTGGCTTTGGCGGCGACCGTGGACCGTGGTTGGCACCGCACCGCCGCCTTCGGGATCTTCGGTGCCACGGCGGCCGCCGGCAAGCTGCTCGGACTCAGCGTCGAGCAGATGGTCAACGCCTTCGGCATCGCTTATAGCCAGGCGGCGGGCAACCGTCAATGCATCGTTGACGGCGCGTTGACCAAACGCTTGCAGGCTGGCCAAGCGGCCTCCGCCGCGGTGTTCTCGGCGCTGCTGGCCAGGGAGGGATTCACCGGGGCGCGTGAGGTCTTCGCCGGTCGCTATGGGTTTTTCCCGATGTATCAGCCCGACGGTTATGATTTGAGCGCCATTACCGATGGCTTGGGCGCCATGTTCCGCGGCGTCGAACTGAGCTTTAAACCCTATCCCTGCGGCCGGCCTCACCATGCTATTCTGGATACGGCCTTGGAACTGTATCGCACGCTGGACTTGGCCACGGCCAATGCCGGTGCGGGCATTGCCGAGGTCATCGCGACGACGAATCCCCGTACGTATAGCGAGCAGTTAAGTCCCGACAGCCAGCGACGACGCCCCTCTCAAGTCGTCGAGGCGCAATTCAGCGTGCCGTTTCTCGTCGCCGCCGCCCTGGTCCACGGACGGGTGGGGATTGGCGAGGTAGCGGCGGTCGACGATCCACGTGTGCTGGCCGTGGTCGATCGCCTCAGAGGCGTGGCGCGCGACGATGCCCCGGAAGGCTGGGCGCGGCTAGAGGTGCGTTGTACCGATGGACGCGCTGCTTCACGTGAGACGACCAGCCCCTCCGGTTCCCCAGAGAAACCGCTCAGCGACGTGCAGTTGGAAGCTAAATTTCGCGACTGCGCCGCGCATGCGGTGCGCCCCATCTCATCGCAGGTCGTGGGCTATGCCATTCAGCTCGTGGAACATCTGGAGGAGGCTGCCGACGCCACGGAGCTCGTGCGTCTCCTGGCGTGAGCCCTCGATTTTTAGGTGGAGCGGCAGCACGACAGAGACGACAGAGGTGATGGCGACGTGACAACGTACAACGGTACGGAAAAGGGCAACCTGGTGGTGCGCAAGGAAGGAGCTCACCTCCCAGCGGGGGCCGAGAAAGACCTCCTGGAGAGCGTACTGGATGGTGTCATCACCTTTCCATCAGCTCTTCGATCTGGTCATCGTCGAGGCCGAAGTAGTGGCCGACTTCGTGGACGACGGTGTCTTTCACTGCCTGTTTGATCTCGTCCTGGGTGCGGCACATGGCCTCGATGGGCTTTTGAAAGATGGTGATGCGATCGGGCAAGACGTTGCCATAGCTAAAGCCACGCTCGGTCAGCGGAATGCCCTGGTAAAGCCCCAGCAGCGTACGGTCGGGCCAGAGGCCCATCTCCTCGAGTAATTCCCGCGACGGCTCGCTCTCGACCACGACGGCGATATTGCGCATCTTCCGGCGAAAGCGTCGTGGCAGTTCGTCCAGAGCTTCAGCGACTAATTTTTCGAAATGCCAACGCCGCATGATCTGACCCCATAACCGTTTAGGCGTCGAGATAGCCCCGCGCCGCTAAATGGGCCAACTGCGCCTCGACGGTGGGCAAGTCTTGGAGATCCTCGACGATCCAGTCCACCTCGTTGTCCTCGGCCAGCGCGCGGTAGCGGTCGACGAGTGCCTCGAAAAGGTCGGCATTGCGGCGAATCCCCGCAAACTCACGATAGTGCATGACCTCTTTATTCGCCCCGAAAAACTGGAACGTCCCCATGCGATAGGCAATCCAGCCCTGGGGCGTAGCCTTCGCCACCATCGCAAAACCGCTCGGGGCCACAAAGAGTTTGTACAGTTTGTCGCCTGCTGACAGCGCTAGATGGTTGATCAACTCGTCAAGTGGTATGAGTAACATCCCTAAACTCGGTCTTTTTCCGGCATAAGCGCCAGGATAAGCGATTATTATGCATCCCCTCTCCCTCCGGGCTAACAGATGGACACATTTAGCGAGGAGCCGAACGCATGATACGATACATTCTCGTGAAGCAGAGGGTTAGGGTGAGGGCGGCAAGGCAGCATCGAGGGCGTGGACTTCCCTCACCCCCGCCCTCTCCCGGAGGGAGAGGGAGAACGATATCGTCATCAACTCTGCCGCAGTTTAAACCGCTGAATCTTGCCTGTGGCCGTCTTGGGCAGCTCGGGGATGAAGGTGATCCAGCGGGGATATTTGTACGGCGCGATCTTGTCCTTCACGAACGCTTTCAGCTCGTCTTCTAGGGTGGATGATGCGGCGTAGTCTTCCTTCAACACCACGAAGGCTTTGGGCTTGACCAGGCGGTCATCGTCCTCGTGGCCGACGACGGCGGCTTCCAGCACGGCGGGATGCTGGATGAGCGTGCTCTCCACCTCGATGGGCGACACCCAGATGCCGCCGACTTTCAACATGTCATCCGAGCGTCCGGCATACCAGTAGTAGCCCTCGTCGTCCTGGTAATACTTATCGCCAGTGACGATCCAGTCGCCGATGATGGTCTGTTTGGTGCGTTCGTGCTGGTTCCAATAGTAGGCGCAGGTGCTGTCGCCCTTGACCATCAGGTTGCCGATCTCGCCGGGCTTGACAGGATATCCGTCCTCTCCGACGATCTTGGCCTCGTAGCCGGGGACCACCAGGCCCGAGCTGCCAGGTTTCACCCGTCCGGGCCGATTGGAGATGAAGATGTGCAGGATCTCGGTGGTGCCGATACCATCCAAGATCTCGGTGCCGAACCGCTCCCGCCAGCGTTTGTATAGCTCCGCTGGCAAGGCTTCGCCGGCGGAGACACACAGCCGCAGCGAGGACAGATCGTATTTGCTCTCGACATCGCGCACGGCCAACATGGCGGCATACAAGGTCGGCACCCCATAGAAAATGGTTGGGCGCTCGCGGCTGATAATCTCGAACATCGTCTCGGGTAGCGGCCGGCCGGGATACAAAATCGTCGAGGCGCCGACGCGAAACGGAAAATACAATGCATTGCCGAGCCCATAGGCGAAAAACAGCTTGGCTGCCGAGAAGGTGACGTCGTCCGGGCCGATGTTGAGGATCTGGCGGGCGTACAGATCGGCGCAGTACACCATGTCATGCTGTAGATGCACGGCGCCTTTGGGAAAGCCGGTGCTGCCCGAGCTGTACAGCCAGAAGGCGACGTCGTCCCGGCTGGTGGGCGCCGGCTCCAGCTCCGGCGAAGCTCTGGCGATCCACTGGTCGAAGGCGTACTGCGCGGGCTCGGGCTCGCCGACGATGACGACGTGTTTGAGAGAGGTGAGCCGGCCGCGCACCTTGGCCACCTCGTCCCACAAGGCGCGGTGCGCGATCAACACCTTGGCGCGGCTGTCGTTGAGGACGTATTCGTAGTCCTGGGCACGCATCAGCGTATTGACCGGCACGGGCACGGCGCCGATTTTCATCGCCCCGAAGAAGCTGGCGACGAACTCCGGGGAGTCGTAGAGCAGCAGCAGGACGCGGTTCTCCATCTCGACGCCCAAGTCGCGCAAGGCATTCCCCGCCCGATTGGCCATCTCCGCCACCTGGCCGTAGGTGAACCTGCGCCCTTCGTAGCGTACCGCGATGCGGTCGGCGCGGCCTTCGTGGATGTGGCGGTCGACGAACTCAGCGGCGGCGTTGAAGATGTCTGGCACGTGAATAGTCGGCGCTTGCATGGTCGGCCCTCACGCTTTCACGGGTCGCGGTTCGATCCAGTCCGGCTCCTTCATCAGGTCGTCGATCAGAGCTAGATCCTGCGGCGTCGGCAGCACTTCCTGCAGGTGGCGTTCATAGGCTTCCGGCGACATCAACGTGCCATCGACGGCATAGGACTGGCGGGCATGGTCGCCGATGCGGCGTCGGAATTTGAGATCGGGCAACCGCAGTGTAGGCTGATCATCCGGGATGTGGCGGTTGAGGTCGGCGATGAGCTCTTCCAGCTCGCGGACGTACAGGGCTCTCGCCGCCTCGTTGAGGTGGTCGAGGTCGACGGGCTCCTCGGTGGCGCCTTCGTTGTAGCGGCCTTTCAGTCCCCAGATATAGGCCCAGTGCGCCGAGGATGAACCGTCGGTGCCGAAGAGATCGTAGCAGGCCGGTACCCACTTATTGAAGTACTTTTGGATCAGCCAGGAGGGGATCTTCCCGGCCCTTACGACGCGCTTGAGCCCATTGTGGCCGGTGCCGAGGTGAAAGGCCTCTTCCTTCAGCATGGGCGGCATGCTGCGGGCCAAGGGTGCGAAGGCGGAGTGGCGGAACATGGTGAGCTGATATTTGCCGTCGCGGTCCTGGAACTCGGTGTAGACCAGGAAATCGAGCCAGTCGCGCACCTCTTCGTTGAAGGCCCCGAGCAGCCGATTGCGCTTGAAGGCGCGGCGTTGTAGGAGTTTCTCGGCCTCCACCTTGCCCGAGGTGCCGAAGTGGGTGACCAGCAGGTGACTCATCTGCCAGCCGTGGCGCATCTCCTCGGTCATGATGCGGACGAGGGCGTGCAGGTCGTAGTCGTTCGGGGCGGAGGTGATGAGGTGGCGCTGCTGCTCCACCGAGGCGAACTCGGTATCCCCCTGGACGATGAGGTAGTTGAGCAGGGCATCGCGGATGCGTTGATCGGGGATGTGCAGCACCGTCTCCCATTTGCGCTGGCCGGCATAGGCGCCGAACTCGATGTCCTCCGACGCCAGCTCGCCGAATTTCGCCTCGAAGTGGTAATCGCCGATGACCGAGCGGTCGATCCCGATGTCCTGCTGCCACTGCCGAAACAGATCGACCCAATCGTCGAAGGTGGCGAGTCTTGCCATAAGCTCTCCTCCGGGATCACGCTGGATCCTTCATGGTTTCCCCGATCCGCCCCTTTCGCCTCTCTGCACCCTGAACGCCTGTTAGAAGGCCTCAGTACCAGGTTAAGACTCCCTCGCACTGCGGGAGAGGGTCTGGATGAGGGAGGTTTAAGCGCTCGATGCTGCCTTGCCGCCCTCACCCTTCCCTCTCCCAGCGGGAGAGGGAAGGGTGCCGCGCCGTTAACCATCTAGGCTCCCTTGAACCGAGGCATGGTCTTGTTGACATAAGCCGCCAGGCCTTCAGCGGCATCGGCGCTTTCGAACAGGCGCTGCTGCAGCTCGCGTTCCACCGCTAATCCTTCGGCCAGTGGGATCTCCATCCCAGTGCACACGGCGCGCTTGATGTGCCCCACCGCCTTGCTCGCCTTGTTCGGGGGCACGAACTGGCGGGCGTAGTCCACCACCTGTTTCCAGAACTCATCGCGATCGAAGACGTAATCGATGAGCTGTATATCCAACGCCTCTTCGAAGGAGATGGTGCGGCCGGTGGCCATCAGCTCGATGGCGCGCGAACGTCCCACCAGACGGGGCAGGCGCTGCGTGCCGCCGGTGCCGGGGAGGACGCCGAGGTTCACCTCCGGCAGGCCGATACGACCGGCGTCGCGACGGGCGATGCGGAGGTCACAAGCCATGGCGATCTCCAGGCCGCCCCCCACCGTGTGGCCGTTCAAGGCGGCGATGACCAGCTTCGGGGTTTGTTCCAGGCGCATCAGCGTCTCGTTGGCGTGCAAGCAGAAATAATACTTGAAGCGCGGCTCGGCGCTGGCCAGCATCTTGATGTCGGCGCCGGCGGAGAAAAACTTCTCGCCTTTACCGCGGATGATGAGGACGTGCACGCTGTCGTCCATGCGCGCCGTCAGAATCGCTTCGTCGAGCTCGCGCATCATCTCGTAGCTGTACGTATTGGCGGGTGGATGATTGAGCTCCATGATGGCCAACCCCTCCTCCACCCGATATTCGACTAAGGCTCCCGGCATAGCGGTGTCTCCCTGCCCTGGCTTGCATGTGATTTCGCGAAGAGGCGACCAGAGGACGAGGTCGAAATTCCGACGGTTACATCCATCATAGTCCGACTCCGGGGAGCTTGACAACTTGAGCCCTGATGCCACCAGCGGTGTGCCAAAGTCTCTCTCAGTTACGCGACCCAAAATAGCTATCGGTGGCGCGTTTGAGTCCGGCGATAGCGTGTTCATGCAGCTGATCTTTGCGGTCGCGGGCCCACTGGTTGGAGGCTATAATCCCGCGGACGGTCCCCTGAAAATGGGGCATCACGTAACGGGCCAGCAGCTCATAGCTCTGCAGCCGTTTTTGCCGCGGCACCCAATCTTCCACCCGTACCAGAAAGCCACCGAATCCACCGCTCATCTCCTGGAGGCGCTCGATGCCGTTGATACAATCGTCGGGCGTCCCGATAATCCATTGATTCTGTTCCACCATGTAATCGACGATTTGATCCGCCGGGACGTTGGGGGCGGGATGGCCTAGCGTACCGGCAAAATACTCGGTCACCTCGCGGCCGCCGCCGATGCGCACATCCTCGATGGCCTCCTTGCGGCTTTGCGCCAAATGGCACGTCACCACCAGGCGCCAATCCTCCCGACGCAGGGTCTTACCGTGAGCGGCGGCCGCTTCTTCGCCGATGCTCCACAATTCCTTCAAGCTGGTCTGTCGGACGCTTGCCCGCGGAATGCTGAGCGACAGGACCCCTGCCCCGTGTTTCCCCGCCAGCAACACGCCGGCGGGAGACTGCACCGATGCGACGGCGATCGGAATCGAGGGCTCTTGGTACGGGCGCAATTGCAGGACGGCGTCGTTGAGCTGGAACCAGTCGCTTTTATAGGTAAGGGGTTCCGCGCTCTCGAACAGGCGGATGATGATCCCTAGCGCTTCGTCCATCATCTCGCGTTGCCGCTCGGCCGGAATACCTAGCATCAGGGCATCGGAGGCCAGAGCGCCAGGTCCAACCCCCAGGATCACCCGACCACGGGTCAGGTGGTCCAGCAGGACCATGCGGTTGGCCACCATGAGGGGGTGGTGATAGGGCAAGCTGATCACGCCGGTGCCCAGTCGGATATGGCGCGTCCGCTCGGCAGCGGTGGCGATGAACACTTCGGGCGAGGCGATGATCTCCCAGCCGGCGCTGTGATGCTCACCGATGTAGACCTCATCGAAACCCAAGAAGTCGAGCCATTGAATGAGTTCCAGGTCTCGTTCCAGGGCCAAGGTCGGGTTTTCACCCGGCCGGTGGAAGGGGGCCATGAAGATGCCGAACTTCATTCTTCGGGGTGCTGTCATAGAGATCTCCTCTACTCTACTAGTTTCGCATGAACGCTGATCTGGCTGATCCGACGATCTGACCTGTCACCGGCCCCCCGCGCCCCCGCCATTCAGGTTGGGGCTACGGCGGATACGCGCACCATTGTACCATGCACATAAAAATTCCTCGACCGGGACAGTTTATCCGGTGCACAGAGAGATCCCTGCCTCTTTCCCTACGTGGCACTGAGCTTGCCGTATAAGGCCGGATTCTACCGTTGAGGAGTCTGTTATGACCCGTCTCTTCCTCCTCAGCTCGACGATGTCGTCACAGGGAGGGGTTTTCGGAAGTACGGCTGACGGGCTCGCGGGAAGAGGTGGCGGCTCACCGGCGCGAAGCCGCCCACGTCGGCGAAGTACATGTAGTGGGTGATGCGGATGACCCGGTCGGTGACGCGGATCCAGTTGAACGAGTTCTTCTCCCGTTCACGGGCGCGCCCGCGGCGTGAAGTCGAGGTGCCACACTGCACGATCAGGATGCCATGCTCCCGATCTTGACCGGCATAGATGTCGAGGGAATTGCCGATAGAGGCTCGATGCAGGTGTCCCGACAGGATCAAATCGACGCGCAGCTCCGTTAAGACATCGAGGGCCCGCTTCGCCCCGGGCATAACCTCGCTCCCCTCATAATCCGGCGCCGGTGCCCAGTGATGGTGGGTGACTACGATACGAGCGGCACCCTCAGGCGCAGACGAAAAGGCCTCTCGACACAGGGCGAGTTGCCGATGGCGGATGCGGCCGTTGGTGATGGCCCGTCGCGGTGCTGTCGAGTTCAGCGCCACGATGACGACATCGGGCCGGCACACGACCGTATCGAGCGTGTCGGAAAAGTGCTCGCGGTATAGAGCATAGGGGGTGAGGAGCCGCTCTCGCACGCGGTAGAGGGGCACATCGTGGTTGCCTGGGACCAGCACTCGGGTGGCCAGCGGGAAACGGTCGAGGTATTGACGTGCCGCCAGAAATTGTTCGCGTTTGGCGCGCTCCGTGATATCGCCACTGACGACGATGACAGCAGGTCGCAGCTGGTGGGCTGCCCGGACGAGAGCCTCCCCCACCGCGGGGACATAGGGCGGCCCGAAGTGCAGATCCGAGATATGCAGTAAGGTGAGCATGCCTCCTCCGTCTTCATGCATCGGGACATGACCAGGAGTCGTTCTGGCCCATTGCTTCGATCCAGCTGCCCCATAGGCGCCAAGTTCATCTGCGGCAGCCACCGGAGGTCCCCCCTCACCCCGGCGGGAGAGGAAGCCCCAACTTGGTGCGTATGCCCATCCGCCTCGTGTCTTATGGGCATACGAGCTGTTGCCCTCCCGCTTAGGCACTCCCCTCCACGGCTGGCGCGAGCACTTGCAGCCCGCCCGAACGCAACGACACCTCAAGGGGGGGGCGCAGGCGAGCGAGCTCGCCATCGAGGGCGACCTTCACCGTCCGGCGTCGCGTCTGCACGCGCACCGTCTTGGCGCAGAAGGTATCAAGGGCACTCACCGCATCCAGCCGACCGATCAGGGCCGCGCAGGCAGCCATGGCGATCTCCCACCGACTGTGCAGCGCTAACGAGAGAACGCCCAACTTCTGGTGATGTAGGCACGCGGCGGCGGCCAGGTTGAAGTCCTCCAGTTGTCGGGCGTTGCAGCCAAAGAACAACGTCGTGGTCCGGCGGCGCTCGGGTCGGCCGTCGGCAACCAATTCTACAGTAAGCAGCGGCGACCTGCCGAGCAGAGTGCGCAGGCCTGACAAGAACGCCACGATGCGGCGGCGCCCAAAGCGGCGCTTGTCGCGCTCGCGTTGCTCGACCATGCGGGCATAAAGGCCAAGGCCGGCGTTGTTCAGGAAAATCCGGCCGTTGATTTCCCCGATATCGACACGGCGGACGTGCCCGTCGATAATGATGGACACCGCCGGCGTTACTTCTGTGGGCAGTCCGAGGTTGCGAGCGATGTAGTTAAACGTCCCCGCCGGCACGATGCCCAGGGGCCGGTTGGCTTCTACACAGAGCGAAGCCACCGTATTGATGGTACCATCCCCGCCTGCGACCACGACGGTACCTGGCGCTTGGGCGATCACCCGCCGCGCCCGTTGGCGCACGTTACGTCGCCCAACCCACACGCATTCGACCCTCCAACCCTGGGCCGTAAAGGCCGCCTCGATCTCTCGGCGAAGCACGGCTTTGTTCCCGGCGCCAGAGCCTCGATTCATGATGACATGGGCTATCGATGGTGCGCCCGACATCGTGTCAATTCCCCTGAGAGAGCCTATCGAAGACAGCTCCAAGACCTCGACCTGGGCGAGATCGCGTCGATGTCCATAGGGTGCGTTTGCAACATATCATACCAGTCAGACCACGCACTATCAGGTGGATCCGTTATAGACACGATCTCACACAGAAGCCGAGCCCTATCCCCGCCATACACTCCCGACCTCGGCCGCGCACAGGGAACCACGGTGGAGCCCGTCCGACCCTGAGATATTGGGGGTAAATACCCTTGGCCTCGCCCATGCTTGCCTCGGCCCCCCTGTAGCCGTGGGGTGGTGCGCTGCCCGACGGTTTGGCTCACCGACGAGCGGCTGGCGCAGCTCACAGCGGCGATTGTGCGCATCCCTACATCGGGTCCGGTGTGAGTGTGCGCGCTGATGAAGATCATGGAATACCTTTACCGGAATCCGGTCTCGATCCGCCGCACTTCTCAGTGGCGCTCTGCGATGGGCCGCGTTGGCTCCTGACGGGGAACCTCGGGGGCTACAATCCCTAAGATCTTTGGTCCGCTTTAGCCGTATAGCAACCATCCGGCTCATGGCCGCCGACCAGGGGCTCGGCCGCCGGGTCGCCTAGCGATGGCATTGACACGCCAGTGCCGCAGGTCTACAATGCGCGTAACATATCGGTATTGCCTCACGGAGGGCAGTGGTTGGCTTTGCTCAGACGGTCGCGGGAGACGTCCATGAAACACGCCAGGACCTTCCCACTGATAAACTCCTCTGCCGTACCTCATGTTTTATGGCCTGCGCGGCTTCTCCTCAGACCCCAACTGCTGACCCGCATGTAACGTTCCCCCCGCCGGGAAGGACTGCCTCGTTCTATCCCTCATTCTCATATGTACGAGGGGCCAGCTCTTTGCTTCAGCAGGCCTCGTCGCCGTGAACGCAAACCCTGCAATGCTGTAGCCGATGTCACCGGTGGTCTGAGCACAGCAGCCCAAACCGGGCGACCTGGCGGGCGTAGGAGGGATGGCTTGAAGGAGGTTAGCCTCTGGATCGGCACCGTTGGCAGCGGAGACTGGGGCGACCCGAACGCCGGAGAGAACGCTGATGACCTTTGACGAGATCCTGGCGCGAGTCATCGAGGTGCTGCAACGCGAGGGGCGGGTGTCCTATCGTGGACTCAAGCGACGGTTCGGCCTGGATGAACAGTACCTCGAGGATCTGAAAGCCGAATTGATCGATGCCAAGCACCTGGCCATCGATGAGGATGCCAAGGTGCTGGTCTGGACCGGTCACCCAATGGCTGCACTGACGCCCGCCGCTGATCCCGGTCGTGCATTTCTGACACGTCCTCCGACGCATCTCGCCGAAAAGATCCTAACCTCCAAGGCCGCCCTCGAAGGTGAACGGAAGCAGGTGACCGTGCTCTTTGCCGACCTCAAGGGCTCGATGGAACTGCTGGTCGATCGCGATCCTGAGACAGCACGCCAGCTCCTCGATCCGGTGATCGAGCGCATGATGGAGGCCGTCCATCGTTATGAAGGCACGGTGAATCAGGTCATGGGCGACGGCATTATGGCCCTCTTCGGCGCGCCTGTCGCCCATGAGGACCATGCTGTGCGGGCCTGCTATGCGGCACTCCGCATGCAAGAATCCGTCAAGGCGTACGCCGCTCATGTCCAGCGCACCCAAGCGGTCCCCCTGCAGATCCGCGTCGGCATGAATTCGGGCGAGGTGGTGGTGCGCTCGATCGGCAGCGATTTGCATATGGACTACACGGCCGTGGGGCAGACCACGCATCTGGCCGCCCGCATGGAACAGATGGCCATACCGGGGTCGATTTTAATCACTCCAGCGCTGCTCGCGTTGGTGGAAGGCTATGTGCAAGTTCGACCGCTGGGGCCGGTCACGGTCAAGGGATTGCGTAGGCCGATCGAGGTCTTCGAGGTAACGGGGGCCGGGGCGATGCGGACACGCCTGCAGGCCGCTGTGGCGCGGGGGGTGACGCGCTTCGTGGGACGCGACAGCGAACTCGAACAGCTCCGCCAGGCCCTGGAGTTGGCCGGCGCCGGCCATGGCCAAGTCGTGGCTATCATCGGGGAGCCCGGCGTGGGCAAGTCTCGCCTGGTCCATGAATTCATGCGATCACCTCGGACCCACGACTGGTTAGTCCTCGAAACCCGCGCGGTGTCTTACGGCAAAGCCAGCCCTTATCTGCCCGTGCACGATCTCCTCAAAGCCTACTTCCAGATCGACTCTCGCGATGATGGCCAGAGGATCCGCGACAAGGTCACCGGCAAGCTCCTCACCTTGGACCGTGGCCTAGGGCCCATCCTGCCAGCCTGTTTGGAGCTGTTGGACATTTCCGTTGACGATGCGCAATGGCGTGCCCTCGATCCGCTGCAACGCCGCCAACAGACACTGGCGGCCGTCAAGCGCCTGATGCTGCGGCACAGTCAGGAGCAAGGGCTGCTCCTGGTCTTCGACGATCTGCATTGGATCGATTCCGAGACCCAGGCTTTCCTCGACAGTCTGATCGACAGCCTGCCAACCGCGCGCATTCTGCTCCTGCTCAATTATCGTCCGGAGTACCGACACGGCTGGGGAGGCAAGACCTATTACACCCAACTTCGGCTCGACCCCTTATCCCCGGCAGGTGCCGAGGCATTGCTCAGTGCTTTACTCGGCGACGATTCCAGCCTGACGTCCCTCAAACGACTGCTCATCGAACGGACCGACGGCAATCCCTTCTTTTTGGAAGAGAGTGTGCGGGCGTTGTGCGACCAGGGTTTCCTCGAGCATCGGGCCGAGGGGGCGGCTGGCGGCCCGCCGCTCCTGACCAAACCGCTGACAGAGTTCAAGCTGCCGGCCACGGTCCACGCCGTCCTGGCGGCGCGGATCGATCGCCTGCCGCCGGAAGACAAGCGATTGCTCCAAACCGCCGCCGTCATTGGCACCGAAGTGCCTCTCCCACTCCTACAGGCCATCGCTGATGTGTCCGAAGCCACGCTCTGCGTGGGCCTCGCTCACCTCCAGGCCGCTGAATTCCTCTATGAGACGCGGTTATTCCCCGATCTCGAATACACCTTCAAGCATGCCCTCACCCATGAGGTGGCCTACGGCAGCCTCTTGCAGGAGCGCCGGCGTACCCTCCACAGGCGGATCGTCGCGGCGATCGAAGAGCTCTACCCCGACCACCTCGCCGAGCAGGTTGAACGCTTGGCCCACCACGCCTTCCAGGGGGAAGTGTGGGATAAGGCCGTCGCCTACCTGCGACAAGCGGGGGCCAAGGCATTGGCGCGCTCGGCCCACCAGGAGGCATCGCTTTACTTGGCCCTGGCGTTGATTGCCTTACAGCATTTGCCCGAACGGCGCGAGACCCTCGAGCAGGCCATCGATTTGCGGTGTGACCTGCGCACGTCGCTCTTCCACCTCGGAGAATTCGGCCAGATCTTCGAGCACTTACGCACCGCGGAAACGCTCGCCGAGACCCTGGGCGATCGCGAGCGGGCGGCGCGCATTCTCGACTTCATGTCCGCCAATTTCAATGTGCTCGGCGAGCATGACCGCGCTGTGGAGTCCGGGCAGCGCGCCATCGCCTTCGCTGCCACGCTGGGCATTCCCCGCCTGCAAGTCGCGACGCATTTCCACGTCGGTGCGGCCTATTACAGCCTGGGCGAATATCGGCGCGCCATAGAGGTCCTTCGGCGCAACATGGAGTCCGGTGAGGACCGGCCGCGCCATGGACGTGCCAACGGACTTAGCCTGCGCTCAGTGGTCTCGCGGACGTGGTTGGTCTGGTCACTGGCTGAGCTGGGCGCATTTGCCGAGGGGATCGCCTATGGCCAGGAAGCCGTTCGCATTGCCGAGGCCGTGGATCGACCGGATAGCCTGATCAACGCCTATTCCGGCATCGGCTTTTTGTACCTCCGTCAAGGCCATTTCCAGCAAGCCATCCCCCATCTCGAGCGGGCATTCAACCTCTACCAGGCCTGGGACATTCCACTGTTGTTTCCCCTTGTGGCCTCGGCCCTCGGTGCTGCTTATGCGCTATCCGGGCATGTCTCCGAAGCGTTGCCGCTGCTGGAACAGGCGGTGGATCACGCTGCCTCCATCAGAATGATGGACTTCCAGGCGCATAGGCTCGCCTGCCTCGGCGAAGCCTATTTAGCAGCCGGCCAGGGCGATGACGCCGCGGCCGTTGGGAGGCGTGCTCTCGACCTGGCGCATGCCTCCCGGGAACGGGGCTGGGAGGCGTATGCGCTGCGACTCCTCGGTGACGTCCATGCGCATCAGGCGCCTCCAGCCGTGGAAGCCGCTATGACCATGTACCAGCAGGCCCGCGCCCTGGCAGAAGACCTCGGCATGCGTCCGCTCCAGGCTCATTGCCATCTTGGCCTTGGCAAGCTTTATCTGCGGATAGGGCAGCATGCGCAGGCTCGCACCGAGTTATCCACCGCCATCACTTTGTACCACGCCATGGGCATGACGTTCTGGGCACCGCTGGCGCAAAGTGCGCTGGCGCAAACAACATGACCCCAGAGAGGAGGGATGAGGAGCGTGTCTTGAGGGCGAGATGTCAACCCATGAGAGGAGAGAGGCCATGTCCAGAGTGAAACTGATCCATCACGTCAATATCCAGATCAGCGATCGCCAGCGGACACGGGAATGGTATGAGAAGGTGTTGGGAGCGGAGTTTTTAGACCGCGGTCCGGCACTCAACAAGCGGCAGCTCCAATTACGCATCGGCAGCGGCGAGCTGCACTTCACGGATACCCCCGATCCGATCCGCGTGCCGCGCGTGCATTTCGCCGTCGAGGTCGACGACTGGGAGGCCACGCTCGCCCATCTGAACGCCCTTGGCATCCCCTACTCCCGGACGGCGGATGGGCAGTTCCTCGGCGTCGGTGGCAGCGACCCACGCCAGGGACGCCGTGAGGATAACGGCGAACACTATACCTACATCCGGGATCCCGACGGCAATCTCATTGAGTTAGTGCATCATCCGCTGGGCTTGGTAGATTCCCAAGGCAACGCGGTGGAGGTCGCACACGACCCCCAAGGGTTGCGCTGGCAACAGAAGCCTGGCTTTGTGGCGTCGGCTTACGGCAGCGCTTCAAGCAGCTCCTAGCAGGCATCGACGCTTGATCGCTTCTCTGCGGTGCTCCACTGGATGCGCCGGCGTCTCGGTGCAAACCTGTTCCGCAGGGAGGTCTGGTCATGGTCCAGTTGGGCTCAGGCGGGTGAGGGGCGTCAGGGGGATTGACGAGCCCCCCTCGCTTCGATACACTCGCGGTAGCTCGGCTTTCGATGGAGGGCCCTCGTGGTGCGCGGCGCCCCATCCATCGAAGGAGGTTTCGCCCTGTTGCGCATTGGTGCCGTAATGATCCCTCCGCGGGCAGTCGCGCTGACGCACAGGGTCAGACGACGGACCTGGCGCGCGTACAACACCGTCGAGGCAGGCTCGGTGAGAACAACGCAGTCCATGCAGAAAAGGAGGGCGCAGCATGTTGACCCGTGAAGAGAACGAATTGGTCACCAAAACTGGCCCTGGAACGCCGATGGGAGAGGTGATGCGACGCTATTGGATTCCGGCGCTCCTGTCCCGGGAGTTGGCGGAGCCGGATGGCCCACCGGTGCGCGTCCAACTATTGGGTGAGCAATTGGTTGCCTTTCGAGACACCCAGGGGCGGATCGGGCTGCTGGACGAGTTCTGCCCCCATCGGCGGGTGTCGTTGTGGCTCGGCCGCAACGAGGACAGTGGTCTGCGTTGCGTCTATCACGGCTGGAAGTTCGATGTGGCGGGCAACTGCGTGGATCAAATGAATGAGCCCGAGGAGTGCAGTTTCACGCATAAAGTTCGCACGACCGCCTACCCCACCGTGGAACTGGGCGGCATCATTTGGGCCTACATGGGACCGAGGGAAAAGATGCCACCGCTGCCGCAGTTCGAATGGACCCAGGTGCCCGAAAGCCATCGCCATGTCTCCAAAGTGATCGAGGAATGTAACTGGCTACAGGCTCTCGAAGGCGGCATCGACACGTCGCATGCGCCGATCCTGCACCGCACCATTACGCCGACCACGAACAAGGCCGGGATTCCGGTGCTGGGGCCGTTCGTTCGCGGCAAGGCGCCGACCCTCGAAGTGGACGTCACCGACTATGGCTATCGCTACGTCGGCATTCGCCCCCTGGAGGAGGATGAAATCTACGTCCGCAGCTATCATTACGTCATGCCCTTCACGCAGATTCGGCCGCAACAATTCCGTTATCGGGATCGCGGCATGCGGCCCATCGCTGCCGGCCACTTCTGGGTGCCGATGGACGATGAGCATTGCATGGTGTGGAACTGGTTCTATAGCTTTGGCGACGAGCCGCTGACGGACGAGGACCGCTTGGAACGCGGCTCGGGGAATGGGCCTGAGCATGTCGATCAGACCACGTTCCGCGGCCGCGGCAACCGCCAGAATAACTGGCTCATCGACCGGCAGGTCCAGAAAACCGAGACGTTCAGCGGCATCGATGGCATCAACGCCCAGGACCGGGCGGTGCAGGAGAGCATGGGTCCCATCGTCGACCGCAGTAAGGAGTATTTAGGCCCAGCTGACCGCGCCATCATCGTCACGCGACGTCTGCTCCTGCAGGCGATCAAAACCGTGGGCGAGGGCGGCGATCCGCCCGGTGTGGGGACGAGCTATTATCAGGCGCGCGCCGTGGAGCGCATTCTCCCCAAGCACGTACCATGGCGCGAGGCGCTGTTGCCGGAGATGTATCCGGGTGCCGAGCCCGTGGCGGTGGCTCCCTGACCGCAGGCGAGTGGTCCCACGCTGACTTGCTACCGCGCTGAGGATTTCTCCCTCTCCCACCGGGAGAGGGCGGGGGTGAGGGCGGTTGGGCCTGGTCGAATCCATAGGCTCCCCTCACCCTAACCCTCTCCCGCAGGGAGAGGGGACGGAACACCTGCCCCAGAAGGGGGAGAACGGTCGGCAAACATTCCCGCCGAGCCATCGTACGTCACCCACCAGGAGAGGGAAGGATGACAGATCTTGGCGATCCCATCGCCTTCGAATTGTTCAAGAATGCCATCTTCGCCATCGCCGATGAGATGGCGCTGACGGTCATGCGCACCACCTACTCCGGCGTCCTCAAGGACAACATGGATTTTTCCACCGCCCTGGCCGATGCCGATGGTAAGCTGGTAGCGCAGGGCTTAACCCTGCCCGGCCATCTGGGGTCGATCCCGACGGCGCTGGAGTCGATCATGCGGCATTTCGGCGACGACATGGGCCCCGGCGACATCTTCATCATGAACGATCCCTTCGACGGCGGCATGCACCTGCCGGACATCTTCGTCATCAAGCCGATCTACGTCGAGGGCAGGCGCGTCGCCTTCGCGGCCACGGTCTGTCACCACACCGATGTCGGCGGGCGCGTGCCAGGATCGAACGCCTCGGACTCCACGGAGGTCTACGCCGAAGGGCTGCGCATCGCGCCGATGAAGATGTACGAGGCCGGCAAGCGCAACGACACGCTGTTCACCTTCATCGAGAAGAACGTCCGGGTGCCCATTAAGGTCTTCGGCGATCTGCGCGCCCAACTGGCAGCCTGCCACATCGCCGAAACGCAATTTTTGGCGCTGGTAGGTCGCTACGGCATAGAAACCGTTGGTATCTACATGCGGGAGGTCATCGATTACGCCGAACGTCTCACACGTGCCGCCATCGCCATGCTGCCTGACGGCGTGTACAGTTTCGAGGATTGGATCGACGACGACGGCATCGACGTCGGCAAGCCGATCCGCCTGTTCGTGACCCTCACCAAACAGGGCGATCGCATGGTGGCCGACTGGACCGGTAGCTCGCCGCAAGTGAAGGGCGCGATCAATAACACTCTATCGTTTACCAAGGCGGCCACCTATTGCGCCATCCGGTCCATCCTGCCCCCCGGTATCCCGAATAACGAGGGGGTGTTCCGCGCCATCGAGGTCATCGCCCCGCCGGGCACCATCGCCAACGTGGTGCTGCCCGGCGCCACCGCGGCCCGCGGCCTCACCGGGTTCCGCATGGTCGACTGCTGCTTCGGGGCACTGGCGATGATGGTGCCGGACAAGGTGTTTGCGGCGTCGGACGGCGGCAATACCGGCATCTCCATCGGCGGCTATTACGCCGATCGCTCGCCCTTTATCTATGTCGATTTCACCTGCGGCACCTGGGGCGGTCGACCCTTCGCCGACGGCCTGGACGGCAATTCCAACATGTTCGCCAACATGGCTTCCACCTCGGTGGAGATCACCGAGGCCGAACATCCCATCCAGATCCTGGCCTACGAATTCGTGCCCGACAAAGCCGGCGCCGGCAAATATCGCGGTGGCACGCCCTACCGTCGGGACTATCGCTTCCTGGAGGCGGAAGGCATCCTGCAGGTGCGCTCCGACCGACGCACCATCCGGCCCTACGGCCTGTACGGCGGCTATCCCGGCAAGCCCTCCCGGAACTATCTGAACCCCGACGGCGAGAACCGCCTGCTGGACTCGAAGCTCACCATGATCATCAGGCGTGGCGAGGTGTTTCGCCACGAAGTCGCTGGGGCTGGCGGTTGGGGCGATCCTCTAGAGCGCGACCCGGCGGCGGTGCTGAAGGACGTGCGCAACGAGTTGATCAGCTTGGAAGCGGCGGCGAACGAGTATGGCGTGATCATCGATCCACACCTCTGGAAGGTGGATGAGACGGCGACGCAACGTCGACGCGCGGAGATCCGCGCCGCCCGTGGCTGGGTCGAGGTGCCGAAAGTGCTCTGGGACGACCCGCCGAAGTTGCCGCTGCCGACGCCATAAGCCTGCCCTGCCGAGAGGCGGTTTTCTCTTTCCCGTCGGCAGAGGGTGAGGCATAGGCGCCGAGTTAAGGCTCCCTCTCCCGCCGGGAGAGGGCTGGGGTGAGGGAAGCCAAGCCTGTGAGCGGTGGTTGGGACCGCCCTGACCCTCGCCCTCTCCCAAGGGGAGAGGGGACTATCGGCGCCTTCCACGGCTTAACTTGGCGCCTATGCCCTCGATGGGGGGGGCCAGAGTGGGGGTGAAGGCCGGGAGAACGGACAGGCCGTGCTTCCCCCCATCCCGACCTTCCCCGCCAGGGGGAATGGGCCTACAGTGTGTGCCGGTGGAGAATAGCAGCGCCGCCATGCCTGCAGACAGAATGCGGCGCTGATTCCAGGCTGAGGAGTTCTTAAGCATGTCGGGTTTTCGCGTCGGCATAGACATCGGCGGCACCTTCACCGATATCGTGCTCCTGGGCGAAGATGGCGCCATTCACACCAAGAAGGTTTCCTCCAGCGCGGAGAATTATGCGCAGGCGATCATCGACGGCATTCGTCAGGTCTTCCAGGAGACCGGCCTCGGCGGCGCCGACGTTCTCGAAGTGCTGCACGCCACCACCGTGGCCTCGAATGCCATCCTCGAGTTGAAGGGCGCCAAGACCGGCTTGATCACCACCAAGGGGTTTCGCGACATCCTGGAAATCCGCAATCTGCGCATGCCGCGCCTCTACGACCTCACCTGGCAGAAGCCACCGCCGCTGGTCGAGCGCCGCCTGCGCGTCGTCGTCGATGAACGCGTCAACGTGCACGGTGCCATTGAACGGCCCCTCGATCCCGCCGACGCTGAGCGCGCCGTAGACCGGCTGCTCGCCGAGGGCGTGGAAGCCATCGCCGTCTGCCTGCTGAACTCGTTCGCCAACCCGGCGCACGAGTTGCTGCTCAAAGAGATCGTCGCCCGGCGCGCGCCTGATCTCCCCTGTTGCATCAGCTTCGAGGTGTTACCCGAGATCAAAGAATACGAACGGACCTCAACGACCGTCATCAATACCTATGTCATGCCCATCGTGGCGCGTTATCTAGCCACACTACGCCGAGCACTCGATCGACACCGCATCGGCGCACCACTGCTGCTGATGCAATCCAATGGCGGGCTCACCACGGCCGAGGCCGCCATGAAGACGCCGATGCATGTCATCGAATCCGGTCCGGCCGCCGGGGTGATCGGAGCTCAGGCCCTGGCACGTGCGCTGGCCTTGCCCAACATCATCACCTTTGACATGGGCGGCACGACCGCCAAGGCATCGATCATCGAGGGAGGTGAAGTGACGCGATCGCTGGAATATCAGGTGGGCGGCGGCATCATGATGGGCTCGCGCCTGCTCACCGGAGCAGGCTATCTGCTGAAGGTGCCGGCCATCGACCTAGCTGAGGTTGGGGCGGGGGGTGGCTCCATCGTGTGGATCGACGCTGGCGGCTCGCTGCAAGTCGGGCCGCAGAGCGCCGGCGCCTTTCCAGGCCCCTTGTGCTATGATTTGGGCGGCACCGAACCAACCGTCACGGATGCCAACGTTATCCTAGGCTACATCAATCCGGCTTACCTGATCGGCGGCGCCCTGAAGTTGAACGCCGAGCGGGCGCGGCAGGTCTTCGCCGAAAAGATCGCCGGACCGCTCAAACTCTCCCTGGAGCACGCCGCCTACGGGGCACATCAGATCGCGGCGTCGAACATGATGCGCGCCATCCGGGCGGTGTCCACTGAGCGCGGCCGCGACCCGCGCCAGTATGTGCTGTTCGCCTTTGGCGGCAATGGCCCCCTCTTCGCGGCCGGCATGGCTGAGGCGTTGCAGATGTCGCGCATCATCGTGCCACCATCGCCGGGTCTGTTCTCGGCCTTTGGGTTGCTCTACGCCGACGTTGAGCATCACTATTCGCGCACCTTTCGGCGCCTGTTGGGCGCAGCTGATCCGCGGGAATTGAGCGACGCATGGGAGCAGCTGCAGCGTGAGGCCATGTCGCAACTGGCCGCAGATGGCTTCGCGGCCCATCAAATACGTATCCGCCGCGCAGCGAATATGCATTATCAGGGACAGACCTTCGAACTCACCGTGGCAGTGCCCGAAGGGCCATTAGACGCTGCAGCGCTGGCGGCTCTGGCAGAGGCCTTCGGCCAGGAGCATGAACGCACCTACGGCCATCGAGCCGGCCCCGGAGAGCCGGTGGAAATCGTCAATATTCAGGTGGTGGGCCAGGGCATTCCCGATCGACCGCGTGTTCCCGAGCGCCTTTTGCCTGCCCGGGCACCCGAGCACCGGGGGCCCTCGATGCGCCAGGCGTACTTTGGACCGCGGATCGGCTGGCTGGCAACCCCCGTGTTGCGGCGCGCCGACACGGCCACGCCGTGTGAGGGACCGTGCATCATTGAGGAATACGATGCGACCTGTGTCGTCCCGCCCAAGGCCAAGGCGGTGTTGGATGCCTACGGCAATATCGTCATCGATCTCCTATAGACCCGAATCCTCCAGCTTTTCCCATTTTCTTCCCCGCCGGCGGGAGGCGAAACAGTCGGGTGCGGATGAGGGCGAGTCCAAATGCGTGGCATGGGTCTGGCTTCCCTCACCCCGGCCCTCTCCCAGGGGGAGAGGGGGTCTTACCCTGGAGCCGATGTCCACCAAGGGTAAAGTCATTCTGCACTTTCGGCGATTGTTAATGGCTGCAGTTGGGGGAGGACATGCCATGGCAGTGGATCACGAGCACTTTATGCGGATTGCCTTGGAAGAGGCTGCCCGCGGCAAAGCCGAAGGCAATGTGGCTGTGGGTTCGATCGTCGTGCAAGGCGACACCGTGGTGGCGCGTGGCCGAAATCTCGTCAACTCCACCTTCGACCCCACGGCGCACGCCGAGACGGTGGCCCTGCGCCAGGCAGGCCAGGCGCTGAAGCAGACGGAATTCCCCGGGTGTATACTCTATACCACCTTCGAGCCGTGCCCGATGTGCTGTGGCGCCATCCTAGCCAGCGGCATCAGCACGTTGGTGATGGGCGGCCGTCCCACCCCGGCTGAACGCCGCTGGGGCGACTATACCGTCGAACGGCTCATCGCGTTATCGAACCGCGGCGACACGATTCAGGTGGTGACGGGAATTCTGACCCAGGAGTGTGCGGACATTCGACGTGTTCCCCTTTGACCCGGCTGAGAGACCCTTCGATGGTCTGCAGCGGGCGCCCATGCGCATCTGTACGCACGAGGGTCCACTCGAGTCGCGCCGGGGAAACCCAGCGATCCTCGATCACGAAGGACGTCCCTTCGGTCGTCCCCTCCCACCTCAGGATCGCCCTGGTTGGGTTCCAGCGTCCCTCCGCCTGGTGGTGGTATCCGTCGGAATCGAATAGCCACTGGCGGTACATATCCCTCTCGGCATCGTAGGTCATGAGCTGGAAGTCAGCTTGACCGGGTGGAATACTCTGGGTTCGGAACTCGAAGTATCGGCCGTGGAAGGTTTGCCGACAGATGGCGCGGCCCTTGGTGCGGAACTTGCGCCGCGGCGGACCCTCATGGCGAATCTTCGTCTGTGTCTCCCAGCTGCCCAAGAACTGCTGCAGCACCTCCACTCCCTTAATAGACCCGTTCTCAGGCCATGCTGTGGCTGACATCGCGACGAACACGGTGAGCAGCAACGACCCCAGCACAGGCATTGGCATGCGGGCTTTCGGACGAAGATCGATCCCCCCCGGCCCGCAAATTGACAGGCATGCGTCGGCGGCACATACTGTGGTTCTCACGCTGCGGCACCGATGTGAGCGACTAGCTCTCAAGCCCATCTCTGACCCAAGTGAAGATCTGTTTCGCCGTTGCACCGAACAACTGTTCCACCTCAGCGATCGGGCCGCCGTCCGTCCCATTGATCATCATGCCGAAGTACACCCAGCGTTTGGGGATCCACATCCCGCCGGCCAAGCACAGCGCGTGTTCAGACGCGAAGTCGATGCTGCCGCCCTTCATGAAGGCGTTGACGCCAAGCGGCACTACGCGGGCGATGGCGTCCGCCAGGGACAGGATCGCTCGGAAGGTCTTGAGCGTCGTCTGCTGCTGGAAGAACTGCCCTTGCAGCGCGCGTGCGTAGAATGACGTGAAATCGCGCGGTGAGCTCACCATGGTTTGGCTGTCGTTGGTGATTGGGTTCGGCTTAAACGCATCCTTCTCCAAGATTTGCGTCAGTTTCGACCACGTGATGGTGCGCCAATCCGCGTCCCCGACGATATACCCGAAAAACTGGCGCGTGCTCGTCGGTATGCGCGTGCGATGGAGCCCGATCGAGGCGATGAACTGGCGCACCCGGTCGGCGCCGACGCGCTTAAGCGCCATGTCCGTGGCGGTGTTGTCGCTGTGGGAGATCATGGCCTCAAGCACCGTTCGGGCCCTGACCTTGCCCGATAGATACGGCGGATTGAACACGGGGGCGCCGGGCGAGTACGCGTCCTCATCGAGCGCAAGCGGCTCCTCAAGCGACGTCGCGCCGGCTTCCACCTGGCGCAGAAATTCAGCCAGCACGAGGGCCTTGAAGGCACTCCCGCAAAAGAGCGGCGCGTCCGCATGCAGCGCCACAAACCATTCCGCGACGCCGTCAACGGCCGGTCCCCAAAGCTGCAGCGCTTTTTTGCCCGGTAAGCGGTCGAAGGCGGCGATGATCTGCTCCGCCAGCCGGCCTGGAGCTGATCGTTCGGCGCGCGTTGGCGGCGGCAGCGCCCCGACTGCGGCGGTGGCGAGCGCGGCGGAGAGAAAGGCGCGGCGCGATTGTCTCATGGTCCGATCCTCCTGATCCCTCACATCCGATGCCGCGGCAGTCTCGCGCCGTCCTTGTAGGTCAGGGGATTCGCGGTCTAGGTCGAAACGGCCTGTTCCAAGCCGAGGCGTTGTGATGATCTCGTGCTCTCCTGGTGAATGGCGATCTTGAAGCCCTTGCTATCTTTCTGCCAGAGATCGCGTAGCCTCCCCTCGCGTTGCACACTGCGAGAGAGGCTATCTCCCGCAAAATGCAGGGGGCTCGCGCGGCGGGTTGAAGCACGATCCGGCGAGATCGCTGGACACCGGTCTCCACAGCTCGATCCAGTCGAAATTCAGCGGGAAGCACGCCGGTTGTGGCCGGCGATCTGTGCCATCGGCCACGAACGTGGGCGGAAGGGTCACGGCAAATCCCAAGCAACCGCCCGCGGGGCAATCGACGTCCTTGACGGCCCAATGGCTGCAAATCCTATGGTCATCTTTCTGACACTCGTCGTAGAGCTGAGGATTATCTGACTGCAGGTGCGACGAGCATCGGCATTGCTGATCTTGATCCTGCCACTCACAAAAACTCTTGGGCTGGCAAATGTCTGCTTTGGCAGCATCGAAATCGTTTCGGAACGGCTACAGATCCATGGTTACGGTCAAAATGCCGGTCGTGCTGTCGTAACGTCTGTCCCACCGCAGGGGCCAGATAATATTGTCAAATTGCAGTTCTTTGGTCGAGAGGTCCATATGAGCGCTTTGACGTTGTTCCGGAGGAAGTCCTCCGGCAAGCCCTGCCCAACGTACATCTGGTAGGTCTGCTTGGTCGTGGGCTTGGCATAGATCAGGAACACATAATAGGTCTGACCGGCTTGAAAGATGTTTTTAAGCGCCGCGTTCTTCTGGGCTTCCGCTCCATCGGTGGTCGCGATATAGTATTGACCATGGGTCACCGTGAGGTTGATGCGCCCCGCGATTGCCGGCCCCATCATGCGAATCTTCACGTTCGGATTTGTCACCGTGCTTTCCGGTCCAGTTAGATATTGCCGGTAGAGGGGAACACCGTAACACCCTGCGGTGCAATCGGCATTCCAAAGGGCCTGATCGCAGCTCACGCCACAGCCAGGATACACCACGGTCGTCACATAGTCATAGGGACTGGTCTTGGCGGTCCCGTCCGAGGCGCACTCGACCGCTTCGATGGGGGCATTGAAAAACGGATCTTCATTGACCGATGCCGTGTTCTGCAAGCCGGTCAGGGAGCCGTCGTCGTCGTTGAGGATGGTCTGCCAGTCGATCGCCGTCCAGCCTGTGAACATGCCATTATTCCAAGTGCAATAACGCTTCTGGGCTTCCTCCACGTCCGTCTTAAACCATTCGAGCGCCTGACACATACCACCCGCTCCACACTGCGCGTCGTTCGTGTAGGTCTTTGTCGGATCGGTGGAGCAAAATCGCAGCTCGGGGAGGAATAGCGGCTCGATCACGTAGTGACGGATATCGACCTTGTCGAAGAAGAGATTCGCCGAGTGGAAGGCCGGAGGATAGTAGAAGCCATTCGGTTGTTTCCAGGCGATGGCGGCGTTCGGCAGATAGCACTGGAGTTCGCCCCCGATCTCCGCGCCGGGGACGCCCAACACTCTTCCGTACATCCACTCACTATCGTTACATTGCCCCTTGTCATTCGGAAACTGACAGTTGTCATTTGTTATATCAGTCCTGTTGATATTCAGATAGGCATTCGAGTCCTGCAGGGAGGGCCCGTCGTAGATATTGAAGAGGCGCTGATTCATCGCGAAGCCGGTAAGCGGCATGCTAATCCCTTCATCCTGCGAGATACACTAGTTATTGGCCTCAGTGTACGGGTTGTCGCAGGCGAGACCAGCCGGGTTGAAGGGCCCAGCGTTGGCAGCCAAGGGGTTCTCCGCTTGAGTATGGCCGATAAAGACATTCTTTCGCGCCAGCATCCAATTTCCTGGGATCACCGACGAATGGGTGCAGTCACCGCCGGTTACAAAGGTCAAGCCGGCGTTTTGCACATCGGTGAGCACGCTATTGATCACGAGGAACCAGCGGGGACGGAGCCAGATAGCCGAGAAATTCGTCGGGGCCCAGTGGAAGGAGGAGATGTATCGGTCGAGGACAGCGACCATGCAATTATCGCGCTTGTCGTTGGCGCATTTTTCCACCGTGCTGCAATCTGCTTTGTCACATCGTGTATAAGCTGGTAGCGTTTGCACCACTATGGGGTAATAGCTTTCCTGAGCAACATCGGGATTATACTGCAGGGCCAGCGGATTGGGTATTTGGTTGAGCCTTTTCGAGCTACCAGAAACGACACCAAGGCATTCGGCTGTGTCCGGCGTGGAATTAAAGGAATGCATCGCCGTGGTGCAATAGTTTTTGGTGAATTGTTTCAAGGGTGCCGTTCCACCGCGATCGGCCCCTTTCTGAATCGAGGCATAGGATTCCCAGGTCATGTCCCGCGAAGGACCGCGGATGGAACCCGTGACCGGCCAATAACAGGCCCCACAGGCTCCCGCACCCGCTGCCATGTTGCCCTCGAACTCGTTCCAGCCGTTCATGATCCAGAACACGGTGGGATGCACCCAATCGGATTGGTAGGGCATTGAGCGCGGAAGCAGGCAGGCATTACCCACGCCACATTGATCATTGGCAGTGCAGGTCTTGGTGTTGTCGTTAGAGCAGTATCCAATCGGAGGCGCAGACAGGATGCCTGGCACCTGGCGGGGATTGTCCCGCTGCGGCGTTTCTTCATCGATTTCAGCCACGGCACGAGCATAGAGACCGATGTTCGCATGGAACTGGTTGTTGATCTCCGTGCCGTCCTCGAGGTAATAGCCGTGCCCGATGGACAGATAGCCGACGTTGCGCTTCAGCATGACATCATGCGTGGCGTGGAGGGTGATCCAGCGGGTCATCGAGTCATGAATCGAGCAATCTTTGACAAAGGTATTCCGTGCGGTCTTGCGGGCCATATGGAAGTGCACCGGATAATGCCCGAGCCGGCCTCCCTGACCCAACTGATAGAACTCCACCGCCTGGACTTGGTAGATCGTCACTCCCTGGCGGACGATGGTATGCCCGCCGAAATACTGACAGCCTGGGCTGTCGTCCCCACAGCGGACAAGAGGCTTTGGAAAGGGTTGACCGAAAGCGGCGCCCGCGGACACAATGCGAATGCTGCGAGATAGGAGCGCGACAGCGGCCCGTGTGTCGACGTGCGTGAAGTCTAACCCCAAGCGTTCCGGAATCGCGCCTAAAGGGTACGCCTCGCCGTTGTGGGTATACTGGACTCCGGTGTTTGTTTCCGTGGTGATCTCGTTCGTGAACGGATCGATCCTGGCGACTTCGAGCGTTCGCGCATCGATCACTTGGGTGATCTGCAGCGCCTCCGAATGCCCCGGCAGATAATCCGTCGTCGTGACCACGATGAGGTCGCCCGCAGCCCAGTCAACCGCACGATCGAGGACTAACCTGGTATCTCCAGGCTGTAGCGTCTGTGCGAGCCGCACCCAACTCGTCCCGGAATCCGACGGATCGACACCACGTAGGTTTCCATACAATGCACAAAAAACCTAGCCTTGCCTTTGCACGCTGTTCGTAGGGTAGCTCCTACGCTCCTAGTCCAATCAGGTACAGTGTTGCGAAAGAAGGGCTCGTACGGTGGGCCAGCGACTCCCACAGGGCACCGATTATGCCTAGCCAACGGCAAGGACGAGAGCGAAATAGGGTTGGCGCTGAGAGCCGCAGCGGTGGAACGCCAAGCTGAGCGGATGGGAGAAAGTTTTGAACTGTATCCACCCTTGGGCCTTTAAGCTGAGGTCTTGCCGTTCACAACCTCGCTTGATGCAATTGTCGTATATTGATAAATATTGATCATAAAGTCAACGAAAAATAGAATCCTAGCCTCTCTCTGTGGAGGAGAAAAACAGTGGCATAGGCCAAACGGGCGCGACGGTGCCATCGGGGAGATCAACCCCGTGGTGTGTCGTCTATGCCGGCACAACGACGGACCAAAGCACAGGAAAAGTTTGCTGACCGCTCTGCCGGAGCTGATCCCTGTGCGCCAGACCATGGCGAGGCCTTGACATCAATGGTGGGTAGAACTGCCGGTCAGTGAGGTGAAAGGGGTGGGTGGGGCTAGTCAACATCAGATCCCAAACATTTATTTCCCTTTCCCTCCGGGAGAGGGCGGGGTGAGGGGGAGATAGAGCCAACGAGGGCGCTTGCAAGCCGGATCTACCATCCACTGATTCGAAAACCGCTCTCGGTGAGGCTTCCGAACTGGGCAGTGCAGCGCAGCACAGGCAGTGGGAAACGGCCTCGGCGGGAGCGCCGAGAGCCGCGGCAGGCCCCCGGCGCGGTTGAAACTTGCTCTATGTCATTCTCACCTAATTATCGCCGCCACTCCGACCGGCACGCAGAACGGGGTTGTTATCGATTTCTTCCCAGGTCCATACCCTGGCCTGCCCCTGCCGCGAGGGCGAGGCAACTTGGGGACGGGTGAGTTGGGCGTATTCCTGGTCGGTGAGCACTCCCTTCTCCCTGAGCAACTGCGCCAACTGCGCCGGATCGACGGTCTGCCCCGCCGGTGGGGTGGGGGTCCAATGCGCCTCGGGTGGAATCAGCGTTTCACCGTCGTCCTGGGCCCAAACCATGAGGGGGAGGGCCAACACCACCAGTATTGCCAAGATCATTGGCTTTCGTTTCATAGGCTGTCTTCTCCTTCCAATCGGTGTGTAATAGCACCGTCTGTTATGTCACCGCCCCATGGAGAGGCTGTTTGATCGGATCGCCTAGCACTCGCTCTGTCGATCGATGGACCAGGCGGCGAGTCACCAGGCTTAAGGTTTGCGATCGTCGTTATCATCAAGCTCAGCGCTGTGTATCATACGCTGCCCCACAGCACGCTCAAACAGCACGTACAACGGGCCAACGAACACGGACAGCCCGCTCTCGAGTCTTACGCTGTTTCATACCCCCCTTGGAAGTTGACGGATACCATGTCGGTTGAGCCTCTTGGGTGGAGCCGTGAGGACGCCGTCGGCGTGTAGGCCACCAAGCGCTACCTCGACTGAGGGCAACTCTTATGCCGCGGGCGGAAAGTGTTGACGGACGCCGCGAAGGCGATGGCTGAAGGCCAAAGGGGGCCTGGAAACTTGTTTCAAAATGAAACTCACTGCTTCATGCTGAAACAGTTTGGCTTGTGCACTGGGTGTTAGGCGTATGTCAAACAGCGATGTCGCCATGGCATAACACTTGCTGAACCTATACATCATGGGCACAATATATGCGCCTGAGAGCTGGCCTTCATGTGAGTCCCTTGCTAGTTGGTCTGCATCGACTGGCTACCGATCAGGGACGGGTCCAGGGCGAAACACCACGCGTTGACCTGACGCCATACGCCCACGAGAACGGCTGCGAGGAGGGATGTTATGGCGGATGCCATGACGTTGAAATTCATCACCACGGTGGCGCTTTATCTCCAACTCCTCACCCTGGTCTATCTCTACTCCGGCAACCGTGCACGCTTCTTCCAGTATCTGGTCTGGGCCTGGGGCTTGTTCGTGGTGTCGAAAGGCTCGTCTATCGTCCAGCACTTTATCCCCATCGCTGAGGGGGTGATCCCCCTCTTCAATGCGGCCGGGAGCGCTGGGGATCTCCTCATCCTGGCGGCGGGTCTGGCCTATTGGAGAGATTATCGCATTCGTTGGTATCACGGCGCTCTGGGTATAGCATATGCCCTGTTCTCCTCCCTACTGGCGGTGCCGACAGAGAACGGCGTTGAGATGCCCCTGTTGCGGCGCCTCATCGGAGGTGGCGCCCTGCTCGCCGCAGGGATGACGTTCTGGCCGTGGCACTCGACGGCGAGTTCTCCTCGAGGTTGTCGATTCTTGGCGGTCGCGCTTGCCCTCTGGGGGTTGACCCGTATGGCCACGGGCATCGTGGTGATCCCTCCGGCCAGTATGGCATTCGTCATGTGGAGCACCGCCTCGGCGCTGTTTTACTTTCTCTCGGTCCTTGCCATCATCATCCTGGTGCTCGATCGGGCCAGAGGGGAAGTAGCCTCGCTGAAGGAATTCAGTGAGCGCCTAGTTGACGGTTTGGGCGAGGGGCTGGAGCTCGTCGATGGTGAGTTTATTATTCGTCATGCCAACCGTTGGATGTCCGAGCAATTCGGTCCCGTCGTTGGAAGGCGATGCTACGAAGTCCTCACAGCCAATAGTCGGCAGTGTCCCAACTGTCCCCTGGCCCGTCGGGATGCTATGGACACCCCTGCTCGTCTGGAAATCACCGGGCCAGACGACCGGCGCTTCCTGCTGACCTGCTCGCCGGTGCGCCAGGCCGATGGGCAGATCTTCTTGCTCGAACTTGTCGGCGATATCACGGAGCAGGAGCGATTACGCCAGCGCCTGGCTGAAATCGAACGGTTAGCAGCCGTAGGGGAGCTCGCGGCCGGTGTGGCGCATGAGATCCGCAACCCACTCGCCGCCATCCTCAACGCCGCCACCTTGCTCGAGGAGGAGGAAAGCCTGACCGCTGAGGAGCGCGCGAGCATCCTGGCGGCCGTCAAGACAGAGGCCCGCCGCCTCAATACCACCCTCTCCGACTTTCTGTTGTTCGCCCGTCCCCGTGAGCTTCACCGGCAGACCGCTGATATCGCCAAGGTGGTCGAACATGTGTCGGCACTCCTCCTGGAACAACATGGCCGTCGTAATGGCCTGCAAGTGGAGGTGCAGGTCGACCGCACGATCCCGCCGTTTGCCTTCGATGCTGACCAACTGACGCAGGTCCTCTGGAACGTCGCCCGCAATGGTATCGAAGCCATGCAAGGCCATGGTCGCCTCACGCTGGATGTTGGGCGACGCAACGGCGAGGTCGTGATCGCCGTCTCGGATACCGGACCCGGCATCCCCCCTGAAGAGCGCCGGCGCATCTTTCAACCGTTCGTATCGAAGAAACCGGGTGGCACCGGCCTTGGCCTGGCCATTGCGCAACGCATCGTCGCGGCGCACGGGGGACGCATCGAGCTGGAATCCGCGCCAGAACAAGGCAGCCGCTTCACCATCTACCTGCCACTGGTGGAGGGCTAGGTCATGGCGGACATTCTCATCGTCGATGATGAGCCTGCAGCGCGTACAACCCTGGCTATCCTGTTGCGCAAGCGCGGCCATCGGGTGCTCCAGGCCGAGGGCGTCAGAGCGGCGGCGAAGGTGCTGAGCGAGTGCGCCTTCGACTTGGTGGTGACCGACTTGCGCATGCCCGATGGCGATGGGCTTGACGTCCTACGCCTCGCGAAAGCGCACTGTCCAGAGGTGGCGGTCTTTTTGTTGACGGCGTATGCCGGATGGGAATCCGCCAAAGAGGCCATGCGCCTCGGGGCCTACGACTACTTTGAGAAGGGCAAAGAGCCCGATGAATTCCTGCACCGCATCGAGAAGGCCCTGGAGGAGAAAGGCCTCCGCCATGAGAACGAGAACCTTCGACGCCAGGTTCAGGAACGCTACAGCCTGCCGGGGCTTATCGCCCGCTCCAACGAGATGCAGCGCGTCTTGGATCTGGTGCGACGTGTCGCCCCGACCGATGCCACCGTGTTGATTCAAGGTGAGTCGGGTACCGGCAAGGAAGTCATTGCCAAAGCCATTCACCATGCCAGTCCTCGCGCCGGCAGGGCCTTCGTGGCCGTTAACTGCGGGGCGTTGCCGGAGCCGTTGTTGGAGTCGGAGATTTTTGGCCATGTCAAAGGCGCCTTTACCGGGGCGACGGCGCACAAGAAGGGGCTCTTTGAAGAAGCCCACGGCGGGACGTTTTTTCTGGATGAGATCGGTGAAATGCCCTCAACCCTCCAGGTCAAGTTCCTCAGGGCATTGCAGGAAGGCGAGGTGCGACCGGTGGGGTCCACCCAGTCGACCATCGTGGATGTGCGGGTGCTGGCCGCCACCAACCGCGACCTGGGGCAGCTCATGCAGCAAGGCAAGTTCCGCGAAGACCTCTTCTACCGCCTCAACGTCATTCCAGTCATCCTGCCCCCGCTGCGTGAGCGGCGCGAGGATATCCCTGCCCTGGCGGAGCATTTTCTGCAGCGCTATGGCCAGAAACAGGGGCGGCCTCTGCGCTTGTCGGCCGAGGCTGTCGATAAACTCCTTCGCTACCCTTGGCCTGGCAATGTCCGTGAGCTGGAAAACGCCATGGAACGCACGGCGATTTTAGCCCACAACGACACCATCGCTGCCGACGATCTCCCGCCACATATCTCCACAGGCACACCGTTGGGGGCGGCTCCCTCCCTGCCGCAGCCTCTCACCTTAGCCGAAGTGGAAAAGCTGCACATCCTTCAGACCCTCGAACGCTTCGGATGGAACCATTCGCGTGCGGCCGAAGTCCTGGGCATCGGTCGTACCAGCTTGTGGCGCAAGCTCAAAGAGTACCAGATCGAGGACCGCCTCACCTGACGCCCATGCCACCTGCCAGCGGGCGTCGGCGCCCCGCTCTTTGCCGTCACGCCGCTGTTCGTGGTCGGCGCGGCGAGGTGATCTCTTCCGCCGCTCACCTCGCCTTCTGCCTACCCCTTGCCCTGGGGGAACTCTTCTGCGACAATGGGCCTGACGGGGACCTGTCCCGAGGGCGCGGCATCGCAACCGGCCCTCACGCCCAGCCGGGGGCTGACAACATCAAGCGTTGAAAGGAGGCCACATGCTGAAGATCGGGGCCGTAGCCTATGCGCCATACGTCGTGACCATCTTTGAAGGCATCAAAAAACACTTCAATCGCTTGGGCCTGCCGCTCGACTGGGTGCTGTACTCCAACTATGATGCGCTGGTGGAGGCTTTCGTGCGCCGGGAGGTCGATCTCGCCTGGAACGGCCCTCTGGCCTACGTCAAAATTCGCCGTCGCCTGCCCGACGGCGCGCGCGTCGTCGCCATGCGCGATATGGACGTCAACTTCACGACGCAATTCATCACGCAACCGGACTCGCCGATTCAGACGGTGCAGGACCTGAAAGGCAAGCGGTTTGCCTTCGCCAGCCGTGGATCGGTGCAAGCCGGACTCCTGGCCTACTATTTTCTCAAGCAGGCCGGCGTCCACCCAGACAATGATCTGGCGCTGGCCACCTTCGCTGAAGACCGCCCCGCCGACGCACCGTCAGGTGAGGCTGGGGTCATCGCCCTCGTCCAAGCACGCCACTACGATGCCGGCGCCGTCAGCGCCCATACCCTCAGAACGCTGCAGGACAAGGGTCAATCGCGCCAGGGCGATGTGCGCGTCTTTTGGAGCAGCCCTGGGTACAGCCATTGCTGTTTCACCAGCCATTGCGACATCGACGATGCCCTGGCAGAACGCATCACGGCGGCATTTACCGCTATGCGTCTCGATGATCCCGAGCACCGTCAGGTGTTGGAGTTGGAAGGCTGCAAAGCGTTCGTGCCGGGTACAGCGGACGGGTATGATACGTTGGAAGCCGCGGCGGAAGAGGAAGGACTGGTTTGACCCTACCCGCCGGATCATGTAGCATAAAGCGTTCACCAGGTTTTCCCATGCGTCGCATCGGTTCTATGGCTGAAGGGATGGGTTCAGATGCCAGCGTTGCAACTGCCATTCTACGAGAATAAGATCCTCTTCGGACATGCGGCACGAACGGGACTGCTCGCGTTCGAGCGTGAGGGCGAATCGACCATTCGAGTGTTCGCGCGTCCGGGCAAGCACACGGAATCGTTTGAGCAAGCCTTCACCCCGTTCCTGCTCCTGGCTGATCCCCAGTTGCTCAAGACTTGGCCGGGGAAGTACGACGTCGAAAAGCTGGGCGGGGGGGGATTCTACGGTTATTTGGTGCGCTTGACGAGCTGGAGCGCGCTTGAACATGCGAAGACGCACCTACAAAAGGTCTCGGGCAAGTCGCCCAACGCCCTCGACGCCCCGTATGTGTTCCTCAACGATCCCGTCGCCCAGCACCTCATGCTGACCGGGCAGACGCATTTCCTGGGCTTGGCCTTCGAGCAGATCAAACGGCTCCAGCTTGACATCGAGACCTATACGACCGAGGGCTTTGAGTTTCCGAACCCGGGCCGCCCAGGAGACCGCATCATCGCCATTGCGCTGTCGGACCAGACGGGCTGGGAACGCGTCATCTCCGGGCATGACCTGACCGAAGCGGACATGCTCGAGGAACTGACGCTGGAAATCCAGCATCGCGACCCCGACGTCATCGAGGGACACAACCTTTTCCGCTTTGACCTGGAATACATCGAGGCCCGGGCGCGGCGATATCGCCTGAAGCTGAATTGGGGCCGTGACGGTAGCATCCTGCGCAGTCATCCATCGCGCCTCAATATCGCCGAGCGCACCATCAGCTATCGTAAATATGAAGTGTTCGGCCGCCATATCGCCGATACCTGGATGCTGGCCCAGCTGTACGACATCGGCACGCGTGACCTCGAAAGCTATGGCCTCAAGGACATCGCTCGCTATTTCGGCGTGGCGGCGGCGGATCGTACGTACATCCAGCCGGAGCGCGTGAGTTGGTATTTCGATCACGACTCCGATACGTTATTCCGTTACGCCTTGGATGACGTCCGCGAGACCCGGGCCATCAGCAACATCCTGAGCCCGAGCTACTTCATCCAGGCGCAAATTTTCCCGCTGTCGTATCAAAACACCATCCTGCGCGGCAACGCCACCAAGATCGACATGCTGTTCATGCGAGAATATCTGCGTCAACGCCATGCCATCCCCGCACCATCGCCGGGCCAAGAAGTGTCTGGTGGCTACACCGATATCCGCTACCAAGGTGTGGTCCATCATGTCCTGCATTGCGATATCACCTCGCTATACCCCTCGCTCATGCTGAGTTACGAATGTTTCCCCAAGCACGATGTCCTCGGCGTCTTCCCCTCGCTGCTACGCGATCTGCGGGAGTTTCGCGTGCAGGCCAAAGGGCTAGCACGCACGGCAACGGACGAGGCTACCCGCAATTATTACGATGCCTTGCAGGCGACGTTTAAGATTCTAATCAACTCCTTCTACGGCTACCTCGGGTTCTCGATGGGGCATTTCAACGACTTCGCTCAGGCCGAGCGCGTGACCCGCACCGGGCGCGACATCATCCAACAGATCATCGGCTGGTTGGAGGAGGCGGGCTGTCGCATCATCGAGGTGGATACGGATGGGCTGTATTTCACGCCACCGGCCGCCGTCCAGACGCCGGAAGACGAGGAGCGCCTCCTGAGCGAGGTATCGCACCAGCTCCCGGTCGGCATCAGCCTGGAACTCGACGGCCGCTACCCGGCGATGTTCAGTTATAAGATGAAGAATTACGCCTTGTTGGATGAGCGCGGCGCGGTGATTCTCAAGGGTTCCGGCCTCAAATCACGCGGCCTGGAACCGTACCTGCGCGCCTGGATGGAGGAGATGTTCGCCCTGCTCCTGAGCGGCCAGGAGGAGCGCATCGACGCCCTGCTCGCCAAATACTTGGAGGAGTTCGAGCAACACCAGTTCGACATTAAGATGTTCATGAAGACGGAATCGCTGCAGGACTCGCTCGCCACCTACCGCGAGAAAATTCGCGGCAAGAAGCGCAATCCCGCGGCGGCCTATGAGTTGGCGCTGCAGTCGGGCCGGCCATACCAGCCTGGCGATCAGATCTCCTATTACGTCACCGGCGCAGGGAAGCGCGTCAAGGTGCACGAGGCCGCCAAACTGGCGTCGCAGTGGGATCGCCGTCACGCGGATGAGAACGTCGACTATTACAAGGCCAAACTGCTCGAGCTGTACAAGAAGTTTAAACCGTTCATTCGTGGGGTCGGCGGCCCCCGGCGGCGCGCCTGAGGGCGGACCGCTATGCCTCCTCAGCCGTCTTGATTTCCTCCCCATTCACCTCGGCGATGGTCTTGAGGGGAAGGCCGGAGAAGAGGCGCTCGCGGGGATACTTTAAGGGATTCTGCACATACCGTACGCCATCGATGACGCGATCGCAGCTGATGTGACTATGTCCGAACACGTGAATCGACGAATTGAGCTGGCGGATTTGCCGGTCAAGCTCGGCACAGCCAGCGACCTTCGGTAACCCTTTGAATCTGAGCCTCTCGATGGATGGTAATAGATCCCGCCGCGGCAGAAAATGCGAGAAGGAGACGACAGGACCACCGTAGGACTTGAGATGCGGCTGGTTCAGGGCGAGGAAAAACTCGGCGACGTCGGTGACCCGGCCGGGCCACCGACAGCAATAAAAATCAGCCCATCCGTCTAGCGTCGTGGCGTCGCCGCTATTCTCCGTATCGAAACTCGCCTGATACCACGACAAGAGAGGGACGATCCACACCCCTTCAATCTTCGCGGGCCGGGTGTGGACCCCCAACGTGTCGCAGAGATCCAGGATGCGTCGGAACTTGTCGACCGAGGTATAGGGCTCCTTGCGCACCCACAATTCATGGTTCCCCGGCACGTAGAAGACGTGGCGGAACTTGGCGCGCAAGAAGGCCAGCGTCGCAGCAATGATGGCATAGCGGTCGGAGATATCGCCGGCCACGATCAAGGCATCGTCCCTATGCTGCGTATCAGGGATCTGTTCGAGCAACAGGCGGTTTTCCTGAAAGTCGGTGTGGACATCGGAAATCGCCAGGAGGTGCATCGGGCGCGCTGTCTCCTTCTCGAGCAAGTCGATCAAACCACCATGGCTGAGTGGCCCACCGCCTCAGCCACATCGCCGTAGGCCGGCGGGGAAATAGGCTATGGTCGTTTGTACACTACGTCCCGCTCAGTTGCCAGCAAAAAAACTGGGGGGTCGCGCCGGAGCGGCTGCGGCCTGGCGATGGCGTGGCATATCTGCATCCAGGGCATCTCCTGCCTGCCGAGTGCCGGCGATCTCAGGCGGCTGACGTTTGAAGGTGGTTAGAACAAAGGCGCATGGCCTCGGGCTATCTCTCCAGCTTGACGGTGATGCCTGTCGGTGAAGGCGTTAGCGTCACGTCCGCTGTCGTGGCTGGTGCCTTAAGGCTCAGCTCGACGATCACGCCATGCTCATTGGTCAGGGAGACGTCTTGGGTCGCACGCCCTGCCTTCACTTCGCGTTGCGTGGCTCTATAGGTGCCCTCGAAATCCGCCGGTTTCCGCAGGTGGAAGACGGCTCCCACGGCTTGGACGGTGACGATCGCCTCTCTCGTCCCCGTCACCCCCAGACCCATCACCTCAAAGCCATATTGGGTACCATCGGTCAAGATCAGCGTTCCTTTGCCCCAGGTGACACCGCTCTCGCCGCTCGCCGGCGTGGCTACTGAACCGGAGAAAGTTACCGCGCCAGCCGCTTTCCGCGCTTGACCGGCGTACACCACGAGGCTGGTGAGCAGAGTGCTCGCCGCGACAACGGTGAACAGGACATGGAATCGGTGCGTCATAGCTTCCTCCTTGTCGATGTTGCTGGTAAGCGCTGCCCCCTCACCTGGGACCGGATAGATCGCCGGCGGTCTTGCATTGTATCGGGGTTGCCGAGAGGATGCTAGGGCCTGGTGGTGTGGCAAGGGATCGGGGGGCAAGTTCGGACAGGGCACGCTAAGATACTCATCGTCGAGAGACCGATAGCGAGCGCCCAGCGTCCCGTCCAACCAGCATGGAGGAAACCGCGATGAGTCAGCCTCTCTCCAAAGACCAAGTTGAGGCCATGCATGCCTATTGGTGTGCAGCCAATTACCTCTCGGTGGGACAGATTTATCTCTACGACAATCCTCTGCTGCAAGAACCCCTACGTTTAGAGCATATCAAACCCCGCCTGCTCGGCCATTGGGGAACAACGCCGGGGTTGAATTTTATCTACGTCCACCTCAATCGCCTGATCAAAGAGCGTGACCTGGACATGATTTACATCTGCGGTCCAGGGCATGGCGGCCCGGCCATGGTCGCTAATACCTATCTCGAGGGCACCTACAGCGAACTATACCCCAACGTGTCGCAGGATGCGGAGGGCATGAAACAGTTGTTCAAGCAGTTCTCCTTCCCCGGCGGCATCCCCAGCCATGCCGCTCCCGAAACCCCTGGCTCCATCAATGAGGGGGGCGAACTCGGTTATGCTCTATCGCATGCGTTTGGGGCGGCCTTCGATAACCCCGACCTGATCGTCGCCTGCGTCATCGGGGATGGCGAGGCGGAAACCGGCCCTTTAGCGACCTCCTGGCACTCGAATAAGTTCTTGAACCCGGCGACCGACGGCGCCGTCCTGCCCATCCTCCACCTCAATGGCTACAAGATCGCCGGTCCGACCGTCCTGGCACGGATCAGCCATGAGGAATTGGAGAGCCTCTTCGTGGGCTATGGCTACCGACCTTATTTCGTGGAAGGATCTGACCCTGAACCCATGCACCAGCGCATGGCCGCCACCCTAGATACGGTGATCGACGAGATCAAGGCCATCCAACACCGCGCCCGTACGAACGGCAGCCTCGAACGCCCGCGCTGGCCGATGATCGTCTTGCGTACGCCGAAGGGCTGGACGGGCCCGAAGGAAGTCGATGGGCAGAAGACCGAGGATTTCTGGCGGTCGCACCAAGTGCCCCTGGCGGAACTGGCGACGCGGCCGGAGCACGTCAAACTCCTCGAAGAGTGGATGAAGGGCTACAAGCCGGACGAACTCTTCGATGAACGGGGCGCCCTGCGGCCGCATCTGGCTCAGCTCGCCCCCGAGGGCACCCGGCGCATGGGGGCCAACCCTCACGCCAACGGCGGGATGCTGCTCAAGGAATTGCGCATGCCGGATTTCCGGGAGTATGCCGTGGACGTCCCCCAGCCGGGCACGGTGTTCGCGGAGGCGACGCGAGTGATGGGGCGTTTTCTGCGCGACGTCATGAGACTGAACATGGACCAGCGCAATTTCCGCGTTTTTGGCCCGGATGAGACAGCGTCGAACCGACTCGGGGCCCTCTTTGAGGTGACGGGGCGCACCTGGTTAGCGGACACGATCCCCGAGGATATCGATCTCGCGCCGGATGGGCGCGTCATGGAAATCCTCAGCGAGCACACCTGTCAAGGTTGGCTCGAGGGTTATCTGCTGACCGGACGCCATGGGCTGTTTAACACCTATGAGGCATTCGTGCACATCGTCGATTCGATGTTCAATCAGCATGCCAAATGGCTCAAGGTGACCCGCGACATCCCCTGGCGACGCCCTATCGCCTCACTGAACTATCTATTGTCGTCGCACGTCTGGCGCCAAGACCACAACGGCTTTTCCCACCAGGATCCAGGCTTCATCGATCATGTAGTCAATAAGAAGGCCGATGTCATTCGCGTCTATCTTCCCCCGGATGCCAATACGCTGCTCAGCGTCACCGATCACTGCCTGCGCAGTCGGAACTACGTCAACGTCATCGTCGCCGGTAAGCAACCCGCCTTGCAGTACCTGACCATGGATGAGGCCATCAAACACTGCACCGCCGGCATCGGTATCTGGGAGTGGGCGAGCAACGATATCGGGGCCGAACCCGATGTGGTGATGGCGTGCGCTGGCGACATCCCCACGCTGGAAACCCTGGCGGCCGTTGCCTTGCTGCGGCAATATTTCCCTGACCTGAAGGTGCGGGTGGTGAATGTCGTGAATTTGATGAAACTGCAGCCGCAGAGCGAGCATCCGCATGGGCTGTCGGACAAGGAGTTCGATGTCATCTTCACCACCGACAAGCCCATCATCTTCGCCTATCACGGCTATCCCTGGCTAATCCACCGGCTGACCTATCGCCGGACCAACCACAAGAATTTGCATGTGCGGGGCTACAAAGAGGAGGGCACCACCACCACACCGTTCGATATGGTGGTGCTCAACGATTTGGACCGCTTCCACCTGGTGGAAGACGTCATCGACCGGGTGCCGAAGTTGGGCTATCATGCCGCCTACGCCAAACAGAACATCCGGGATAAACTGATCGACCACAAGGAATACATCGTCAAGTATGGAGAGGATATGCCAGAAGTTCGCGACTGGAAGTGGCCCTTCTCCTGAGAAAGGCAGCGGGATTGGGCGGGCGAGAGGGAGGCAGCTCCGCCCGCATCAGCCGAGGATGTCATCGGCGATCAAAGCGATATCAGGGAAGGCTGTCATTACGAGGGGCTGGCCGCGCTGCACGGGCTGCACGTCGCCATAACCCTGGGATGTTGGTTGGCGGTAGGCCGTCAGGCCGTCGTCGGTCAGGTCGACCAGCCACGTCTCCGGGATGCCCGCCCTTGCATAGAGAGGGATCTTGACGTCGCGGTCGAAACCGACGGAGGTATCGGCGATCTCAAGGATCAACAAGACATCCCCTGGGCTGGGATGGGCAAAGCCATAAAAGTCGGCCCGCGGGCGGAGTAGCGCGATGTCAGGCTGTGGTTCTGAATATGGGCCTAGGCGAACGGGATTCTGCACTCTGACCAGGGCACGTCCCCCCAAGCGTTGTGACAGAATGTAATTCACTCGATCAACACAGGCCGCGTGCTGACTACCGATCGCCGCCATGGCGACGATTTCGCCGTCGATGAGTTCCACGCGCTCATCATGCGCCAAGATGCCAGCCTCGGCCATGCGGTAGTATTCCTCCACCGTGAAACGACGCTTGCAAACTTCGACGGCCATGGCGATGTCCTCTTTCCCAACCGCCATCATCGACTCATGCGCATAGCCCTAGTATATACCTTTGCCCGGGCAAACACTACCATCGCGGTGGTTCTCAGGTCCGCGTCAGAGTTGTTCCCCGCTGTCTCTGATCGGATTCCCTCTCCCCGCGGGAGAGGGTGCGGGTGAGGGCGGCAGGGCGTGTCCAGGCGGGTGGGCTTCCCTCACCCCCGCCATCTCCCGGAGGGAGAGGGAGCCTTCATTTGGCGCTACCGCACAAGACTACGACACACGCCCGTTCCCCCCTTGAGATTCCCGGCCAGAGCTGCGACAATGAGCCCACGCTCAATTCCGCCGACACCCATGAGGAGGTCCGCCATGCCCAGTGCCATCCGCCCCGAGGCAATCTATTCGCTGGTGAATGTCTCCGACCCGCACCTCACCCCCGACGGACAGCTCCTGGCCTTTACACGGTCGTGGATCGATCGCGAGGCCATGGAAGGGCACTCGCAGATCATGCTGATGCCCCTGCCGGATGGGCCGGCGATCCCCTTTACCCGTGGCACCCGCGATACGCATCCGCGATTCTCTCCCGATGGACGCCATCTGGCGTTCCTGCGGCCGGACGAACAGCTGCGGCGGCAGATCTGGGTAATGCCAGTGCTCGGCGGCGAAGCCCACCCGCTCACGGCGGTTACCGGCGGCGTGGTCGAATTCGCCTGGTCCCCCGATGGACAACGCGTGGTGCTGGTGGCCGATGTCGACCCCGACCCTCCTCCAGCCGGCCATGATCCTAAAAAAGAACCGCGGGTCAAGGTGGTGCGGCACTTGCGTCACCGCTATGATACGCTGGGCTGGCGCGGCGAGGCCCATCGTCATCTCTTCCTGATCGAGCTGGCCGGCGGCGAAGCGCGCCTATTAACCGACGGCGATTGGGATGATCTGTCCCCGGTTTGGGCGCCTGACGGGCGACGCCTCGCGTTCATCTCGGGGCGCCGCCCCGAGCGCGAAATCCGCGCCTACACGGAGGCCTACGTGGTCTCGATCGACGGCGGGGAACCCGAATGCTGGTCAGGGGATTTGTACACTCTCGGTGCGCTGACGTGGGCGCCCGATGGGACTCGTCTGGCCGTGGTCGCCTCTGACGACCCCCTCTGCAGCGTGGGTTACCAAGGCTGGCTGTTCGTGCTGGAGCCGGGCAAGATGCCGCGTCGCCTCACCGATGATGCCTTGCGACCAGCCACTGGCTTCTACCCCATCATGCCCGCCCCCGAGCTGCGCTGGACCGCTGACGAGCGCATCTTGTTCCTCGGCGAGATGCGAGGCCAGTCTTATCTGTACGCGGCGTCGACGCGGCAAAGCGCGGTGCAAATCCTGGCTGGCGGGCACTTCCAAGCCCATGCCATGACGTTGGACCACGAGCTCACCCGCACGGTGGTGGCCGCCACGCCCGCCGACTCACCCGGCGAGCTGTACCTCATCGACATGGCCAGCCGTACGCTCAAAGGTCTGACGGATTGCAATCGAGACTATCTGACGCAACATCCGCCAGCGCGGCTCGAGAAGTTCAGCGTGGCGCGCCATGGCCTGGACATCGAGTGCCGCCTCTGGCTACCGCCCGAGTTCGACCCGACGAGCCAATACCCCTTGATCCTAGACATCCATGGCGGACCGAACTCCGCCTTCTACGATGCCTTCAACCTGACGCAACAGGTCTTGGCCACAGCGGGCTATATCGTCCTTGCCGTCAATCCCCGTGGCTCCACCACCTATGGCCAGGCCTTCACCATGGCCGTGCTGGGGGATTGGGGCGGCGAGGATTACCAAGACCTCATGGCCGCCGTGGACGCCACCGTCACGCGTCCCTACATCGACACCACACGCTTGGGGGTCCACGGTTATAGCTACGGCGGGTTTATGACCAGTTGGATCATCGGCCACACGTCACGCTTCAAAGCCGCCGTGGTGGGAGCGCCATGTATCGACCTGCCGGGGATGTACGGCACCTCGGACATCGGCGTCAGCTTCGGCGAATTGCAGTGGGGCGGCACGCGCTGGGAAGCCTTTGCCAAGGCCGTCGAGCGCTCTCCCCTGACCTACGCCCCAGCCGTGGCAACCCCTGTCCTCTTGCTGCATGGCGAAGCTGATTTGCGCTGCCCGATCGAACAGGCCGAACAATATTTCGTAGCCCTGAAGCGCCATGGCAAAGAGGTAGAATTCGTGCGCTTTCCCGATTGCTCGCACCTCTTCTTGCGGGTCGGCCATCCCAAGATGCGCGAAGAATACCTACGTCACACACTGGCATGGTTCGATCGCTATCTTCACAAGTAGCGATCCCACAAGCGCCCCAACCTACAGACCGTAGGCTGTCGATCACTTCATCGGCATCGTAAACACCCCATCCCAGTGCGGCGGCGGCGGTGTGACCATGAAGGCTTGGCAGCGTTGCAGGTACAGTTGACTGGGCGCATCGCCGGGCAGCAGATCGAGGGCTTGCTGAAACGCCTGCGCCGCCTCGTCCCAGCGCCGGGCGCGATAGGCCCGGAGCCCGGCCTCAAAGACCGATATCATGGCTGTCTGCGCCGACGGCAGAGGCGGCTGGCCGCATAGCTCAAAAATGCGCGTCGGCTGCGCTTTGCCGCGCACGCGCATGATGTCGAGTTCGCGCGTGCTGAGGCGATCTTTGACCTGTTCCCAAGTGGACTCGCTGATGATGATAGCGGTGCCATACTCTTTATTGGCGCCCTCCAGCCGCGATGCGAGGTTGACGCCATCCCCCATGACCGTATAGTCGAAGCGCACTTCCGAGCCCATGTTGCCCACCACCATCACTGCCGTATTGATGCCGATGCCGATGGTGAAGTACGGCAGCCCATCTTTGCCCCAGCGCTCCTGCAGCGCTCGCAGCTCGGGCACCATATCCAGAGCCGTACAGCATGCCCGATAGGCATGGTCGCATGTTGGCAGTGGCGCACCATAGACGGCCATGATGCCATCGCCGATGTACTTATCGAGCATTCCATTGTGCTTGAACACGACGCGCGTCATAGCCGTAAAGTACTCGTTCAGCAGCCGCACCAACCGCTCCGGGGCGAGGTCCTCGGCGATGGCGCTGAAGCCCCGGATGTCGGAGAACAGCACGGTCAGCTCACGAGCCTCGCCGCCTAGCTGCAGCAGCTGCGGATGACGGGAGACCTGATCGACAACGGCCGGGTGCAGATAATACTGGAAGGCCTGCCGCATCAGGCGCTTCTGTCGCTCTTCGGTCAGATATTTGAACAGCGTCACCGCACTCTGATTCAGCGTGACGGCGAACAACGGAAAGAGCAGGTGGACCCAGAGGCCAGCATAGAGAAACGCTGCCAGATTGGCGAGGAGATAACCTCCTGCCAGCGCCAACGCCAAGAGGCTGCCCCAAAACCTCGGACACTTGGGGCACAGCCAGCCGACTAATAATCCCATCGTCGCGATGCCCAGGAGATCGATGAGCGACGTGGCGGCGGTGCGGTGCAGGAAATCCTGGCGCAGGATACTGTCGATGATGGTGGCATGGCGTTCGACCCCGGGCAACGCCGCCGAAAACGGCGTGACAAACGTGTCGGCCAGGCCACTGCCCACACCGCCGATCAACACGATGGCGTCTTTGAAGGTGGCGGCGGGCAAGCGTCCTTGCAAGACATCGACAAAGGCATAGGTCGGAAAGGTACCGCGCGGCCCTATGTAGTTGACCAGGAGGCGGGTGGATTCGTCCGTGGGGATGACGATCGGCCCAAGCTGGAGGCCCTCACCGAACCGGACTTTGACCTCCTCCAGGCGCCGGCCCAGGAAGTGACGGACCACCTGAATGGCGAACGATGGATAATAGTCCCCAGCGTAGCGTATCACGGGGTGTTCGTAGCGCGGGGTGCCATCGGAGTCGAAGGCGACGTTGACATGCCCGAGCGCCACCGCCGCCTGGCCAAGGCTGTCGATAGGCAGCAGCAGGCCGGCGCCGGCGAGTGGGAGGAGAGGGGTTTCAGTGCCAGGGAATTGCAGCGTTCGGTAGGCCGAGCGGTTGAGATAGGCGGGAGCAGAGCGCGGGGGTTGGTCGCGGAGTAGCCCGGGCTCCACGGTGAGGGCGAACGCCAGGATCACGTTGCCGGCATCCCGGATCGCCGTCGCCAGTGCCAAATCGGGGTCGGCAGCCTGTTCCGCTTGACGGAGCACCCGCCGGATCGCCTCCTGGACGGGCTCTGGCGGTGGGAAATCCGAGGATTCTACAGCTTGTCGCAAGCGCTGCAGCGCCACGTGTTCGCCCGGAGCCTCAGCTTCCGCAAACAGCAAATCGATGCCGATGACCTTCGCCCTGGCGTCCTGCAAACGCTGGATCAGTTCGGCAAAGCGCTGCCGGCTCCAGGGCCAGCGGCCTAGTTCTGCAATACTGCGATCGTCGACGACGACGAGGGCCACCGGAAATACGGGGGTCAACACACCTCGCAGGTGAAAGCGCAGGTCAAGCGCCTTCGCTTCGAGATTGCGCATCAGGGTGGATTGTGCACCAATGCCGTAGAGCACTATGACACAGAGCGTGCCCAGCAGGGCGACCCGGAAGGCTGTCAGTTTCATCCGGCTCATCGCGGCGTCGTCGCCCTCCGTAAGGCCTCAATGCGCGCCTCACCCCATTTGGTCGGGGGTGAAGGCGGCTGATCACGGCTGACCGTGCTGCCCAATCCCTCGGTCAGCGTAACGATGCCACGAAAGATCGTGCGGACGCTGAACAACGCCACCGTGCCTTCCAAGACCACGAAGGCGCTGGACTCGGGCTTGACTTCCCCCATAAGATCGGTGCCCCTGATGGCGGCGATCGCAGTGGGCGTGGTGATTTCGAAGGTCGATTGCGGCGAGAGCTTCTTGACGATGGTGCGGAAGATACCCAGCGGGATGTTAAGAATCGTCGTCTGTGTCTGTTTCTCGGGAGAGTAGACGAAGCGGGTGATCTCCAGCGTGCTGTTCTCGCTGAGATTGACCACGGTCGCATCGATGAACGTCAGCTGGAGCTTGGAGGCGGCTTCCGTGCGAATGACATCTTGCTGGTAGACAGGGTTTTGCAGCCGTAAGGGTTGCGAGGTCGCACCGCCATAATGCTGCACCGTGGCCCTGCCTTCCAGAGCCGTCACCGTGCCGATACGCTCTCCATGCTGGACCTGAGCGGGCGAGCTAGCCGAGAAAACCTGGATCAGAACCAATACGACAAGCAGCCATAGCCACAACCATCGTTTCATGGGCGGGGTTCTCCTCGTCATCGGCTTCGGGAAAGGGTGTCGTCGGTATTTGCGATGCCATCTTGCCAGAGGGCAGGGATGTGCAGCGTGGATAGCGGTGATGCCCTCGTCAGCGCCCGCGCAGGAACCCGCCCATGCAGGTCCCTGCACGGTTCTACGCCTTTGGCACCTCGATCGGCAGTTCCAGCCGATCCCCCCACTCCTTCCATGACGCCAAGTAGTTCCGCACCTTGGGGTAGCCCAGAAGGCCCAGCGCTAGATACGTATTGGAGGAGCGGTAACCGCCCTGTCAGAAACAGATCACTTCTTTATCGGGGGTGATGCCCAAGGCTTCGTACTGCTGGCGCAGTTCGGCGGCGGGTTTGAAGCGGCCTTTGGCGTCGAGATTCTGCACCCATTCCAGATGCACTGCGCCGGGAATGGTGCCACCGCGTGCAGCCCGTACAGTGGTGCCGAGGTATTCCCCCTCGGTACGAACGTCGAGCAGCACGACATCGCTCTTGCCGAGCCGCTCTAGGATATCCCTGTAGGTCGCCAGGGTGTGGGCCTGGAGGTCGCCCTCGAACCGGGCTGGCTTGGCCACCTTCGCCTCAGTGGCCACCGGGTAGCCCGCTTCTCGCCAGGCGCGGATGCCGCCGTCGAGGACATGCACGTCCTGATGGCCGAAGTATTCGAGAAACCAAAAGCCCCTGGCCGCTCGCACGTCCGAGGTCTCACCGTACAACACCACGGTTTTGTCGAAGGAGATGCCGCGGAGACTCATGAGGGATTCGATCATCCAGCTAAACGCCTTTAGCGGCGCGGGATCGGTGTCACTGAGGCTGATCCCGAAGAGGTCGAGCAACTGTGCCCCTGGGATATGCCCTTGGGAGTACTCCTCCCCTGGGCGGCTGTCGATGAGGCACAACGTCGGATCGTTTAGCCGGCCATGGAGTTCCGCAGGCATCCACAGCAACTGCGGATTGACATAGCCCCTCTCGGTCATAACCCCCTCCCCTCTATGGGCGTATCGAGCCCGGTGTTCACAGGTCGCCGCGGTTAGCATAGCCCATCACACTAGACCTGTAAAGCGCTTTGATGCCACACGGTGCGCGTCAGAGTTGTGCCATACCATCTCTACTCTTGATTTCCTCTCCCTGCGGGAGAGGGTGAGGGCAGCAGGGTATGTCCAGACGGCTGAGCTCCCCGCGCCCCAGCCCGGGAAGCTCGCCAGAAAACCACTGCCCAAGACACCAGGTCCTGTACGACTCTTTCAAAACAAAAAGCCATCGCCCGGGATGGACGATGGCTCTAGCTTAGGCATCACGCCTGGCGAGCTGCAGGGTCTGCACCTATGACCACTCCACGCTACGCTTGAGCGTCAGCGTGCACTCAGCCGAGCAGGCAGCAGCCTCTGGTTATGATGCCAATTCAGCGCTTACTTCTCTTCAAGGAAGGCTCGCAACATCCACGCCATCTTTTCATGCTGCTCCATGAGTCCGGTCAGAAAATCGTTCGTACCGGCGTCATGGTACTTCTCGAGACAGGTCTCCAGATCGACACGTAGATGGCGAATAATGGCTTCGTGATCGGCTAACAGCTCTGCAATCATGCCACGAGCATCTGGGTATTGGCCAGGCTGTTCGTTCAGACGGGTAGATTTGAGGAACTCCGTCAATGTCCCCGTTGCCTTGCTTCCCAGCGCACGGGTCCGTTCCGCCACTTCATCGACGATTTCGTTCAGCGCCGTATACTGCGCCTCGAAGAACTTGTGGAGGTCATTGAACTGTGGCCCGACAACGTTCCAGTGGTAATTGCGCGTTTTCGTGTACACCACGTACTCATCAGCCAACAGCGTATTCAAAATCGCCGCCACGCCGTTGCGTTGGTCCTCTGTAAGGCCGATGTTCGGATTCATATGTATCGCTCCTTTCTAACGTGTGGTCTATCCGTTGCCTGATGCGGCACGCCACTCCGGCGTGCCACTGGATCTCAGCCTTAGGACATGGTCTATTCAATAATTATTATATTAATTCTAAATATATTTCCAAAAAAAAATTACCGCAAGCGGCGCTGCCGGCACGCCGCGCAAAAGCCGATCAGTTCGAGCCGGTAACCCGTCACCTCAAAGTCCTCGTCTGGGACATTGCTCAGCGGTGTACGCTCTAGTAACGATGGCACATCGCGGAGCATACCACAGCTCAAACAATGAATATGGTCATGTCGGTCGGTGCGAATGTCATAGCGCGCCGACCCATCACCAAAGGCGAGCTTGCTCGCCAACCCTGCGGACACTAAAGCTTCAAGGGCGTTATACACTGTCGCCAGGCTAAGCCGTGATCCTTGTCCCTTCACCGCGAGATAGACCTCTTCTGCGGTCGGATGATGATCGACGCTCGCGAGGTATGCATGGACCGCTTCTCGATGTGGAGTTAAGCGAAATCCTTTTGATTGCAATGCCTCCGCCGTTCGTTCCACCCGCCTACTGTGGCCTCTGTCCTCCTCGTGGGAATCGATTTTCTCTCGCTGATGAAGCATCGTTCTCCCTCATTTCTTAAGTCATGTATATTTATACACTCCCCTTTGAGGTATGTCAAGAATTATTCTAATTTGTGGCCATGCATCTCAGCCAACGCTCTAGAGAATACCAGGCTGCGAGAGCAGCTTCCCTGTTACCGCAGTTTATTTACAATCTTATCTAGGCTGTGTCAAGAAATCTTTCACTCATGCTATGAGTAGATGGGGTCTCTGCCCGTGGTGAGGGGGGACAATGGTCCTCACCGTGCCAAAAAGGCCGAGCGAGGTGTCGGACAAAGCCCTCTCTACAGCTCTCGGCCCCGTCAAGGAGTAGGCGACTCAGCCTCATGGCCCCGGTGAGCTCACAGGGGCAAGAGAGGGAATCTGTCCAGAGGGCAATCGCCCTCTGGGGTCGCCAGTGCGGCAGAGGGAGAGACATTGAGTCGGCTCACCGAAGGGAGTAACATAGCGCTGGTAGGTGCAAGCAGCCAGAGCCCACCATCTGACGTGAAGCTTGCGTCTTTCCGGCATGTGCGATGATACGCAGCCGTCGGTGGACGGTGGCCTGAACGCTTCGGTTTAGAAGCGCCGTGTCCTCCCATGCAGGAGCAGATACCGGCCCAATGCGAACATCGGGCCTTCGGAAAGGAATCCGTCATGGCGAGCGTTTTTGAGTGCGTCCGAGCGCGGGTCGAGGTACGCGAGTTCAAAGCCGATCCGATCCCGGAGCCTATCATCCAAAAGATTCTCGAAGCGGGGCGTTGGTCGCCCAGCCAACGCAATCGGCAGCCGTGGCATTTCATCGTCATTCAACAGCGCGACACCCTCAAGCAACTGGGCGCTCTGGCTGCCTCGGGGCCGTATCTGGCCGACGCCCCATTGGCTATCGCCGTCGTCACCGAGGGGGCACGGGCACCGCTCATCGATGGCACCCGCGCCATTTCGAGCATGCAGCTCGTGGCCTGGGAAGAGGGGCTCGGGAGTTGTTGGATCGGCTCGATCGATCGCGCCGGAGTTAAGCAGCTCCTCAACCTTCCCGACGCATGCGAACTCATCACCGTGCTCCCCTTTGGCTATCCGACCGACGCCGCCAAAGCTCTGCGAAAACGCCGCAAGCCATTGGAGCAGATCGCCCATCGCGAACGGTTTGGGGTACCCTATCGGGTCACCTGAGAGGAGGATGCAACCCGCATGGCCCTCATACGACTGATCACCGAGCAAGAGGCAACCGGCAAGGTTCAGGCTATCTTCGACGACATCAAACAGACCAAAGGCATCGACTTCGTGCCCAATATCTGGCGCGCCCTGGCTACCTGCCCGGACCATCTCGAACTGACCTGGCAGAAGCTCAAGACCGTCATGCGTCCGGGGAAGCTGGATCTGCTCACCAAGGAGATCATTGCGCTGGCGGTCTCCGTTACCAACGGCTGTACCTATTGAATCAACTCTCATTCAGCCGCCGTGCTGCGGCTGGGCTTGGATCGTGAGGGACTGGGGGAGTTGATCGCCGTCATCGATTTGTTCAACGGTCTGAATCGCGTGGCCGATGCCTATCAAATCGAGCCCGACGTGAAGCCAGCGGTCGAGGATGAGGCAGCTCAGATACTCTCCGATAGGGCTTAGACCTTTCGGAGCGAGGGCGCCCCAAGCGAGGTTGTTCCATGGTCGAGGCGAAGAACGACGCCACGCAGCAACTTTCCCCTTCGACTGGATGAGAGGGGCGCAAGACGCATGCCAGAGCAGCGACACCGCACTTGGACAAGACATCTACGAAGGACACGGTTATGAAGCTTCAGGGCAAGGTGGCCCTCGTCACCGGCGGCGGCCGAGGGCTCGGCCGGGCGATCGCGCTGGCCTATGTGCGCCAAGGCGCCAATGTGGTGGTGGCGGCGCGGACGACGGCGCAGATCGAGCAGGTCGTCGCCGAGATCAATGGCCTTGGCCGCCGGGGGTTGGCGATCACCTGCGACGTCGGCGACGTCCAAGGCGTCAACCACATGGTCGACGAGGCCATCTCCCATTTCGGGCGCCTCGACATATTGGTGAACAACGCCGCGATCTTGTCGCCGACGCGGCCATTGGCCGAAGTGACGGTCGCGGACTGGGATGAAGTCATGCGGGTCAACCTGCGCGGGCCGTTCCTCTGCTGTAAGGCGGTGCTGCCCCAGATGATGCGTCAACGCAGCGGCAGCATCATCAACGTTTCCTCCGGCCTCGGACGTGACAGCTCGCCCTATTATGGCCCGTATGCCACCTCGAAGTGGGGCCTAGAGGGCATGACCAAGGCCCTGGCGGCCGAGGTCAAACGCCATGGCATCCGAGTGAACAGCGTGTCGCCTGGGGTGGTTGCCACCCAGATGACCGGCTTCATCGGCAGCAAGCCCGACGCGGTGACGCCGCTTTTCGTCTACCTGGCTTCGGATGACTCGAGCAGCGTCACAGGCGAAGCCCTGGATGCGCCAGGATGGCGCTGAGCGGCGCGACTTAACCCAAAAGCTTGTTGATTTCCTTCGCCAGCGCAAAATCTTTCTCGGTGATGCCGCCTTCGGTGTGGGTCCAGAGCGTCAAGGTCACACGCCGGTAATTGATCAGGATATCCGGATGGTGATCGGCGGCCTCGGCAACAAACGCCAGTTTGACCACAAAGGCAACGGCGTCGGGGAACGACGGCAGCGTCAGTTTGCGTACCAACGCTTTGTCACCGACATCCCAGCCAGGGACTTCGCTCAGCCGCGACCGAGCGTCGCTTTCTGACAGCGCAGGCATGGTGTTCCTCCTCGTTCTGAAGACCAGCTCGTCCCCTTACACCGCACTGAATTGCGGCATGATCTCATGCGCGAAGCGGTCTACTTGGGCGATGAGGTCCGACGGCGGACAGGCTGGCCACAACACGAATTTGGTCAATCCTGCTTCGATGTAACGCGCGATCTTGTCGCAGCATTCCTGCGGCGAACCGATGGGCCAGTACGATTGGACGTGCTCCCGATCGGGCATGCTTTGGCAGAAGCGATCCGCCATGGCGTGCGCGTCCTGCGAACGGTCGGCGACGTGGCAGAAGACGATGGCCCCTGCCTCGATGTCGGCATCGCCGCGGCCGTATTGCGCAGCGAATTCGGCGATCTTCTGCCGCCCTTCCTGGAATTGCTGCGGCGTCACTCGCGAGGCGAACCAGCCATCGCCGAGGCGTGCTACGCGCTTTAGGGCAAACTCGGTGCGGCCCCCTACCCAGAGATCGATGTAGCCACGCGCTGGCTTGGGCTCGATAGTGACGTCCTCGACCTGATAATATTTGCCCTGGAAGGTCACATGCGATTCCGACCAGAGCTGGCGCATCAGCTTGATGCCCTCATCCAGCTTGCCCGCTCGATGCTCGATCGTCATCCCCAACGCCCCAAACTCCTTGGGATTCGACCCCAGCCCCACTGCGCAGATTACCCGACCGGGAGCCAAGTAGTCGAGCGTGGCAAAGGTTTTGGCGGTGACCACCGGATGGCGCAGCGGCAACGACAACACGCTCGGCCCCATCTTCAGGCGCGTGGTACGGGCGGCGATGGCCGCCAGCATGCTAGGGGTGTCGAGCTCAGGGTGGACGCCGACATCGATAATATGGTCGCTGAGCCAAATCGAATCAACGCCCCAGGCTTCCGCTTTGTCGATCAACTCGAAAATGGTGGCGGCGCTCGGTGTGCCCAGTCGCCACCCCCCGAAACCGATGCCCATCTTCACGATATCCATAGCATGCACTCCTCAAAGTTGCTCCACAATGCCGTAGCTGCCATGCCTCTGCATCGCTACGAAGCATTCCCCCTCAGGATCCTCGAACGTCACCCCCCCGCCTCCTCCCGCTGTCCCTGCGCTGACTGGGGGAGGTAGACGACGGCAAGGCCCCTTCCCCCCTGGCGTGGAAAGGTGGGGATGGGGGGAAGAAGCGCTGCTCTCACCCCCACCCGAGCCCTCCCCCATCGAGGAGGAGGGGTAATGTACCTCCCCTCGTGAGCGTGTGGCGGGGGGAGCGTGGGGTGCGGCGCATGCAAAGCGGGCGCATACCTTCCGGCTCGCTGCCTCACCGCCAGCGACTTGCCTCTTACGCCAATCGGGGTATCACCTTCTCTCCAAATAAGCGGATGGCACCCATGATCTTCTCGTGCGGTGGCCCACCGGAATGCGCCTGGCGCAACCGGAAGATGATCATTTCGGCGCCCATGGCGTCGCGCCAGCGCTGCAGTTGCTCCACCACCGCGTCCGGCGAGCCCAAAATGATGCGCTCGGGCGCCATCTTGTCGAGCGTGAACTCGGCCTCAGAGCGGATGCTGCGGAACGATAGCGAGTCGCTTCGCCAGTAGTATCGGTATGCCGTCAAGACCTCGGGGCCGTATTCCTCCTCCGCCTGCCGCCGCGTCGGCGCCACCCAGGCATCGCGCATCAGCATGATGCGGGCTGGCCGCTGGATCTCGCCGGCATAGGCCCTGTAAGTCTGCGTGTGCCGCAAGATATTGTCCATGGGTTGGGTGATGCCGGTCAGCCAGGCGTCGCCATACTGGGCGGCGCGCCGGATGCTGTCGTCGGCCATGGCCCCCACCCAAATCGGCGGGTGCGGCCGCTGTACCGGCTTAGGGTAGACGGCCACGTGGTCGAAGCGAAACCGTTTACCGTGGTACGAGAAGGCGTCTTGCGTCCAGCTGGCGCGGATGATATCAATGCCCTCTTCCAGGCGGGACACTCGCTGACTCCGAGGCACGCCGAAGGCGCCGAAATCCCCCTCCTGATAGCCCATGCCCACGCCCAGGATGACGCGGCCTTTAGAGATGATGTCCAGCGTGGCGACATCTTCGGCAACATGTACCGGATGGTATAACGGCAGCAGGAGGATGCCGGTCCCGATGCGGATCTTCTGCGTGCGCGCCGCGATGGCCGTGCAGACGATGAGCGGCGAGGGCAGAAAGCCATCGCGGTGCTGATGATGCTCGCCGACCAGGATGGCCTCGAAGCCCACCTGCTCGGCCAACTGTGCCTCGGCACAGACCTCATCGATGCACTGTGGCAAACGTTCGCCGCATGGTGGATCCCCGATGGCAGCATAGAGGCCGAATACGGTCATGTGCGAGGCTCCTCGATTGAATCTGGGGCGCGGTCGATGTCCTCAGAATTTCGGCCTTCATCCAGCCTGCTTGTACAGTTCGTTGGCAGTATTCCAGCCAAGAGTATGGTGCTGCTTGAACGGCACCGTTGTTTCGTTATTCGTGTCAATTGGGTGCTGTGCGCCTTCACATAAGAGGTAAAACCCATATCTCTTCAAGATACTTGACCAGGTCACGGCGTTCGACGCACAGCTAAATCTCGACAGGTATTTGTTGCAATAAGGCACCGCCGAGAGGCACTTCTTTCTTCTGCTGGTGGTATGCGCGAATCATCTCATGCAACGCATCTTGCAGCATTTCTCGACATTGTTCGAGGGTTTTTCCCTCAGTGATCACTTCAGGCCATTCGACCAATTGCCCCATGTAGCCCGAGCTAATTTTTGTATATTTAGCCGTATACGTGCAAATTATCAGAACGCCCCATCTATGGGAGATTGCCCCCCATTTCCGCAAGCTGTCTAGCCCGGCGCTCACGGAGAGCAACCCGATAGCGGCTTTCAGAACAGTGCATGGCAGGTGACAACCGGCAACGCCCGTCCATGACTCTGTCTAGCCCTCACCCCGCCCTCTCCCGGAGGGAGAGGGCAATAGGCGGTTCCTCGCTGGATCGGCTAGGAAGGAGACTATGCGCGATTGTAGCCAAAATGCCGGGGACTGTCTACTGGGCTGAGAGATAGGGGTGTGCGTCGGAGTTTTGTGCGGCAGCGCCATGGCTCGCTTCTCGTCTTCTCCAAGTGTGAGAGGGCGGCGGTAGGGGGAAAGCACGACCTTCGCCGCCTCAGAGTCAGAGAGGCCGAGAGACCAGGCATGCGTTGCCCACCTGTGATAGCTGTCAACCCCTGGGCGTGCCGTGGGGCGATCACGCCTTGCGGCCGGTGACGATGCTCCAGTAGCCAATAGTGGGCTTGACCTCGATGTCGGTGAATCCCGCCTGTTGCAGCATATCGGTGTAGGCGCGGGCGGAATAGCGTCCGCCTTCGCCCCGCAGCAACGCCAAGAGGTTCAGGGCCACGACGGTGAAAGGACCGTTGCGGTCGTCGTTGAACAGGCGTTCGTGAATGATGATGCGTCCCCCCGACTGGAGGCTGGCGTAGCTTTTGTCAGTCAGCACTCGGCAGCGCTCTGGCGGCCAGTGATGATAGATCGCCGAGAAGAGGTGCACATCAGCCGGCGGCAAGGGATCCTTGAGCATGTCGCCGATACGCACGCGGATACGATCCTGCATGCCGTAACGCACGAGGAATTCCTCAGCCACTTTCAAAACCTCGGCATCCTTATCGAATAAACACACGTCTAAATGCGGCCAGCGCAGCGCCGCCCCGATGGCGTGCGCCCCTGAGCCGCCGCCGATATCCAGCAACATCCGGTGGCCAGAGAGATCGACGGCCTGCGGCCACGCCAGTGCTGCTCTCATGCTCATGCTGTGCATGGCGCGCGCGAACATCACCCGATCGCCGCGCTGTTGCAGGGGCGCATCGGTGCGCACGGCCTCGTTCATGCTCGTGAAGGAGAACACCGCTTCATTGGCGATTTCCCGATCTAAGTACCAGCCGAAATACGTCGGGCTGCTCTCCAGAAGGGCGTCCTCGGCCAGCGACGTCAGGGCATAATGGCCGTTTTGAGCCTGAAGCAATCCGAGCGCTTCCAGGGTGGTCAATAAGGCTTCAGCTGGATGGAGGGCGAGGTTGAGGGCTTGGCAGATCTCCGCTAGCGGGCGTGGGCCTTCGCCAAGCAGGGGAAAGAGTTTGAGATCGTGGGCGATGAGCAGCGCCGTATAGCCGCGCGCCGCGGCAATGAGATCCCACAGCGGTCGGTCATCGGTCCCGGGCTGCTGTCGTTCTGCGAGCGTATGCGACTGCATCGTAGCCTCCCTTCGCCGTCATGATGTGGATACTCTTAAGGCTGGGCTCTCTTGGCAAGTGGGCGTCGGAACGTCGCCCCTTTCTCGGCCGGCCTACCGTTTTCACCCATCCTGCCACACAACGACGGCGATAGTCCAGCCCGAATGTTTGAAGCACCCACTGCTCATCAATGGCAATCCACGAGAAGGCGCAAGACATCGGAGTTGGTGTTGTCTGAAAAAAATCTACCCTCAGGAGCGGAGGGCTTAGGCGCCAACTTCAGGCTCCCTCTCCCGCCGGGAGAGGGCTGGGGTGAGGGGAACGAAGCCCGTGAGAGGCGCTTGGGACCGCCCTCACCCTCACCCTCTCCCAGGGGGAGAGGGGACCATCGGTGCCTCCCACCACTGGACTTGGCGCCTATGGGAACGGAGGGAGAAGGAAAAGGGGAGACGACGGGAAACTCTATGTTGAAGCACGGCAGGACGTCGTTCGGGCGAGGTGCGGAGCGCACCTCGCCCGTGGTTCTGGAGGAGCGTGATGCTCCACGGTGAGCTAACCTAGCTCACCTTCTTCATCGGAGCACCTCAGCAGTTCGCAGGTGTGGAAGAGGTCTTGCCGCACTTCTCACATCTGTATTGATCTGCCATCGCCATCCCTCCTCATCGCGAACCACCCACCCGAATCCTCGGAGCGGATAACCCATCCCTCCGATCAACCATCGCACGTGGGTGGATTCCGTACGATGGTGGCGGATGCCGGCGGTCTTCTGCCGGCAGAGGCTGAACGAGTCACGTTATCCAGCCAGGCTCTCCAACGTCTGTTGGATCATGTCACGGGATGCGCCGTGTGCGAAGGAGACGATCGGCAGCGTCACGCCAGCAGCGCGGTAGCGCGCTAATTGCTCGCGCCCTTCTTGCGGGCTGCCGCAAATGGCCATATGAGACACCATCTCATCGCTGACGTGCCCGGCGGCGGCTCGGCGATCCCCTTTCCCCCAGGCCTCGCGGACGCGCTGCACCGCGTCCTCGAAGCCGTAGCGAGCGATGAGGTTGGCGTAAAACGTCCCCATCCCGCCGATGTAATAGGCCAGGTGTGCCTTGACGAGCGTCCGTGCCCCCTCCACATCCGCTGAGACGCAGGCCAAGATGTAAGGGGCGATGTCGATCGCACTCAGCCCACGGCCCGCCTTCTGGGCGCCAAGCGCCAACTCCTGCTGGAATCGAGCCAGATGGCCGACATCGAGATAGATCGGCAGCCAGCCGTCGGCCAATTCCCCCGTCAAGCGCAGATTCTGCGGGCCGAGCGACGCCACATAGATCGGCACCGAGGAGCGCGGTGGGGTGAACGGCAGCCGAAAACCCTTGAGTTGGAAGATCGCCCCTTTATAATTCACCCGCTCGCCACTGAGGATGAGGCGAATGATCTCGATATACTCCCGCGTCCGCCGTAGCGGACGCTCAAACGGCATGCCGTGCCAATTCTCGATGACGATCGGGCCACTCGTCCCCAGGCCGAGAATGACGCGCCCTCCGGAGATTTCATCCAGCGACGCCACCGTCTGGGCGATCAACGCCGGAGACCGGCTATAGACCGGGGTGATGCCCGTCGCCAACTTGATAGTGTGGGTATGACAGGCCAGCTGGGTCAGCCAGGTAAAGCCGTCGCGGCCCCACGACTCGCCCACCCAGACCGATTCGTAGCCGAGCGTCTCGGCCTGTTGGACGATCTCGACGATCTCCCGACGCGGCACATCTTCAGTACGCGGCAAAGTCAGACCGATGCGTGCCATCGCTGATCCTTATCGGCAAAGGTTCATCATGACGGTGCAAGGGGCCATATCGGGTGTCCCTATTGCCTGCCATCTGCTTTCACCATGCTCATCGATATGGATGAGGCTTTCCTCTCGGCGCCGCCAGCGCCTGCCCTCCGTTGATGCACGACCGAGCCATCAGGCTAACAGCGGCCTAACCTCCGCCGCGAAGCGCTCGACCTGTTGCAACATCTCCTGCCCGTCGGTGGTACGAAAGCCGAAGACCAAGTGGCTGACGCCGACGCGTGCGTACGCGCGGATGTCCTCGGCGACCTGTTCGGCATTGCCGATGAGCGGCCGCCGCGGCTCCTTGGTTGGCTGGTCGAAAATTTGCAGGGGGCGCAGCACGGTCAGGTCCAGGCTGGCGGGATCGCGGCCGGCTTTCTCGAGGATAGCGCGCAAGTCCCTCAGCTGCGCGGCGAGCTGGTCGGGGCGCGACCATCCGGGGTGCCAGGCGTCGCCCAGCTCCACGGCCCGGCGCATGGCTCGACGGCTATTGCCGCCGACCCAGATCGGTGGGTGTGGCTTCTGCACGGGTTTGGGCTCGAAGGCGATGTGGTCAAACGTGAAAAGCTTACCGTGATAGGCGGGATCGTCCTCTTGCCAACACACCTTGAAGATGCGGATCCACTCGTCGGTCTCCTGGCCCCGACGCTCGAAATTCAGCCCCAGCGCCTCGAACTCCTCACGCATCCAGCCGGCGCCCACGCCGCAAATGACCCGGCCGCCCGACAGCACGTCGAGGGTGGAAATCACCTTGGCGGCGTATAACGGATTGCGGTGCGGGACGATCAATACGCTGATGCCGAGTTGCACGTGTGCAGTACAGCCCGCCAGATAGGCCAGCAGGGTCAGCGGCTCTAATGCCGCCTCGTCCGGCTTGAACGGCGGCGTCCCGGTCGGGCTATAGGGGTATGCTGAGGCGATCTGCCTCGGAATGACGATGTGGTCGCCCACCCACACCGAATCCAACCCGAGGTCATCGGCGCTCTTGACCACCTGCAGGAGGAGCGGAATCTCGCCTGCCACTTTCCCGAAGTTGAGACCATGCACCCCGAATCGCATGCCAACCTCCAGAGAGTGCTGAGTACCGAGGACTGAGGACTGAGCACACATTACGTATGGCAGGCGTCCAATATGTACTCAGCACTCAGTCCTCAGCCCTCAGCACTCTCTTCTCACCGCGGCAGTCCTGTGATGCGAATGCCGGCCGATTTCACTTTGTGGCGGATGTTCAAACGGATCAGCAGCGACGTCATACCCTCGACGACGCGGGCGCTTTCGGCGGGGCCGACGTCATAGGCCTGTAACCCCATCTTGGCGATCAACCCCATCACCGTCTTTTTCGCCTCCGCGTCGTTGCCGCACACTAGCACATCGCAATCGATCGCGTGGTGGGGGTCGCGCAACAAGTGTGCCGAAACGTTCTGAAAGGCCGCCACGACCTTGGTCTCCGGCCCGAAAAAGGCCTGAGCTTCCTCCGTCGCCGAGCCGGCCGGCGGCATCTTCATGCGGCGCGGATTGTTCGGATCCAAGGGCACCGAGACGTCGATGAAGATCTTCCCCTGGACCTGTGCCTTGACGCTTTCGAGGGTGCTGAGGTGGGCCGTATAGGGCACGGTAAGGACGACGACCTCTGCGGCGTCGGCGGCCCGGGGGTTTTCCATACCCTGGATAAGCGGTCTTCCGAGTTCGGCGTTCAGCTCAGCGGCCACCTTCTCAGCCCGTTCCTGACTGCGCGAGCCAATGATCACCGCTTCGCCCGCCAGGGCCCAGCGCAACGCGAGGCCTGGTCCCTGCTCTCCTGTGCCTCCGAGAATGGCGATATTCACGCTGCCCCCCTTCGTTACCGAAAGAGATCCTTCTCCGGCCTGCGCACCAGTTGCGTCGCCGAGCCGGCACCGCGCGTGTAGGCATACCCTTTGATGACTGCCACGGGTACTTTGTCGAGCTTGCCCATGACCAGTTCCGCCGCCGACGCCAACTCATCAGCGATGGCAAGCGTCGTCACCTTTAAGACCCGGCCCTCGGTATCAGGCAAGCCACGGTAATCTTTGAGCGGTTCGATGCCGGCGACGCCGATGGCGACGTTGACCAAGCCTTCGCGCCAGGGCCGGCCGAAGGTATCGGCGATGATCACTGCCAGCTCGACGCCCGTTTTCACGCGGATGCCTTCCCGCAACCGCCGCGCCGACGCATCGGCATCCACCGGCAGGAGCGCCACGGTGTCCTCCCCCGCCACATTGGACTCATCTACGCCGGCATGCGCACAGACAAAGCCGTGATGGGTCTCGGCGATGAGCGTGCGCTGGTCCATCTTCACGACACGTCTGGTCTCGCGCAGCACCACTTCCAGCACGCGCGGATCTTTCTCCTGAGCTTTGGCGACCTGCCGAGCAAACGCTGAGGGCGTCACCATGCGCAGGTCGACCAGGCGGTCCTCAGCCTTGGAGACGATCTTCTGCGTCACCACCAGGACATCATCGTCGGTGAGGGTGACCCCCTGGCCCTGGGCCGCTTCCAGGATGACCGCCACCAAATCCGCGCCCGGCTTGATATCCGGCAGCCCATGCAGGCCGATAATGCGCACTTCAGCCGCCATGGTTCATCACCTCTATGTCCCCGCCATGGGCCGCCCTCCCCTTGCCACCTCGGGCGAGAACGGGTAAAGGGCTTGTAACCGCGGGAGCACACCCAACTCTTGCAACACCCCATAGCTCTTGGTGCCGATCGCCTGGAGGGCCAGTCGCGCCAGATCCGCCGGGGTATCCACGTCCAGCGCCACCCGCGGCAAGCGCACCACCTTATAGGAAACCCCCCGACGTTTGGCCTGTTTCACGTGCGGGAAAAAACTCCACGAGCCAAAGCGTAGCTGCAGCGCATCCGGTGGCCGCATCAGCACGGCGTTGGTGCCACGGCTGTCCCACGATGGCACGATGACGACATCGAAGCGCTCGCCGTGTTGCATGATGCAGTCTACATCGGCAGCGCTGATGAGGGGGATGTCCCCTGGGATGACGACGAGTGAGGTGGCGCCACGCTCCAGGCAGACTTTCACGGCCAACTCCACCGCCCCCGTTTCGCCCCTCCCTGGACCTTCATTGATGACTTCGAATCCCCACTGCATCGCTAAAGCCAAGGCATGAGCATCGGCGGTGACGAGCGCGATACGCTCCACCCGCGAGGCTTGCCGCAGAGCCGTCAGGACGTCGTCGAGCATGGCGGCCGCCAGGGCAGAACGTTCGGCTGGAGAGAGGAGTGCAGACAGTCGTGCCTTCGCCTGCGTGAGATTTTTGACCGGGACCAGCGCATAGCGCATAGGACACCACTTTTCACCCTCGCCCCCTCGCCTGCCACCAGCGAACTGGACCCATGCCGATGGACGGCCTGTAGGACCTTCTCCCAGCGAGCGAAGGCGGGGGTGCAACACGGAGCCCTGTCGGCCATGGCCGTCAGCGTGCTTGTACCCCTTTTCCCAGCGGCAGAAGGTCAGGGTGAGGGCAGTTATAACATCCGCACCACAAACTCCGCCAACGCACGCCGTTCGGCGGGGCCCTTCATGATCGTATTGGTCATGTGGACATCGATGTCGAGCCGGCGTATCGCCTCTTGCTGCGTGCGGTCGAGGCGATCGAGGACGAAGCCATCGAGCAGGTCGCCATAATACCGCGCCACCCCCACCGCCGTCGCCTCGTACCCCAATGCCACCATGAGCTTGTCCGCCGGCCCTTTAAGCGTCGCGCCCTGGACGATGGGGCTGACGGCTACCACCCGGCTGCGTCTCGCGGCTATGGCCTGCCGCACACCGGGCACGGCCAGGATCGTCCCGATGCTGACGATGGGATTGCTCGGAGGGATGATGATGCCATCCGCGTCGGTGAGCGCCTCACACACCCCCGGGGCCGGGGTGGCCACCTCGACCCCTTCGTACCGCACATCGCGCACAGGTGGCGCCGTGCGGCGTTGCACGAGATACTCCTGGAAGTGGAGGACCCCCTCGTCGGTGACGATCTTGGTCTCGGTGCTTTGGTCCGTCATCGGCAGGATACGCGGCAGCACCCCTAAAGCGTGCCGGATCTCATCAGTGATGGCGGAGAGCGGCCATCCGTGGCGTAGTCGTTCGCTACGATGAATATGGGTGGCAAAATCGTAATCGCCGAGGTTAAACCAGGTGGGGTGTCCGTAGCGCCCCAACATCTCCAGGGTGTGAAACGTATCCCCTTTGATACCCCAGCCCTGATCGGGATGGCTAATGCCGGCCAGCGTGTAGGTGACGATGTCGATATCCGGCGAGATATGCAGGCCATGTAAATCGATATCGTCGCCGGTGTTACTGATGATGGTGATGTCCCGGGGGTCCACCACCTCCACCAAGCCTTGCAGGAACTTCGCCGCCCCAACTCCACCCGCCAGCACTGTGATCATCGTGTCGCCCTCGCCACGCCATCGCACAGGCGCATTGTAGCCCCCGTTACCAGGCAGGTCAAGCACATGCCTAGCCAGGGGTAGGCATTGCGTCGTGGCGACGCTCTGCTGGCGTCAATGGCCCTTCCGAGAGGCCACCGTGAGCTCCTCCCCCCTGCACGGCTTCCACCCCCACCCTCCCCCATCAAGGGCATCAGCGCCAAGTGCAGGCCCCCACTCCCGCCGGGAGAGGGCTGGGGTGAGGGAAAAGCCAATTTCCCTTCCTCAGTCAGCTCTCCCAGGGAGAGAGGGAGAACCACGCTAGGGTCAGCATCATGCCTGAAAAACCAGCCCTTGTGAGGACGGCTCATGCTCGCCGTCATGGCCGGGCGAGGGTTGCAGGGAGGACTGGGAGGAACGGTGTCAGCGCTGGTTCAACGCTCAAGGCGTCGGCATCACGTCGACGTCCCCCGGTGCCCCACGCGTCCCGGTGAGCCGGATCTCGACGGGCAAGAATTTACCGATGGTGGCGATGTTCGTGAAGAGGTGCGCGGTCAGGCGCGGCGTGCGAAACCGCGAGGGTCCACTGGCCAAGGCGAGCGGCAGCACCAATTGGTCGGCCAAATATTCATCGACGGTGGCATCGGTTTCAAGAAAGGCGAGGAAGGCACGACACGCCTCCTCAGCCACCCGTTCGGCCCGCTTCCCGCGCTCTCCCAGTGCCGTATAGCACACACGTGTCCGCTCAAACACCCCGGTGACGGCGCACACCGTATTACGCGAGCGCGACGCCAACTGGGTCTGCTCGATCACGGGCTCCAGGCCAGCTCCCTGGAGCAGGCGCTGGGCTGCCTGGGTCTGACGCTGGGCCACTTCATCCCGCAAATTGCTGTGGGCAGAATACAGGTGCACCGCCTGGAGGGGACCGCGGGTATCGAGCCAGAGCGGCTTGAGCACGGGTGCTGGGTCGATGCGGGCGACGATTTCCCCGCCCCCTTCGGGGTAAAAACCGGCCCGGCGAAGCCTCAGGTCGATCGAGACCCCCATGGCTTGAAGGCGCGGAAGCCAGGCATCGATCAGGTGATTGAAGGTCGGGCTCCACGGCACATGGGTGCCGCCGATGATCTGGACCGTTGAGGCTTGCGCACAGCGCAACAGCGGCAGATACACGGTGTGTAGCACCAATGAGGTGGAGCCGGCCGTGGCGATATCGAAGCGGTATGAACCGCCGCTCGGCTTGCCTGGGATGAAGCGCACCCGACGCGATCCCTGCGTAGCCCCCTCGACCGTCGCCCCGCAGATCTGCTGCGCGGCGAGGAGGGCTTGCAGATGCTGGGCTTGTAGCCCTGGATTCCGGCGATTGGCGCGGATATTGATGATCTCGAAGGGGATACCGGTCACCATCGCCAAGGACAACGAGGTGCGCAGCACTTGGCCGCCCCCCTCCCCTTCCGCTCCATCTACCAGCACTCCCTGCTGTTCGAGCATGGCGTTCCCTCCGTGCGCTCCCCGCTGCGGCGGCACTGGCCCGTCTCGCTCAACGAGGGCGTCGCCCAATTGACCTGCACCCGTTCGATCGATACCCCCTGGCCTTTTCTTCGCTTTCTCAGTATAGTATGCGCGCAGTTGACGGTCACTGATAGGGTGCTGACAAGCAGCAGAGCGCTGGCGCGGCAAGCGGGGAGGGCCTATGACGCTGGGAGAATTTCGGGCGCAACGGGATCGACAGGCGACGGCAGAGGCGAAGCGGGCCTGGGTGGAGACGGCAGCAGACCCCGAGAGCGTACCCGAGGGCATGATGCGCTTTACCGTGTACGAATGCGGCGAGCCCGGCCTCGGGGTGATCATCGACCGCTACCTGGACCTCGAGCTCATCTACGATCAGCGCACCGATACCCTGCATGATGCCGAGGAGATGGCCGTCCATCGTACCGACCCGGTGGCCGAGTTCAACGCCTGGGATGAGGTCCAGCATAAAGATCCGGTGTTACCTCGCATGGCCGCAGCCCTCGCTCGCGAGTTGATCATCTGATGGCGCACGCAGCCAACGTCGGGGCGCGCCAAGCGCCCCGCATTCGTCGGTCAGATCCCTGCCCTTTGCCTGCTGCAGCTCTATGCTATGTCATCCCATAGTAGGGATCGAGCGCTCTGCATTCCCCTCACCTGACGCGGCCTCGGCCCCTTCCTGCGACGCGTCGGCCTGGGCTGCCCTACTCTGCAATGGCTCGACACCCTCGAGCTAACCCTTTGACATTCTAAGATCAATTGACTATGATCGGCGGCACGAGCGTCATGGGAGCATCACTAAGCCGAAGCAGGTGCAGCGGGCTAGCCCGCGGGAGGTGGTTTGTGCCACAGCGTCTCTTCAGCATCACATCGTCCCTTACCCGGCGTCGATTTTTGCAGAGCACCGTGAGTGGTATGGCTGGAACAGCTGTCTGGCTGCAGGGCTGGCCTCGGTTGCTGGCCGCTCCGGCTGCGAAAGGCGAGCCCAGCGGTCAGATGACGTGGGCCATTCATGTCACCATCGCTCCGACTTGGTTCGACCCGGCGGAAACGCCAGGGATCATCACCCCCTACATGTTCATGTACGCCATGCACGATGCGCTGGTGAAGCCCATGCCCGACAACCCTCGGGCGCCCAGCCTGGCCACGCGATGGAGCGAAAGCCCAGATGGGCTGACCTATGAGTTCGAGCTGCGGCAGGGTGTCAAGTTTCACAACGGCGATCCCTTCACCGCCGAGGACGTTCAGTTCAGCTTCGAGCGCTACAAAGGCGCTGGCGCCAAGCTCCTGAAGGATAAAGTGAAGGCCGTGGAGGTGGTGAACCCGCACCATATCCGCTTCCGCCTCCATGAGCCCTGGCCCGATTTCCTCACCTTCTATGCGACGCCGGCCACTGGGGCAGGCTGGATCGTCCCCAAGAAGTACACTGAGAAGATCGGCACTGAAGAGTTCAAAAACCAGCCTATCGGTTTGGGCCCTTACCGTTTTGTCAGCCATCAACCGGGGGTCGAGTTAGTGCTCGAGGCGAATACGGACTATTGGCGCAAGCCCCCGCAGGTCAAGCGTCTGGTGATGAAGAGTGTACCCGAGGCGACCACCCGTCTGGCCATGCTCAAAAGACAAGAGGCCGACGTCACCTATGGGCTTTACGGCCCGCTCGCCGAGGAAGTGCAACGCGATCCCAATTTGAAGCTGGTGGGGCCCGTCATCGCGACCCAGTGGATCGTCTTTACCTACGAGCAGTACGACCCCAAATCCCCATGGGCCGACCAGCGGGTGCGCCTGGCGGCCAACCATGCCTTCAACCGGCAGGCGGCGAACGAGGCCGAAACGCTGGGTTACTCGGTGCTGACGGGCAACATCATCCAGCGCCCGTTCGAGTATGCGCTGCCGCTGGAGCCCTATGCCTACGACCCCAACAAGGCCAAGCAACTGCTGAAAGAAGCCGGGTATGCCAACGGCTTCGATGCCGGAGAGTGCGCCGTCGACAGCGTCTATACGGGCGTTGTCGAGGCCTTGGTCAACGACCTCAGCGCTGTCGGCATTCGGGCTAAGGTTCGTCCCGTAGAGCGGGCCGCCCACCAAGCTGCGCTCAGGGAAAAGACCTATAAAAACCTAGCTTTTCAAGGCAGCGGTGCCTTTGGGAATGCCGCCACGCGTATCGAGGCCTTCGTCCATAGCAAGGGACAGCAGTCGTGGATTAAAGACCCGGAGATCGACGACTGGTACGCCCAGCAGGCCACGGAGCGCGACCGCAAGAAGCGCGAGGTGTTGCTGCACAAGATCCAACAGAAGCTGTACGACGAGGCGCGCTTCATTCCCATTTGGGAGTTGGCCTTCCTGTGCGCCTCGGGGCCGCGGGCGGCGGTGTCCGGGTTGGGTCTCATCCCGCTGTTCGCCTACTCGGGCCCCTACGAGGACGTGCAGCTGAAATCCTGACCGTCCTGCCCCACTCTCCCACCGGGAGCGGGATAGGAGGAGGGATTGCGGTCTATCGCCCCTCCCGGCCCTGCCCGCTCCCTTGCCTCCGGCGACGCCCCCTGCGCAGAGTGAACCCCTAGACATCATAACCGAAACTGACTATGATCGGACGTGCAGAGACCAGACCAACACATCCGACGGTGGAGGTGCTTAAGGCGGGGAAGCCCGCAGGAGGTGATGTATGACACAACAACCCATGCCAGCCATGGCCTCCTCGACGCGACGGCGTTTTCTGCAGGGTACTGTGGGGGGCGCGGTTGGCCTCACCGCCTGGCTGCAGGGCTGGCCGCGAGCGCTGGCTGCTCCGGCTCCGAAAGGCGAGCCCAGCGGTCAGATGACGTGGGCCATTCATGTCACCATCGCGCCCACCTGGTTCGACCCTGCCGAGACGCCGGGGGTGATCACGCCATATATGTTTATGTATGCTATGCACGACGCCTTGGTGAAGCCCATGCCGGGCAATCCGATGTTCCCGAGCCTGGCCACCAAGTGGAGCGAAAGCCCCGACGGTCTGGCGTACGATTTCACGCTGCGGCAAGGGGTGAAGTTCCATAACGGCGACCCCTTCACCGCCGAGGATGTCCGCTTCAGCTTCGAGCGCTACAAGGGAACGGGCGCGGCAGAGCTGAAAAAGAAGGTGAAGGCTGTGGAAGTGGTCAATCCGCACCACGTCCGTTTCCACCTCAATGAACCTTGGCCCGATTTCCTCACCTTCTACGCCACACCGGCCACCGGCGCGGGCTGGATCGTCCCCAAAAACTATGTCGAGAAGGTCGGTGACGCCGAGTTTAAGAATCACCCCATCGGTCTGGGACCGTATCGCTTCGTCAGCCATCAACCCGGCGTCGAGCTGGTGCTGGAGGCGAACACGGAGTATTGGCGCAAGATGCCGCACGTTAAACGCCTGGTGATGAAGAGCGTGCCCGAGGCGACCACCCGTTTGGCCATGCTCAAGAAACGTGAGGCCGATGTCACCTATGGGATCTACGGCCCGCTCGCCGAGGAGGTGCAACGCGATCCGAGCTTAAAGCTGGAACCGGTGGTGCCGCCAGGAACGCAATGGTTTGTGTTCACCGCTGAGCAATACGATCCCAAATCCCCCTGGGCGGATAAACGCGTCCGTCTCGCCGCCAATCACGCCTACAATCGGCAGGCCGTCAATGAGGCGGACACCTTGGGCTATTCGGTGCTAACTGGGGGCATCGTGCCGCGCAAGTTCGACTTTGCCCTGCCGCTCGAGCCCTACGCTTATGACCCCAACAAGGCGAAGCAACTGCTGAAGGAGGCGGGTTACCCCAACGGCTTCGATGCCGGAGAGTGCAGCGGCGATAGCGTGTATACCGGCCCCATGGAAGCCCTGGTGAACGATCTCGCCGCCGTGGGCATTCGGGCTAAAGTACGCCCAATGGAACGCGCCGCTGCCTTCGCAGCCCATCGGGAAAAGACCTTCAAAAACTTGGCATTCCAGGGGAGTGGCGCCTTCGGAAACGCCGCCTCGCGTCTGGAGGCCTTTGCATACAGCAAAGGGTCGCAGTCGTGGATTCAAGATCCGGAGATCGACGAATGGTACATTCAGCAGGCGGCCGAGCGCGACCGCAAGAAGCGCGAGGTGTTGCTGCACAAGATCCAGCAGAAGCTCTACGACGAGGCACGCTTTATCACCCTGTGGGAGCTGAGTTTTCTGTGTGCCTCCGGCCCCCGGGCCGCGGTCTCGGGCTTGGGATTGATCCCGCTGTTCGCCTACTCGGGCCCCTACGAGGACGTGCAGCTGAAGGCGTAACCCTGCCATGCGCGGATGATGGCTTACCAAGCTGCCGTGAGGCAGAGTCTCGCCGCCTTGGTCCCATCGGCTACAGCCATTGACACCCACTGCTACCGGGTGAGTCAGAAAGGAGGCTGCTATGGTCAACGCTTCGCATCAGCGCCACGGGAAGCCGCACAGCCTACGACGTCGGGACTTTCTCCGCCACACCCTGGGCGCCAGCGCACTGCTTGCCGCGGGCACTTGGATGCAGGCGCCGGCCGTGATCGGGGGCGAAAAACCAGCCGTCACGATGCTGAGTTGGAACAATTTCGTCCCAGAGGCTGACGTCGAATTGCGCCGGCAAGCCGAAGAATATACCAGGCGCACCGGGGTGCCGGTGTCCGTCGATTTCATCGCTCACCTGCAGCTTCCGACCAAGACAGCCGCTGAGGTGCAGAGCCAATCCGGCCATGACATCATCTTTTTCCTGCGCGCCCAGGAAGTCGCCCTGTATGAAAACCACCTCATCGACCTGACCGACTTCGTGGCAGAGTTCAAAGACGCCCACGGCGGCTATTATCCTTGGATCAAGAATTATTTCGAGCTCAACGGCGTTTGGCGCGCCATCCCCTGGTTCACCGGCGGCGGCTTCCTCGGCGCCTACAACGAGACGCTCTTCAAGAAAGCCGGTCTCGCGCCCGCCGATAGCTGGGAGGAGCTGAAGAATGCCGGTAAAGCCCTGAAAAACCAAGGGCACCCGGTGGGCATCGCCATCAGCCACTGCGTCGACGCCAACTCGACCTTCTGGTATATCCACTGGTGCTACGGCGGTAAGGTGTTGGAGGCCGACGGCAAAACGGTCGCTATCAAGTCGGGCGAAACCAAGCAAGTGTTGGAGTTTTACAAAGAGCTCTACATGGACGCCATGGAACCGGACGTGTTGTCGTGGGATGACGCCAGCAACAACCGCTATCTGGTCTCCGGTAAAGGCTGCTGGATTCACAACCCGATCAGCGCCTATAACACCGCCAAGACGCGCAATATGCCCATCGCCAAGGACCTCAACCATACCCTAACGCCGCGGGGGCCCGCCGGGCGGTTCATGGCGGCGAATGTGCAGGGGCTGGGCATCTGGAAGTTCGCTAAGCAACAGGAGGAGGCGAAGAAGTTCATCCGCTACCTGTTCGAACCGGAGAACTTCAACCTATGGATGGAGGCGGCGGCGGGCTACAATATCGGCCCCCAACGGAACTTCGCCAACCATCCGGTGTTCTCGCGCGACCCGAAGATCGCCATTTCGCCCAAAAATCTCGACTTCGGACGGCCCTACGGCTGGCCAGCGAAGCCAAGCCCGGTCATCGGCGAGATCGACGTCACATACGTGCTGCCGGACATGGTGGCAAAAGTCGTCACCGGCAACGCCTCGATCGATGCGGCGATGACTTGGGGCGAGGAGCAGATCGCCAAGATCGTCAAGAGCCACCGCACCTGAGATGGCTGTGGCCTGTGAGGGTGGTGCGCGGGTCCAGCCGACAGGACCGCCTCTGCCCAGCGCGCCCGCTGAGCCCTGGTTCAGCCGGCCAGGGTCGAGGGGCCGCGCCACACCATGACAGCCTGGTAACGATGCTGCATGTCCCCTGGGGAGCAAGGGTTGACACTGTCGGCGTTTGGCGATAGAGTACTGCCGCGCTGCGACTCGGGATGCCAAAGCGCGGAGGCCAGGTAGGAGGATGCATGCGGATTGGAGGATGGATAGGCGCGTCTCGCTGGGTTCTCGGCATGTTGGTCCTGCTGAGCAGCAACTTGGGGGCTGGGCAACTCTCTTCTCCCGATGTCGAGCGCTTGACCGCTGAGGCGGAACAATGGTGGGCACAGGGCCGACCTGAACAGGCGCTCCGCAAGTTCGGCGAGGCCCTCGCCCGCGCGCGGGAGCTTGGTGAGCGCGGCCACGAATGGCGAATTCTGGACCGGATCGGTCGCATCTATCTGGAACGCGAGCAGTTTCAACCGGCCCTCGAACACTTTCAGCAGGGGCTCAAGGTCGCGCTCGACCTCGGGGATCGCCCCGCCCAGGCGGTGGAATTGGTGGCCATCGGCGAGGTGTACACCCTGCTGCAACAGCCTCAAAACGCGGTGAAGACCTATGAGGCGTTGCTGGCGTTGGAGGAGGAGCGCCAGGATCGCCTCGGCCAGTGGCACGCCTATTACGGCCTGGGGTTTGCGCATAAAGCCAATGGCGCCCCCGAGCTGGCCATTCCCTATGTCGAACAGGCTCTCGTATTAGCCCGTGCCCTCAACGACCAGAGCCTCGAACTTGCCTCCCTCCAGGAGCTCGAAGCCGACTACGCTCGCCTTGGAGACTATACCCAAGTCGCCCGTTATAGCGAAGAGATCCTGCAACTAGCGCGCAGCATCGATGACCAACGACTGGCGGCGGAGAAACTGGCGACCGCCGGCTATGCCTATGAGCAACTGGGCCAGGGGCAACGTGCTGCGGCGCAGTACCGTTCAGCGTTGCTGGCCTATCGCGATCTGCACGATGCCCACGGCGAGTGGCGGGCGCTCGACGACCTCGGTCGCGTCACCCTGAAACAGGGCGATACCGCTCAGGCGGTGAGCTATTTCCAGCAAGCGCTCACGGTGGCGCAGCGCTCCGGCGCGCGTGCGGACCAGGTGCTGGCGCTGGAACATCTGGCCGGAGCCTTGCGCGGGGCCAAGGAGTATAGCAAGGCGCTGCCGCACTATCAGGAGGCGTTGAAGACGGCGCGGGCAGGGAAACTACTCGAGTATGAATGGCTCGTGTTGAGCGATCTCGCTGGCATGTATGCAGAGATGGGCGATGCGAAGAGAGCCTTGACGCATTACCAACAGGCGCTCAAGCTCGTCCAACAGCTCGGCGACAAAGAAGCGGAAAAACAGGTGCGCGACGCTATGCAGCGCCTGGGGAAACAACCGGGCGCCGAGGGCAAGCCAGCCCGTAAACGTTAGGCCCTGTCATTCGGTGCTGGCCTGTGGCACAATACACCTAAGCAAAGCGGCAATCCTCCACCGATAGTGTCTTGCACGGTTCGATGTTCGATGAAGGCGTGTATCTTTTGCGACATCATCGCCGGTCGTAAGCCAGCACGCAAGGTCTACGAAGATGAGATGTTGCTGGCCATTGAGGATATTTATCCCCGCGCCCCCGTCCACCTCCTGATCATGCCGAAGCGGCATGTCCCCACGCTCCTCGATCTGCAACCGGATGATGCCCCATGGGTGGCCGCTATCCCGTTCGTGGCCAACCGCTTGGCGCGCGAGCGCAACATCGCCGAGAACGGCTATCGCTTGGTGGTCAACGTCAAGCATGGGGGAGGTCAGGCCATTTTTCACGTGCATTACCACTTACTCGGTGGACGGACTTTGCGCTGGCCGCCATGACATGGAAGGGCGGAACAGTTATCGGTGGAGTTGATGCGGATCAGGGCCAATAGCTGGCGTGAATCTGAACATCGCTGGAGAGCCATCGGGAGGCCATGCAGCGCGACGAACAAGGGCTCATGACGGGTGAGAGACAACTCATCGTCAGAGGAGAACCAAGCGATGGCATCGGCACAACCGCAATTCCGCATCGAGAAGGATTCGATGGGCGAGGTCAGGGTCCCCCAAGACGCCTATTACGGAGCGCAAACCCAGCGGGCCATCGACAATTTTCCGATCAGCCAACGGCGCTTTCCGCGGGAGTTTATCCGCGCCCTCGGCCTCATTAAACAGGCCGCGGCGCGGGTGAATCGCGAGCTTGGCCTCCTTGAAGAGCGGCTGACGGACCCCATCGTCCGCGCCGCACAGGAGGTGGTCGACGGCCGGTTCGACGCCGATTTCGCCATCGATATCTATCAAACGGGCTCAGGCACCTCGACGAACATGAACGCCAACGAGGTCATCGCCAACCGCGCCATCGAACTCGCTGGCGGCACCCGAGGCAGTCGAATGATTCACCCCAACGACCACGTCAATCTGTGCCAGTCCAGCAACGACGTCATCCCCACCGCCATCCACGTGGCGGCGCTGGAGCGCATCGAGAAGCATCTCCTGCCAGCGCTGCGTCAGTTGCATTGGGCGCTCGCCGCCAAGGCGAAGGAATTCGACGACGTCATGAAAATCGGCCGCACGCATCTCATGGATGCGACCCCCATCCGCCTCGGTCAAGAGTTCAGCGGCTATGCTCGGCAAGTGGAGTTGGGTATCCAACGCATCGAGCGCACGCGGGCGTCGATGGCGGAGTTGGCATTGGGGGGAACCGCCGTCGGGACCGGGCTCAACGCCCACCCGGAATTCGCCAAGCGGGTGATCGCCAAGCTCAGCGAGGTGACCGGCATCGAATTCCGCGAGGCGGAGAATCATTTCGAGGCCCAGGGCGCCCAGGATGCCGTGGTGGAGGCCAGTGGTGCCCTGAGGACGGTCGCCGTCAGCCTGATGAAGATCGCCAATGACATCCGCTGGCTGGGATCCGGCCCGCGCTGTGGGATCGGCGAGTTGCGCTTGCCCGAGCTGCAGCCGGGGTCGTCCATCATGCCCGGCAAGGTCAATCCGGTGATCCCCGAGTCGGTGATCCAGGTCTGTGCGCAGGTCCTGGGCAACGATACGGTCGTGACGTTAGGGGGGCAGTGGGGGGTGCTGGAGCTGAACACCATGCTGCCGGTCATGGCGTCCAACCTGCTCGAGTCGATTCACATCCTCGGCACGGCCGCAGCCAACTTCGCCGAGCGCTGCATCGCCGGCATCCAGGCTGATCGCCAGCGTTGTACCGAGCTGATCGAGCAGAGTCAGGCCATGTGCACGGCCTTAGCCCCGGAAATCGGCTACGATGCCGCCGCCCAGATCGCCAAGGAGTCGTTTGCCAGCGGCAAGACGGTGCGCCAGATCGCCACGGAGCGCAGGGTATTACCGGAGGATCGCCTTAACGAATTGCTCGACCCACGGCGGATGACGGAGCCTGGCCTGACGGCCGGGCCGGTAGGCGGATGATATCGTTCTGCAGGGCTAATCTTTATGGTCGCTACACAGCGGCTGGGCGGATGGCTGGAGCAGGGCGAGCTCGCCGAAGCCATCGTTTGGACCATACACACGAAGGCCTTGTTGCGGCCCTCGCCACGAGCATAGGCGTCGCCGATACGCTGGGCCGAGTTGTCCCGCGTGATTGGGCACGAAGGGAGCAGGAATGACTAAGGCGCTGACGTTCTACCGCACCTCACTCGGAAAGAAAGTGGTGATGGCAATCACCGGCCTCATCCTCTTCGGCTATGTCGCCATCCACATGCTGGGCAATCTGCAGATGTTTATGGGGCCCGAGCAGATTAACGCTTACGCCGCGACGTTGAAAGGCAATCTCGCCTTCCTGTGGGTCGCGCGGCTGATCCTCCTCACCGCCGGCGTCTGGCATATCGTGGCCGCTGTCCAATTGACGCGGCAGAGCCAGCGCGCCCGTCCTGAGGGCTATTATTACAAGGATGTTATCCAAGCGGACTATGGCGCGCGCACCATGCGCTGGACGGGGCCGATCCTGGCGGTCTTCATCATCTACCATCTCTTGCACTTCACGACGGGCACCGTCCACCCAGGCTTCGACGCCCATGACGTCTACAACAACGTCGTCACCGGCTTCCGCGTGGTCCCGGTGGCGCTGTTCTACATCGTCTCCATGGTGGCGCTCGGCTTTCATTTGTGGCATGGGGCATGGAGCATGTTTCAATCGGTGGGCCTGAACAATCCCAGGACCGACCGCTTTTTCCGCCGGTTCGCGGCGATCGCTACGCTAGTGATCGCCGTCGGGTTCATCACGATCCCCCTGGCCATCGTGACCCGCCTTTTTCCCTAGCTTTGGAGGTTATCGAAATGGAACTCAACGCCAAAGTCCCCTCTGGTCCTATCGAGCAGAAGTGGGATCGACACCGCTTCGAGCTGAAGCTGGTGAACCCGGCCAATAAGCGGCGCTACAGCATCATCGTCGTGGGGACGGGGCTAGCCGGGGCCTCTGCTGCCGCCTCGCTGGCGGAACTCGGTTACCAGGTGCGTTGCTTCTGCTATCAGGACAGTCCGCGCCGGGCCCATAGCATCGCGGCCCAAGGGGGGATCAACGCCGCCAAGAACTACCGCAACGACGGCGACAGCATCTATCGTTTGTTCTACGACACCGTCAAGGGCGGCGACTACCGTTCGCGCGAGGCCAACGTCTATCGCCTGGCGCAGATCAGCGTCAACATCATCGATCAATGCGTGGCCCAGGGCGTGCCGTTTGCGCGCGAATACAGTGGCCTGCTCGATACCCGTTCCTTCGGCGGGGCGCAGGTGTCGCGTACCTTCTACTGCCGTGGGCAGACCGGGCAGCAGCTGTTGCTGGGGGCTTACCAAGCACTGGAGCGCCAGATCGCCATCGGCGCCGTGACCATGTTCCCCCGTACCGAGATGCTCGACCTCGTGGTCGTCGATGGCCAAGCGCGTGGCATCGTCACCCGCAACCTCGTGACTGGCCGGGTCGAATCCCATGCCGCCGACGCCGTGGTGCTGGCCACGGGCGGCTACGGCAATGCCTACTACCTGTCGACCAACGCCAAGGGCTGCAACGTCACCGCCATCTGGCGCGCCTACAAACGCGGCGCTGGCTTCGCCAACCCGTGCTATACGCAGATCCACCCGACCTGTATCCCGGTCAGCGGCGAGTATCAGTCGAAGCTGACGCTGATGAGCGAATCGCTCCGCAACGATGGACGCATTTGGGTGCCGAAGCAGCCAGGTGATAGCCGTCCGCCGGAACAGATTCCCGAAGAAGAACGCGATTATTACCTCGAACGCATGTATCCGAGCTACGGCAACCTCGTCCCACGTGACGTCGGCTCACGCGCCGCTAAGCGGGTATGCGACGAAGGCCGTGGCGTTGGCCCCGGCGGCCTGGGCGTGTACCTGGACTTCCGCGATGCCATTCAGCGCCTGGGCGTGAACGTCATCGAGGAGCGTTACGGCAACTTGTTCGAGATGTATGAGCGCATCACCGGGGAAAACCCCTATCAGACCCCCATGCGCATCTACCCGGCCATCCATTACACCATGGGCGGCCTGTGGGTGGATTACAATTTGATGAGCACCATCCCAGGATTGTACGTGATCGGCGAAGCCAACTTCTCCGACCACGGCGCCAACCGCCTCGGCGCCAGCGCTCTCATGCAAGGATTGGCCGACGGCTATTTCATCCTGCCCTATACCATCGGGGATTATCTGGCGGGGACTAAGCTGCCCAAGGTTGACACCACCCACGCCGCCTTTAAGCAGGTCGAGACAGAGGTCAACGAGCGCACCAACCGGCTGCTCGGCATCAAAGGTAAGCGCTCGGTCGACTCCTTTCACCGCGAACTCGGCAAGATCCTCTGGGATTACTGCGGCATGTCACGCACCGCTACCGGGTTGAAGCAGGCTCTCGACATGATCCCCAGCCTGCGCGAGGAGTTTTGGCACAACGTCCTGGTGCCCGGGCACAACGAGGAACTCAACCAGGCGCTGGAGAAGGCCGGTCGGGTGGCGGACTTTATGGAATTCGCGGAACTGATGTGCAGGGATGCGCTGGAGCGTAACGAATCGTGCGGGGCCCACTTCCGCGAGGAATACCAGACGCCCGAGGGTGAGCCGCTGCGCGACGATCTGAACTATTGCCATGCGGCCGTGTGGGAGTCCACCGGCATGGACAAATTGCCCATCCTCCACAAGGAACTCCTGACCTTCGAGTACGTCTCTCTGACACAGCGGAGTTACAAATAATGAATCTGACGCTTTATGTGTGGCGGCAGAAGAGCCCCGCCGAGAAGGGGGATTTCGTCCGCTACGAAGCTCGTGACATCAATCCCGATATGTCCTTTCTCGAGATGCTCGATGTGGTGAACGAGATGCTGCTCGCCAGAGGCGAGGAGCCCATCGCCTTCGATCACGATTGCCGTGAAGGCATCTGTGGCATGTGCGGGTTCATGATCAATGGCATCGCGCACGGGCCGCAGCGCGGCACCACGGTGTGCCAGTTGCACATGCGCCACTTCAAGGATGGCGACACCCTGTACCTGGAGCCTTGGCGCGCCAAAGCGTTTCCGGTCATTCGCGACCTGGTGGTCGACCGCAGCGCCTTCGATCGCATCATCCAGGCCGGCGGCTTCATTTCCGTCTCGACCGGCGGGGCTCCTGAGGCGAACAGCATCCCCATCCCGAAGGAGGACCAAGAGCTGGCCATGGACGCCGCCGAGTGCATCGGCTGCGGCGCCTGCGTGGCGGCCTGCCCAAACGCCTCGGCCATGCTCTTCACTGCGGCCAAGATCTCGCACCTTGGCCTGCTGCCGCAGGGGCAGCCGGAGCGCTATCAGCGCGTTCTGACCATGGTGCAGCGCATGGAACGGGAAGGATTCGGGAGCTGTACGAACATCGGGGAATGCGAGGCCGCCTGTCCCAAGAGGATCAGCCTCGAATTCATCGCCCGCATGAACCGCGATTACCTCAAGGCGAGCATCCTCAAGGCCAAAGCCGGCCGCCTGGCGGTGAAGCGTCGGGAGGGGTAGGAGTTAAGCATAAGCCAGGCGGATCACGTAGGGCCTTGATTAATCAAGACCCTACCTCTTCTGTCACGAGGGCGCGCAGTTTCGACTCGTCAAAGCCGATGACCTTACTGCGCCCCCTGACCGTGATTGGGCGCTTGATGAGGTTGGGCTCCTGGGCCATGAGTTTGATGGCCTGTGCCTTGGTGGGTGGAGTGGCCTTGAATCCGCGCTCGCGGTACAGCGCCGATCGCGTGTTGAGAAACGCCTCGATGGCATCATCGCCGATCAGCGCCTGCAGCTCCCCCTCGCTTAGCGGGTTTTTGCCGAGATCGCGTTCCTGCAGTTGGGCTCCCAAACCTTGCAAGAAACTTCTTGCTTTGCGGCACGTCGTTCAGGTGGATTTGTGGTAGAAGATGATCCGTTGCTGCGCCATGGTCGCCTCCTCTATTGCCATCGGTTTGCGCGTGGAGAGTATTTCAGATATCGCCTCTATTCCCAGCATATGTACGATCGAAGCGAAAAACTTTCAGCGCATTCTCGGCCAGCGCCTCTTCCACGGTCGGGCGCGCCACGCCTTTGATCCATGCCACCGCATCGACGAGCCGATGAAGGAACGTCGGCTCCGTGGGATGGCCCTCGAATTCCCCCCCGTAGGGCCATGGCCCATCGGTTTCGATCAGTAGGCTATGCAGCGGTACCGCGGCCACCAGCTCACGATCGCGGGCGCGATAACAGACCTCAGGTGTCACCGAGATGTAGTATCCCCGCTCAACGATGGCCTGTGTCACTTCAGGGGAGGCTTTGTGCCAGTGGAACACGGCACGCTCCACCCCCGCATCCCCGAGGAGGGCCAGGGCCCGGGCCGCTGCGTCATGTGGCGCATGCAGCACCACGGCCAGATCTAGCTCGGCCGCCAACCGCAGAAAGCGTCGCAGCCGCGGCTCAGCGGCGGCGATCAAGCTGTCGCGCTCCGGGCGCTCCCGCACCGTATACCAGGGCAGTCCCACCTCAGCGATGGCCACGAGATGGGCGTGCGCTCGCCGGATGAGGGCGATCACCCGCTGTTCCTCGTCGTCGTCAACCTGACGCTCGGGATGCACGCCCAATCCGCCGTGGACGAATCCCGGGAAAGTTTCGATCAGGGCGAGGATCTGGCGCGAGCTGGCTTCGTCCACGGCGGCGGCGACGACACCTGCGATGTCACTGGCGCGGGCGCGAGCCACCAGGCCGCCGATATCGCTATAGCGCGGCGAAGCGAGGTGAATATGGCTATCGATGAGTGGCATGGGGGCTCCGGCTCCTTAATCGCGGAATTGCTCCCACAACCGGCGGAAGCGGCTCTCATAGATCATATCATAGAGGTCTAGCTTATCGGGGAAGAGCCGAGCACATTCCTCGCGCAATTCGGCCTTTTCGATCTCAAGATCGATGCGGTCGTAGTCCGACGCCACGATCAGAAACGCGATGCGGTCGGCTTTACGTTGGAAGGCAGCGAGTTTCTCGTTCTCCTCTTCGATAAGCCAATTCCGCCAGAGATCGGTCATGGCATAACCTCACCTACCCTAAGCAGCTAGACATGCAGTAGCTGCGGAATCACCTGCTCTCCGAACAGCGCAATCGCCTCCAGCACCTGTTCTTGAGGCATCCCCGCCCACTGTATGCGCAAAAGAAAGTGGTTAGCACCCAAGCGCTCGTGGTAGTGCTGCAACTGTTCGATGCAGTCTTCGGGGCTGCCGATGATAAAGCGCTGGTCGCGTAATGTCTCAAACGGCAAATCGAGGGTATCTCCCTGGGGCAGAGCTCCGGATTGCCCCCAGGCCACGTAGGTTTGATACTTGCGTTCCAGATAGGGCATACAGATGCGCAGCGCGGTCTCACGATCCTTCGCGACAAACAGCTCGCGGCGGATGGGCAGCTCTGTCGGAAAGGCTTTCCCCACCTCATCCAGGGCGTCGCGATACAAGGCCATCTGGCGCTCCAGCGTCGCCAGCTTGGCGTGCGGATTGATGTACCAGGTGTCGGCCAGGCGAGCCGCCCGTTTCACTGCGGCATCGTTATCCGCCCCCATCCAAATCGGCGGGTGCGGCCGCTGCACCGGCCGCGTGGTCAGCGTTACACCCGGCAGGGTGAAGAAGCGGCCACGGTGCTCTACGGTGTCTTCGGTCCACAGACGCTTGAGGACGGTGAGCGCCTCGATCATGCGAGGCACGGCATCCTGTTTGGCCACTCCAAAGGCTTGAAATTCGACATCGCGATAGCCAAGCGCCACGCCGAGCGTGAAGCGGCCGTTGCAGATCGCGTCCAGCGTCCCGACCTCCTCAGCTAAGGCGACGGGTTGTTGCAAGGCGAGCAGAATGATACCGGCGATCAAGCGCATGTCGCCGGCTTCCGCCGCCAAACGGGCCAGGAGTGGCAACGGCTGCAACATATGGAAAGGGGCTGCGAGGTAATGTTGGGGGGCGACGATGGAATGGAAGCCAACACGCTGTGCCAGCCGCACCTGCTCGATGAGCTCTTCCAGGCGGCGGCGTATGTTGTCGGTTGCAGGATGTTGTGAATTGAGCTGCAAGCCAAACTGCATACCGCCTCCTCAGCCATACATAACTGTGGGTCTTCGCATACTAGCATAAGGCCGATGCGGCTGGCAAGGGAGGCCTCGCGGCAGGTGTGCCTCAAGGTTTTGCATGGTCGTGCCAGAGCTTGTTTCTCGCCCCCTCTCCCGTCGGGAGAGGGCCGGGGTGAGGGCAGCCCAATGGCCTGGAGATCCCCTGACGCTCTCACTCTGGCCCTCTTCGAGGGGGAGAAGGCATAAGCTTAGAGACGGCGCGGCACACAGGTGACGCACACCGTCTCTTGGTACGGCACGGCAGCGCTCGATGTGGCCTGGCGGGATCGGCGCTGCCAGTCCCGCCCCAGGATCGTTAGGCCTGCGCCCGCTCGGCCCTACGCAGCTCAGGGATGACGTATTTCCCAAACAGCTCGATCGAGGTCATCACCTTGTCGTGGGAAATGGTTTCGGTCGCCATGAGGAATTGTAACTGATCGACCCCGACGGCCTCATGGACGCGGATCGCGCGCAAGCAGCTGGCCGGATCGCCCGCAACGATGACGCCGCGCTCCGCGAGGGTGTCGGCATCTAATTGATTCCAGATGGCCTGCGCGATCGCCCCCGAGCCACCGGAGAGGTCAACTTCGGGAGCATCGCCGGTCGAGAGCTCGTCTTTCTTGAGGTAACGCGCGAAGTTCGCTTTCAGGTGGTCCGGCACTCCGCCCCACTGCTCGATGAGACGCTCGTAGACGTTGACTTGATCCTTGAGGTACGGGCGGTCGGGGCCGAAGAAGGTCTTCAAGGATTGCGCCGCCAACTCCCGCGCCGCTTTATTATCCTCATCACAGTAGGCCACGGTGGCGCTCAGCCATTGATCGTTCACAAAGGCCCCGACCGGCTTCGCGTGGCGTACGGTCTCATGGTAGGCCTTGATATGCGGCGCCAGGATCGACGGCGCACTGACCCCCAGCGCCATGACGCCGATGCCCTTTTCCGCCGCCAACTGATAGGTAGCGGGCTGCATGGCAGCGACCCAGATCGGCGGATGCGGACGCTGGAAGGGTTTGGGCAAGACCTCGCGCGGTGGCACCTGCCAGAACTTGCCATCCCAGGAGAACAGGCCTTTCTCCCAAATCTTCGGGATCATCGCCAGCGATTCTTCCCACATCTCGCGCGTCTCGCGGGGATCGATGCCCATACCCGTCTGCTCGTAGGGCGCCGAGCGGCCGGTGCCGAAATCGACGCGGCCGTTGGACAGATGATCGACCATGGCCACGCGTTCGGCGACGCGGATGGGGTGATGATAGGGCAGAATCACCACGCCAAAGCCCAATCGAATGCGTTTGGTGAGCCGGCTCAAGGCGCCAAAGATCACCTCGGGACAGGGAGACATCGAGAAGCCGGTGAGGAAATGATGCTCCACAAACCACACGTAGTCGAAACCCATCTGATCGGCCAGGACGCATTGCTCGATGGTTTCCTCGATGACGGCATGATCGTCCAGCGTCGGCCGCTGCATCTCATAGGCAAGCCCTAATTTCATAACGTTCCTCCGGCAAACAACGATACGGCGCCTCGGGGTGAATGTCACACGGTGTTTCGCCCTATCATACCCGAAAACGGCACACAGGGATAGCCGGTGTTCATTCGAGGATCTCGACACGCTTGACAAACGCTGCAGCCGTGCCACCATCACCCGACGAAGTAGTGTCCACTTCCAGAGCGATACCGGAGATGGGCGGGAGATCGGACTTGTCAAAATAGGTGTGAAAGGCCTGCACCAGATCGAACTCCGAGACGACCGTTTCACCAGGCTGCGGACTCCCAACGCAGACATACCGTCCCCCTTCTTGATAGTACTTGCCCTTATAGGGCACGTTCAGTTGGTCGTCCTGGCACAGATAGAACCCGATGAAATAAGGAAGGTCTGGGGAAATGAAATGGCCGCTTGAAATTTTTTCCTCGCCGAAAAACACCAGGACCATAATCGATTCATTTCTGACATCTTTCTCATATGAAGCGCCTTTGGGATATTTCAGCACACCCCATTCGATGCGAACTTTCGAATACCTTTTCAGATGTAATGGGTTTTGCCGTAAAATCCCCCGCAAGGCTTCTCTGGCCTCCAGCGTCAAAGCCCCATCGCTGACGGACAGGTTCAACATGTCGCGATTTGCGGCGTCGGCCTCAAATTTCAAGCCCTTGGACTGCAGCCACTCGTCCACAGAGTTCCCAGCGTAATCAGATAGGTTAAGGGTGTGCACCACCTGTGACGATCCTTTGCGTTCCGACGGCCCCGGTTTTTCAGAGGTGGTGCCCACGGACAATGGCTCGGAGACCTTGGCCCCCGTGCCTTCCACAATGGTCTCGGTGCATAAGATCAAGAACCCCACCATGACCGTAGTGGCCAATACATATCGGTGCATCAGCGATCTCCCTATGCCATACCGAGGCGCCAACTGGTGAACACGCCCTGCATGGCGCGTGAGCGGAGAAATGCGGTGCAAATCGCCTACAGGCCCCTACACCCTGACCTGGATGATCGTGGGAACAGAATGAGGGTCGACCTTTTAACAGGCGAAGGATCACCACACTGATAAACCCAAAGCGGGGGAGATAACGTTTAGAGCGCCGGTGGCGCTGCTGGGGGAAGGTTAACGTAGCATGCCGACATTCGTGTCGTGGCAGAGGCTGGGGAAACGACGGAACGTTGAGCAAGGCTGGTATCAAGCATGCGCTGGAGCGGGAGACGGGATTCGAACCCGCCACGTCCAGCTTGGGAAGCTGGCATTCTACCCCTGAATTACTCCCGCTCCATGACTAGCTAGCCTATTGATATCTCTACAATAAGTTCTGACGCCTACCTTGTCAAGCGAAAATTGGTGAGGGGCGTCCTCCTCTGGTAATGGGCGGGGCGGAGCGCGTCCAAAAATCCCGCCCAAAAATTGGATGACTATGTTCTGTCACCAGCGTACACTTTTTTATTGACACATTCTTTAGATGCCTGATAATCGCCTTTATCTCTCTTGATCATAAGCGTTTGGGGGCACTCGCGGCTTGCTGCCGAGGGAATGGGGTTGACATAATCCGAAACAGTAGGAAAAGTTTATGATCTCGCAAGAACGCCAACAGACCATTTGGAACCTTCTGGAGAACCTGCGCGGCTTGGAGGCGCTCAAACAACTCATCTGGTCCGAACTCAACTATGAACGTGTTAACCAACCTCTCTCCCGGCGTGATTGGCCAGCCGCCGCTCGCTCCCCGCTAGCCGAAGACCCTGTGCTGTTGGCAGGCCATGAAGATTTCCATGTCATTTATGCCCGTCTGGCATCGGACCGCCTGCTTCTGGGCCAGGAACGTCTGGTGGTGTCGCGGCTCCTACGGGACCATCCGTATGTCCTGTTCATCTTCTCGAACTCGCCTCAGGACCGGTGGCATTTTCTCAACGTCAAAATTATCGGCGAGGAGCCATCAGAAGAAAACCGAAACCCACAAAGGTGCAGAGTGTTTCGCCGCATTAGCGTTGGGCCTGAAGAACGGCTGCGCACGGCATCGGAACGTTTGGCGCTGCGCGACCTCTCGGCACTCAGCCATGACCTCTTTGGCCTGTCACCTCTGGCCATTCAACAGCGCCACGACGAGGCCTTCGATGGTGAGGCTGTCACAAAACAGTTCTTCGATGAGTACAAAGCCGTCTTTGGCTACCTTCAAGATGACCTCGCCCGGCAAACCGGTAACCGGCGCTGGGCGCATGACTATGCCCTCCAGATCCTTAACAGACTGATGTTCCTCTACTTTGTCCAGCGTAAGGGGTGGCTGGGGGAGGACACCGAGTTCTTGCGGAGGTTCTGGGAGGTTTATCGTTCGTCTGGACAACCTAAGGATTCGTTCTTTGACCGCTGGCTGACACCGCTCTTTTTCGAAGCGTTTAACAATAGGTTCCATAATGGACATCAACATTTCCCGGAGAACATCAATCGGATCCTTGCATTAGCTCCATACTTGAATGGCGGGTTGTTCCGGGAGAACGACCTCGACCGGCGATATCGCTTCAGCATCAGCGACGCCCGCTTCCAACAGGTCTTCACCTTCCTCGACCGCTACAACTTCACGATCGCTGAGGATAGCCCGCTGGACCAAGAGGTGGCTGTAGATCCGGAAATGAACGGTAAAGTCTATGAGAGCTTAGTAAACCTCTCGGAGGAGGCCAGCGACCGCGCTGAGGCGGGGATTTTCTATACCCCACGCACCGAGATCGATCTCATGTGCCGGCTGGCGCTGGTAGACTACCTGGCCAACCACCTGGGGTCTGAGCACAAGAAGTCGTTTTATGAGGCGGTGTTTGCCCTCGAACCTGAGGAAAAGGCGGAAGCCGATAACGCCTTATCGAAGGCCAACCTTTGGCGAGATCTAGACGACCGTTTGCGCGATATCACTATTGTGGACCCTGCCTGTGGGTCCGGCTCTTTTTTGGTGGGAATGCTGCACATCCTGGATGACTTACAGGCTCGCGCAACTCAGCCACTTGGGAGGGCCGAGACTTCATACGACCGCAAGAAGCGCATCATTGGTCAAAACCTCTATGGTGTGGATATCATGGAATGGGCAGTCCACGTAGCCGAACTACGGCTCTGGCTGGCCCTGATCATCGATGCCGATTTCAGCCGTGAGGAACTGCATATCCGCCAGGAGCCGTTGCTGCCCCACTTCACGTTCAAGATTCGGTGCGGTGACAGTTTAGTGCAGGAAGTCGGTGGTATTAACCTTGGACACGAATATAGGACACGCGAACTCCCTCATGAACTGAAAGCCCGTATTACCCGGCTTAAGGACGAGAAACTGAAGTTCTATCGTAACGATCCTACCTGCCGCTTCAGGTCCGAAGACCAGGTAAAACAGGAGGAGCGACGCCTATATCTTGATATCCTCGATGCACGGCACCATACCATTTAGAAGGCGATCAAATCCCTCCGTCGGAAAATTGAAGGACCTTTAGATGGCACGACAGAAGTCCAATCCCATCAAATGATGTTAGAGGCCACCGAGTGGCAAAGACAGATCGAATCGCTGACCGCTGACCTGAAGAACATTGCCAACGCTCGCGAGGCGCTCAGGCCTAACAAACCTATCCCATTTGTGTGGGACATAGCGTTTGTAGAAATCCTTAAGGGAGACAACGGAGGCTTCGACATCGTCATTGGTAACCCGCCGTATGTGCGGCAGGAAAACATCTCTGATCCACGTATTCCTCGCGAAAAGATCACCACCCAAAACAAGAGGGAATATAGGGTTAAGTTGGCTCACTCAGTTTATCAGGCATTCCCTATTTTTTTCGGCTATAAGACATCTACAAGCACAGCTGCTCGTAAGCTAGACTCAAAGAGTGATCTTTATGTCTATTTTTATTTTCATGGCTTGTCTCTCTTGAATGAAAATGGAGCGTTCTGCTTTATTACATCCAATTCTTGGCTAGATGTTGGTTATGGTGTTGATCTTCAAGAATTCTTGCTCAAATACTGCCATTGACTCACTGCACCTGGGTAATATGAATCGGCATCGGCCCCCTCTGAGGGACATTGTCACCCATGACGGCGACTTCGGACACGTCCCCGGCCTGATCGTCTGGGAACCAATGGATGTGGTTTCTTAAGAGAAATGACCGCCATTAGGGCAGAGTGAGCGGTCTGCGACAAGGAAGAGACATGGATGAGAAACTGAAAACGATCCTCGCTGAGCTACGGCGCCGGTTCGAGACCCTTTACGGTGAGCGGCTAGTCCAGATGATCCTCTTCGGTTCGCAAGCGCGGCGTGATGCCGAGCCAGGCTCAGATATCGACGTGCTTGTAGTGCTGAGGGGTGAGGTGTCTCCGTGCGAGGAGATCGCCAGGACTATCGAGGATGTCGCGGACATCTCTCTCGAATACAATGAAGTCGTGTCTTGTGTCTTTGTCTCGGAAGAACAGTTCGAACGGGAACGCAGCCCATTGCTGCTGAATGTTCGACGGGAAGGGATGCCTGTATGATGCCGGAACAGGCCGCTTTACTGGTCCAGGCGCGAGACAGTTTAGCCGCAGCGAGAATCCTTGATGCTCAGAGGTATCATGGCTTTGCTGCCTCCAGGGCTTACTATACGATGTTTTATGTCGCTGAGGCGCTGCTGTTGGGCAAGGGCTTAGCCTTCTCCAAGCACAGTGGGGTCCACGCTGCTTTCGGAGAGCATTTTGTGAAGACCGGTGTCGTGCCCCGTGAGTTCCAGCGTTACCTGATCCGGGGGATGGAGGTCCGCCACGCCGGAGACTACGGTAGGGGGAGGGACGTCACGCCTGCAGAAGCAGCAGAGCAGATCGCACACGCAGAGCAATTTCTCGCATTAGCCGAACGACTCATCGGTCCAATCCCCCATGATGACCAGGAGCACGCCTGATGCCCACCCACGACATCATCGACAACCGCGGCGAAAAATTGGTAAATCACATCAACCGCATTCTCACATCCACCGAGGCGGCTCGATTCGCTGTCGGCTACTTCTTCCTCTCAGGCCTGGAGAGCTTCGCCGAGCGATTGACAGATGTGAAGGAGTTACGCCTGCTCATCGGCAACACCACGAATCGGGAGACTTTGGAGCAGTTCGCCGAAGGGTACAGGCGCCTGGAATTGGTGGCGGAAGCTGCCGAGGTCCAGGCATATCCTAAGCGGGCTGACGTCAAGCAAATGGCCGCTGATACGGCCGAGAACATCCGCATCGGGATCGAATTAATGGATCAGACAGATGAGAGCGAGACGTTGGTCAAGATCCTTGTCCGGATGATCGAGGAAAAAAGACTCAAAGTCCGGGTGTACACCAAAGGCCGTATGCATGCCAAGGCGTATATTTTCGACTATCGGCGTGACGGACGTTATGAGCAGGGGATTGCCATTGTCGGGTCGTCCAATCTTACGCTTTCGGGGGTCACTCACAATACGGAACTCAATGTTGTCGTACATGGCAATGACAACCACACAGAACTGGTACGCTGGTTTGATGAACTCTGGAACGAGTCCCAGGAGTTCGACGAAACCTTAATGCAAGAGATGCAGCAAGCATGGGCTATCGCTTCGGTTCGTCCCTATGACATCTACATGAAAACCCTTTACGCCCTGGTCAAAGATCGACTTGAGGGCTCGGACGACAAGGATATTCTCTGGGACGACGAAATCACCAGGCGGTTGGCGGACTTCCAGAAAGTAGCCGTGCGACAGGCAGTACAGATGATACGGGATTACGGCGGTGCTTTCGTTGCGGACGTTGTGGGGTTGGGCAAAAGCTATATCGGTGCGGCGATCGTCAAGCACTTCGAGCGAACCGAGCATGCTCGTCCGCTGATCATTTGCCCGGCAACCTTGGTTGAGATGTGGGAGCGCTACAATGAGGTTTATCAGCTGAACGCCCGTGTCCTCTCGATGGGTTATCTGCGAGAACACGACGAGGGGGGCGTGAATGTCTTACTAAACGATGTGAAGTACCGAGACCGGGACTTTGTATTGATCGACGAGAGCCACAACTTGCGCTATCCCGATACGCAGCGTTACAGGGTGGTGCAGACCTTTCTCGCCACAGGGCGCCGGTGTTGTTTTTTGACCGCTACACCGCGAAATAAGAGTGCTTGGGATGTCTACCATCAAATCAAACTTTTCCACCAGGACGATAAGACAGATTTACCCGTAGATCCACCAGATTTGAAGGCATACTTCAGACTCATCGAGGGCGGCGACAAGAAACTACCGGACCTGTTAGCTCACCTTCTTATCCGGCGAACCCGCAATCACATCTTGCGTTGGTATGGATTCGACGCGGTGACGCACCAGCCACTCGACCCCTCTCGGTTCAAAGACTACCTAGATGGCCAACGCCGTGCGTACGTCATGGTGGGAGGGCGGCATCAGTTCTTTCCTAAGCGGGAATTGGAGACCATCGAGTATAGTATCGAGGACACCTACCAGGGTCTTTACCAGGAATTGCGGGGTCACCTAGGCAAACCTCGTAGGGGCCAACTCGTTAAGCCTTCTGGGGATGAATTAACCTACGCCCGCTACGGTCTCTGGCGCTACGTCATGAAGGAGAAGCAGCGGCAAGAACCTTATGTCAGCCTGCAGCGAGCGGGTGCTAACCTGCGCGGCCTGATCCGCGTGCTCCTATTCAAGCGCTTCGAATCGAGTGTATATGCATTCAAGGAGACAATCCGTAGACTTCTGACCGTGCACAGGCGATTTCGCGATGCCCTATCGCAGGGGATCGTCCCAGCAGGAGAGGATGCGCAAGCCATCCTCTACGAGCCTAATCAAGCTGAGGAGCAGGATCTCATCGATGCACTGCGCCAGGTCACAGGGCGATATGCAGCCGAGGACTTCGACGTAGACCGACTCCAAGAACATATCGACCGCGATATCCAACTGCTCGAAAAGATTCTCAGGTTAGTAGAACCTATCACGCCAGAACAGGACGCAAAATTGCAGCGGCTGAAAGAGCGATTGGCCGAACCACCTCTTAGAGATGGCAAGCGCTTGATCTTCTCTCAGTATGCCGATACAGCACGCTACCTCTATGAGAACCTGAATCCTGAGGGAGCGTTGGACGACATTGAGGTGATTTACAGCAGCGATAAAAGCAAGGTCCGCGTGGTGGGCCGGTTTGCGCCAAAGGCTAATCCCGAATACCAGTTTCAACGTGGAGACACCGAGTTATTCACCTTGATCGCCACCGATGTGCTGGCAGAAGGCTTAAACCTCCAAGATTGCGACAAGATCATCAATTACGACTTGCATTGGAACCCTGTACGGCTCATTCAACGGTTTGGGCGCATCGACCGCATCGGCTCCGAGCATGACGTTATCTATGGCTTTAATTTCTTGCCAGAGACAGGCATCGAGCAACATCTGGGACTGCGGGAAAAGCTCCGCAACCGTATCCAAGAGATTCACGATACAATCGGAGAGGACTCAGCCATTCTGGACCGAACTGAGAGACTCAATGAAGAAGCGATGTATGCAATTTACGAGAAGAAGGGGGGCGAGTTGCATCTTTTCGAGGATGAGGACGAGAAGTTCCTAGACCTGAATGAAGCCGAGGAAATTCTAAGACAGTTACGGAAAGACAACCCTGGAGAATATGAACGGATCGCGAGCTTGCGGGATGGCATCCGGTCCACCATGGCTACCAGCGACAAAGGACTTTACGTCTTCTGCGAGGCAACTTATCCTAACCGCCAGGATTTAAAGGGCTATCAGCAATTATTCCTGCTGGATGAAGCAGGCAACGTCAAATCAAGGGATATCCCTAAAATCCTTGGAACCATTAAGTGTGGGCCAGAATTGGCGGCGCTCCCGTTGCCAATCGGTTACAACTCAGCAGTTATGCGGGTCAAGTGCCAATTCGCTGAAGAGATCAAGCATCGCCAAGCCGAGCGCCAACATACGCTCTCCCTCACGCACGGGCAACGCTATGTGCTTCGAGAATTGCGTGTATTCTTCGGCATCACTGCGGATGAGGATATCAAAGCGCAGATCAACATTCTCGAAAGGGCATTTCGCGGGCCAGTAACCGCGGCCATCAATCGGGAACTCAACCTCCTGCGGCGGAACGGCGTGACAGGGCATGAACTCTTGAAAAACCTCGGGCAAATCTATCATCAACACAACATGCGGGATTGGGTCGATCGCCGAAGCCTACAATTCGAAGAGCGCCCTATCCCGAAGATCGTCTGCAGTGAGGCCCTCGTGTAGCCTTCGGGCTTCGCTTTGAGTTCAGTGAGCCTAAGCCAAGGAGTATGCGATGCCACGATATTGGATCCTCTGCATGAGTGAAGACAACTACTTGATCGCCAAGAAGCAAGGACTCATTGGGATGTCTGAGCAAGCGAAGTCGGCAATTCATAAGATAACCACTGGAGACATCATCACGTTCTATATCAGTAAGAAAAAAGTCGATGCGCCTCCTAATGATCTTACTCAAAGGGTTCGGGAGTTCCGTGGGATTGCAAGGGTGAGCGGCGAGGTTTTTGAAAGCAACGATCTGATCTGGAATGTGAGAGATAACGAGATCTTCCCATATCGGCGCAAGGTGGATTTTCTTTCGGATGCCAGAGCTGCAGTCAGACCTCTCATTGAAAAGCTATCGTTTGTGACCAATACTATATATTGGGCTCTTCCACTCCGAAAAGGATATGTAGAGATTAGCCCGAAGGATTTCGATATGATTCAAGAGGCGATGAAGGTCGGTCGAGGCAATCAAACTGGTGCGGTTTAAGCCGGTCCATGTTGTGACTCCTAGACTCTCATCCTTGCCCGTCTTCTTTCAAACCTTATATGCTACCTCGGTTCCAGTTATTAGCGCTGCCAGGTCCAAGCTTCAGAGCCGTATTTCGTGGCGCGGAGGTGATCGCTCAGACGGCGTTCCTCCGCCGTCAGGTCGCCGGGCTTGAAGTCGATCTCCCAGGTTTCGGCAAAGCCGCGAGCGAGGGCAGCGACGACCTCGGCATAGTGGTAGGATCGCCCGCCAGCCTCCTGAAGCGTCGTCATGCGCGTACGTAAGACTTCCTTCTCACGCGCTGAGAGGGGCAAGCCGTTCGGTGGCCGTAAGACCGCGAACAATTTGTCGCAGTCCAGGGTGAGGGGCAGGCTTCCATGCTGCATGATCACACCCTGCGAACGCCGTTGGGCGCTGCCGATGAGCTTGCGGCCTCCCACCGCCACCTCGTAGCTCGATGGCATGACAAAGCACACTGGTGACACCGCAGGGGCCGACTTGGGCGCTGGACGTCGGAGGGGAATCAATTCAGCGGCGACCCCTAAGTGTGCCAGTCCGCACATCAAGGCGCGGCTGATCGTCAGATACGAGGCCAACACCCCCATCGCCGCCAGTGGATCATCCTCACGGATGACCACGCTGTAGGTGATCTCGTGGTCATGTAAGACGGCCCGCCCCCCCGTAGGCCGGCGCACGACATCGATGCCGAGGGCCCGACAACGCTCGAGGTCGACATCGGTCTCGATCTGCTGGCCGTATCCCAAGGATACCGCCGGTGGCGACCAAGTGTAAAAGCGCAGAATGGGGAGGCCGCCGTTAGCCGCATAGACTTCCAGCAACGCCTCATCGATGGCCATATTCGTAAAGCCATCACAAGCGCCGGTCTCGAGTAATCGCCAGTACGGGCGAGCCTGTTCGGTCATGACAGATTCTGCGGTACGGCAGCGATCAGCGGCCCTTCCAACGATAGTTCGGCTCGCGCGCCGCCTTGGTCTCGTTCAGCCGACTCACGACGGTCTTGGTCGGGGCGTGCAGCACGGTCTCCGGCTCCTTCTCAGCCTCCAGGGCGATGCTGATCAGGGCCGCCGCCAATTGATCCAGGCGCTCCTTGCTCTCGCTTTCGGTGGGCTCGATCATTAGGGCGCCTTTGACGATCAGCGGGAAGTACACCGTCGGCGGATGATAGCCGTAGTCGATCAGACGCTTGGCGATATCCAGCGCTTTGACGCCGTGCTCCAGCTGACGCTTGTCGGACACCACGCACTCATGCATCGGCTGCTCGGGATAGGGTACGTCGTAATGTTCCTTAATGCGGTGCAGGAGGTAATTGGCGTTGAGCACCGCGGTTTCCGCCATACGCCGCAACCCGTCGGGACCGAGCGATCGGATGTATGTATAGGCTCGCACCAACATGCCGAAATTGCCATAGAACGCGCGCACACGCCCAATGCTCTGGGGACGGTCGAAATCGAGGCGGTAGCGGTCGCCATCCTTCTCCACCACCGGTACCGGCAGAAATGGGATCAGGGACGGCTTGACGCCCACAGGCCCGGCGCCCGGTCCGCCGCCGCCATGTGGCGTCGAGAAGGTTTTATGCAGATTGAACTGAATGACGTCGAAGCCCATGTCGCCCGGGCGTGCCATGCCGACCAGGGCGTTTAAATTCGCTCCGTCGCAATAGACCAGCCCGCCCTTGTCGTGGACGATGTCGGCGATGACTTGAATGTGCTTTTCGAAGATCCCCAGCGTGTTGGGGTTCGTGGTCATCAACGCCGCCACATCCTCATCCATGACCTCGGCGACGGCCTGGGGATCCATGACCCCTTCCTTGCTGGATTTCAGTTCGACGACTTGGTAGCCGCACAGGGCTGAGCTGGCCGGATTGGTGCCGTGAGCCGAATCGGGCAGGATGACCTTGCGCCGGGGGTTGCCCTTTGAGGCGTGATAGGCCCGGATCATCAGCAAACCGGTGAGCTCTCCATGGGCGCCGGCGGCCGGTTGTAGGGTGACGCGGTCCATGCCGCTGATGTCCGCCAGATAGCGCTCGAGCTCGTACATCATTTGCAGGGCACCCTGGACGAGTTCCTCGGGCTCATAGGGATGGAGGCGGGCGAAACCGGGGAGGCGGGCGACCTCTTCGTTGATGCGCGGGTTATATTTCATCGTACATGAGCCCAACGGAAAGGTGCCGAGGTCGATGCCATAATTCCACTGCGACAGACGGGTGAAATGGCGCACGACGTCGAGCTCGGCCACTTCTGGAAAGCCGGCGATCTCATCGCGCAAGAGATGGGCGGGAATGGCTGCCTCGGCGGGAACCTCGGGGACATCCGCGCTGGGCAGCGAATAGCCCACACGGCCGACGGCTGATTGCTCGAAGATCAGATCTTCACGATAGACCAGACCCTGGATACCCTGTACAGCGTGGTTCTCCTTATTTGCCATGATGATCCTTCCTGGTGGTGAGAAATCGTGGTGATATCCCGATGGCTTCGTCGGGAATTCTTCTATACTCCAGGTCGGTCTCTGATACCACTACTCAGGTGTCAATCACCGGAGCATACCTGTGCCACCCCAAATTCGGCGGCCGCGTACCTTGCAGCCCAGAGTTGCGAGGCCAGAAGCGACCCTGACCTCTATGAGACCCACCGGCGCCCCGCTTCCAGAACCTGCTGTTGGAGTATACTCCCTCGCTGACCCCCTCCTCAAGTCCCGTCGGTGAGGGCGGTGGTGGAGCTACACCATCGCTCGGACTTGACAGCTGCGGAGCCAATCGTACAGCATTGCCATGGCTCCTCAGGCCACGCTGAACGATGCGGGCGAGGCCGGGATCAGATCGATGACGGCAGCCTATGGCATCGCTTTGAGGAGCTGACCGAGATTGGTCGCCAGATTGCGGTAGCGCGGCCGCATCTTCTGCGTCCACGGCGAGTCGGCGGCCTTCTTCCATGCGTCGCTCTTCGGTACATCGGCGTTGGCCAGCTCGTAAATGGCAAGATATTTAGGGAAGCCGACGATGGCGCGGTAGCGTCGGGCGCCATAGACCCCTGGGACACTGGTGAGGGCCGGCAGATGGTCGGTGTTGTACCAGTCGTTGAACTCGGCGTCGTGCTCGGGAGCGGTCTCGAGGCGGGCCATCATGATGTAGGGCGCCGTTGGCGCCGGGATGGTGCCGAGGGTCAGGATCAGCTCGTATTCGTTGCGAATGAAGTTGGAAAACTGTGGGCGAACGCGCTGTGTCCAGGGCGTGGGGTTGTTCGAGACTTTCAGATAGGCGTCGCTCTGTAGTACCTGGGCGTCAACGGTATCGTAGAGGGCGATGTATTTCGGCGTACCCTCCAGCGACACGTAGCGGCGGGCGGTGAGGAATCCAGGAATGGCCAGGCGCTCGGCCAAATGCTCCTCGTTATACCACCGGTTGAAATCGTCTTCCACGGCGGCCGGAATGTCTGTCCAGACCGCCAGTAAGCCATGAGCCTGAACCGTCATCGCGATATCCTCCGACGCATCCGCGTCACGTTCATACGCCTTTCGCTTTGCCCCAGAGGGCTGAGAGATGTTTGATGCCGGCATCGAGGACGTACCACGTCCCCAGAAACGCCGCGCACTCCAGCGTGAAGCTATGAAATTTGTAGAAAAGCTCCGCGATGATGAACGACAGTCCCAGCGCTGGGACCTGCTCTAAGAGCAGTTGGCGCAGGGGCAGCGAGCGCATGAGCGTATACAAGGCGTCCTCCTTTAATGCACCCGTCGTGCGTGATCGGCCCAATACTTTTCGCGCAGTTCGCGCTTCAAGATCTTGCCGGAGCCGCTCTTGGGCAGCGTCCCCGCAAAGAAGTCCACAGAGCGCGGCGCCTTGAAGTGAGCGATACGGCTCCGACAATACGCGATGATCTCCTCCTCGGTGGCGCTGTTTCCGGGTTTCAGCACCACGATGGCCTTGATGGCCTCCCCCCATTGCGCATCGGGAACCCCCACCACCGCCGCTTCCAGGACGGCTGGGTGGGTGTACAGGACGTTCTCCACTTCGGTCGAAAAGACATTCTCGCCGCCGGTGATGATCATATCCTTCTGGCGATCGACGATGTAGATGTAGCCCTCCTCGTCCGTCGTCGCCAGGTCTCCCGTATGGAGCCAGCCGTCGCGCAGCACTTCGGCGGTCCCTTGGGGGTTGTTCCAGTAGCCGACCATGACGTTCGGCCCCTTGGCGATGATCTCGCCGACCTCTCCCGGCTTGACTTCCTCTCCGCGCGTATTCACCACCCGCACGCGCACCCCGATCACCTCGCGACCGCAGGAGAGCAGCCGCCGCGTCAGCTCCGGCGGGCCAGCGAGCACTTGCTCCTGGCCGGGAAAGAGCGTCAGCAGCGGCGAGGTCTCGGTCAGGCCATAGGCTTGGCAGAAAGAGCAGGGCAGCACTTGCGTCGCCCGGCGCACCAGCTCCTCGGGCATGGGGGCCCCGCCATAGGTGACGATGCGCAGCGAGCTCAGGTCGCGTTTGGCCACATCCGGATGGTTGATGAGAAAGTTAATCATCGTCGGGATGAGTAGGGTTGCGGTGACGCGCTCGCGCTCGATGGCCTCCAGGGCGAGGTCCGGTTTGAAGCTGGGGATGATCACATGCCGGCCGCCGAGCCAGGTGACGGCGTGGGTGGTGGGGCCGTCGGCGATGTGGAACATCGGACAGGCGTGGAGATAGACATCCCCCTCCCGCCAGATGCCGCTGGCCAGGATGTGATAGGCATTGGAGAGCAGGTTCGCATGGGACAGCATGGCACCCTTCGGATGGCCGGTCGTGCCGCTGGTGTAGAACAGCGCCGCCAGGTCATCGGGCGCCGCAGGGGTGGGAGATGCGGCGGGCGCGGCCGAGGTAAGGAGCTGCTCGTAGCCAGACCAGCCCTCCGGCGGTTCCTCATCGCCGGTGTAGATTCGATGCTGCAGGGCGGGTAGCTGCGGCTGGACGGCGGAGAGCATGGACAGGAACTCCGGTCCGACGAAAACAGCAGCGCTGCCGGAGTCGTTGAGGATGTAGGCGATCTCAGCGGCGGAGAGGCGGATATTCAGCGGAACGACCAGGGCGCCCATCTCGACGGTCGCATAGTAGATCTCGAAATATCGGTGGCAATTGTACATGAGGACGGCCAGCCGGTCCCCCTTGCGAATACCCAGCCCATGCAGAGCGCTGCATAAGCAGTGCACACGCTCGGCAAAGGCGCGATAGGTCAGACGCCTGCCGCCGCAGACCACCCCAGTGCGGTCGGGGTAGAAGCGCACCGCTCGTTCGAGGATCTGTTGCAGGTCCATCGCTGGCCCTCCTGGCGCTTCGTGCTCGCCTGTCATGCATCCCGAAAGGTTTTCAGCGCCTGCCACTGCGAACGGATGACCGCTCCCGGATACATCATTCGTTTCAGCCCGCATTCTACCACCGTTTCAGCCCGCATTCTACCACGCGCCAATCTCCCTAGGGCGATAATTTCCGACGGGTCGGCCTCAAGTCATGCGAACTCCACCAGAATCGAGCCTCGGGGCGCATCGTCATGCCCTTGGTGTCCCCCATGCGATACCAGGGTTCATGCCAGCTAACAGGCTCTCGGAGCACCGTGAACGGGGCTTGCAGGAAGCCAGGTGCAAGATGCAAATACTTCGCGAACTGCAAAGTTCTCCGCGGAGAAGACTCCAGCTCCAAGCGATAGGGCATTGTGGCCAGCGCGCGGGGGACTCTCTCCACGGCCACTCAGGCGCATACAGTACTCCGCTCAAATGTCATCGGGAGGTAATCCAGTCACCTTGCGGGAGGGTGCACATATAACGAGATTGTTCTGTTTGCACCTGTTCAATTACGACTGGCATGGACATTGCTTCATGCGTTCTTCGTGCTGCCTGTTAGGGGGGTGACAGCTCGCTTTTCACAGGCAAGCTGGGAAGCTCTGAAGCCCCATTGTGGCGGCTGTTATGGGGATGACATGTGGCTCATCGGTTCGATCTTAATCGAAGGGAAACAGCAAGCTCTACTTAAGACTTCGATCTCGGTGGTGACGAGCGCGCAACTGGTGGGGCAGCTTTCGCTCCTGCGGGTGTGAAATCATCGGTAGGGTCCGGAATGAGAAAGCGTGGGGGAGTAACATGGCGATTCACCTGCTGACTTTCGAGCGTCAGACGATGCTGCTATGCACTAGGCTGTGCACTATCATGTTCCTGGTTATGGGTCTCGCGCCAATAGCCTCTGCTGAAGACTATGGCATTGTGGTGAAACCCAGCATGAGGCGATCGAGCGGTCCACCCGGATCTCTTTTCACGACAAGCGCTGACTTCACCATGCCTCCCAGTGTGACGAGCAGCTCACTGGGGGCCCGGATTTCCCGGGATTCTCTCACCGTCGCCTGTATCGATCGCTTGACAGGCGCACTGATACCGGGATGTACGATTACAATAACGCCCGAGCCCGAGTTTGGGAGCGGCGGGCATTGGCATGATGGCGAAAGGCCGGCTGGATGTATGCTGAAGGCTGGAGAGCAAGTCGATCTCTGCCTCCAAATGATTGCGCCGGGGCGCTCGCTCGTGCGCACGCGGGCGGTCACCGCTGTCACCGGCGCCGACGGGACGTTTGACGTCACCTATGTTGCGCCCGAAGTCTCCGGGGGAGTGTTCCACTTCCTGACGGGAACTGATCCACAAGGGAGACCGTTGCCCTTTGCCGTGGCCTTCTTCGATATTCGCATACCGGAGCAGCTGGTGGCTCTTCCCGATGCAGGTCCGGGGTTTGTCATGGTGCCTTCCCCTGGAGGGGTGCATCAGAACAGCTTTGCGCAGCCCGCTGTTGTGGATCACTTGATGGCGATCCCAGATGAGTTCACATCAGCACTGCTCGAGCGCGGCGTTCCTGCCGGACAGATCCCCACACTCTTTTACACCAGTCTCAATCTGCCGCGGGGAGGCCTTTTCGATATCAATCTCAATTGGCGACCTCCACATACCTCACACCGGTTTGGGAATGATGCCGATCTTGGGGTGAGCAATATTCCTGAAGCGTTTCGCCGCACCCTTGCACGCGTTATCTTGCATGAGGGCTTTCACTTCCCAGTTCTGGCAGAATCGCCAGCAAATCCAAACGCTCGCCATTGGCATCTTCGAAAGTAAACAGGAGAAGAAAGAATGATCAGGCCAACTCACCGGTTTATTCTAGGGATGACGCTTGGTTTCTTCTGCGCAGTGATGTCCGTGAACGCGTCAGCGCAGGTGGTCTGCCCAGATCCACCCAACCGGGTGTCTGTGACGGTGGATGCCGACGTCACCTTTGACCCTGCCACACAACTGTATACGTATCGGTACACCGCGCGCAGTGACCCTGGAAGCCGACAAGATGTAGACGGCTTTGCGCTCGATTTTGCACCGCCACTCTCCGATATTCTCAAACCCCAGGGATGGTCCGTTGGATTTTTCAAGGACCGCAACACCATTGACTGGGGCGCCACAGAAAGCGTCGAGGAGCCGCCCGACGCACCCGACACCGGCAACATCCCGCCTCCGAAGTTTCCCATCAAGCCGGGGGAGGCGATGAGTGGCTTCGGCTTCAAGAGCCCCCACCCTCCGGGCCCGGTGAACTTCTACGTCACCGGCTATACCCCACTCCCTTCCGCCCCTAGCGAAGAGGAGGCTGAGCTGCTGCTGGAGGAGTGCCCGCAGATCGCCGGCGACTTCTTCGCCCTCGCCGCCCGGGGAGTGACGGAAGGCCCGGTGAGCTTTGTGCGGGTGGAGATCGATATCAAGCCGGGGAGCGCGCCCAACGTCATTAACCTGCGGGCCAAAGGCGTCATCCCGGTCGCCATTCTCACCACGCCCACCTTCGATGCGACGACGGTGGACGCCTTCAGCGTCTGGTTTGGGCCAGGAGAAGCGCGGGAGATCCACCAAACCAGCCATCACGAGGATGTGGATGGCGACGGCGATCAGGACCTAGTGTTGCACTTCGATACCCAGAAAGCCGGCATCCGCTGCGGGGATACCACCGCGTCTTTGACCGGCAAGACATCCAGCGGCCAGAATATTCAGGGCACGGACGCGATCGTCACGGTGGGCTGCAAATAGGCCGATGATGCATTACCCTGATGCTATCACATGCGAGGGGGTATCCTTCGATCCCCCCTCGCCCCGTCCCAGAGATTTCAACGCCATCAGGGTTGCTCCCGCGCTCCCTTCTCTTCCTCAGTTCATCCCGCAATATTTTTAGCTCCCGGAAATACGCCAGAATAACCTCGCGCGGATAGGCCGCATTCCGTGCGCTGGTCGAGGGCACGACGAACACCCGTGCTCCGGCGATGTGTCGGGCCTGAATTCCTGGCTGGGCAGGCTCCTGGAAGAACTGGTGATAGCCAGTGAGGCCGTTGAAGCAGACGATCAGCGGCTGCACGCGCTGAATCTTGGCCACCAACTCTCCACGGCCCTGGGCAAATTCATCGCCGCGCACTTGCGCGGCGCTGTTGGTGGGGCGTTTGACCAGATCGGTTAGACCTAGGCCGAATTCGACCACACGAAAATCCTCGGCTGCGGCAAGTGGAACTGGGATCAAGCCAGCGGCATACAGGGCCCACCAGAAGCGGTTTGTCGCCCGAGCATAATAATGCCCCCGTTGCGCCGAGTAAGCGCCTGGGTTGATGCCCACGAAGACGATGTCGGGAGACGTCGGCAGGTAATCCGGTAGGGTTTGTAGGGCTTCAGTGTTCATAGGATTCAGGGGGTCCGCTGCCCACGGTGCCGATGGATTCGAACGCAGCTTTGTATATCCGGGCACGCTGTCCCTTCCGCGGCGGGAGCACAAGCCGTTAAGGTTCCCGCGAGTATATTTCAAATGGGAACCCGATACAAGGCAAGGTTGAGGTCGGGGTATGCATCACGTGTTTGCCACGCCGTCTCGGCGCCGATCCCCTCTCCCTCCGGGAGAGGGTTGGGGTGAGGGCAGCAGGCAGGGGAGGTGAGACGCGGCCCCTGGCACTGCCCTGCAAAGCGCTAAACCACACCCTTGAGATCGAGAAGAGCCATACCAACGACTGGTGTTTCTGCCGCGCAAATACACGAAAGACTTGACAGCATCGGCCCAACGACCGTATACGAAAGGGCGATTTGCAGCGATACTGTCAGGCCCTTTCTGCTGAACCAGGGAAGTTGCTGTGGCCCGTATCAGACTCGAAAATCTGGTCAAGAAATTTGCTCCGAACGTCACCGCGGTGGCCGGGGTAAACTTGGACATCGCCGAGGGCGAATTCGTGATCTTCGTCGGCCCCTCCGGCTGCGGCAAAACCACGACGTTGAACATGATCGCCGGCCTGGAGGACCCGACCAGCGGCAGTGTGATCATCGACGATGTGGTGGTAAACGATGTAGAGCCGGGTGAGCGCGGCCTCGGCATGGTGTTTCAGAACCTTGCCCTCTTCCCCCACATGACGGTGTTTGAGAACATCGCCTTTGGCCTGCGGGTGAAGAAGGTGCCAGCGGGCGAGGTCCACGACCGCGTGACCCGCATCGCCGAGACCTTCAAGATCGCCCACCTCCTGCACAAGAAGCCCGGACAGTGCTCGGGCGGCGAGGCGCAACGCGTGGCCCTGGCGCGCACGACTATTACCAACCCCGCCATCCTCCTGTTAGACGAGCCCCTGTCCAGCCTCGACGCCAAGCTCCGGGTGGAGATGCGCACCGAGCTCAAGCAATTGCACGAGAAGCTCCGGTCGACCTTTGTGTACGTCACGCACGACCAGGCTGAAGCCATGACCATGGCCGACCGCATCGTCGTCATGCGTGCCGGCCGCATCGAGCAGATCGGCACCCCCTTGGAAATTTATCGTCGCCCCGCCAATCTGTTCGTCGCCACGTTCTTTGGCACCCCAGCGATGAATGTCGTCGCCGGCCACCTCGATCCCGACGATGCGAGGCGCTTTCGCGCCACGAACCTGGACATCGATCTCGTCGGGCCGGCAACCGTGTCCGCCATCCCTGGACAGGCAGTGTCGCTTGGCGTGCGTTCCGAGCATGTGCTTCTCGGCGATCGTGGGGTTCCGGCGCACGTCACGCTGACTGAGCCGCTGGGCGATGAGACCATGGTGTTCTTCGATTACGGCGGCGAGTCCCAGCTGGTGGCCAAAATGCATGGCGATTGCGAGTTGAAGGTCGGCGATCGCATCCAGTTCGGCTTTCATCCCAACGGTGTGCTGTTATTCGATAGCCATACCGGCATGCGTTTGAGCTGAACAGGGATTTGAGCAGAGCGAGAGCCGGCCCTGGCTGTTCTACGACGAGGAAGGAGATGCACCATGAAACGATTAGGGTTGGCAATCCTGCTGGGGATGGCCTGGCTGGGCCTGACGGTGTCCCCGACGCTGGCACAGACGCTGCCGGGGGCGACGGTGGAAGAGCGCGCCGTTAATGGCGCCAAGGAGTACATCAAAAAACACGGCCTGACCAATCCGATGCAGACCATGCTGATGATCTCGTTGTTCAAAAATTCGATGCCGAAGTACGCCGAGGAATGGGAAAAGCTCACCGGCGTTAGGATGCAGTTCATCGAGTATGGGTATACCGATATCCCAGCCAAGATCATGGCCGAGGCGGTGGCCAAGACGGGGCAGTACGACATCTTCAATCAATTCCCCTACGTCATCCCCGACGCCGTAGGCGCTGGCGTGTTGATCCCGTTAGACGACTATGCGGCCAAGGGCAAGCCCGATTTCTCCGGCATCGAACCGGCGCTGCGGGCGCAGCAATACTACGATGGCAAGCTATACTTCATGTTGCTCGACGGCGATCACCTCATTCTGGTGCTGCGTAAGGATATCCTGGAGCTGCCCGGCGCCAAGGACGCGTTCAAGGCCAAATACGGTTGGGAGCCAGGCTGCCCGGACACCGTGGAGCAGTGGGAGCAACTGGCCGAGTTTTTCCACACGAAGCAAGGCGACACGCGCTTCGGCAAGACCTTCGACCAGGATCTGTACGGTGCCATGGGCTACCGTGCCATCAATTTCTCCTACCGGCACTTCCCGGTCTACTTCGGCGGCCTGTGGTTCGACAAGGACATGAACCCACGCGTCAACACACCGGAAGGCATCCGGGCGATCAAGCAATTCACGTCCATTGTGAAATACATGCCGCCTGATATCCAAGGCTGGGGAACGCCGCAAATTTATCCGTTCTTCGCCAGTGGGCAGGCGTTCTCCGTAATGTCCTTTCCGTCGATCGTCGGCTATGCCGAATCGAACCCAAAGAGCGTCGTGCAAGGCAAGCTCGTGTCGTGCATCATCCCCGGGTTCAAAAAGAACGGCAAGTTGGTGCGCTACTCACCGCAGGCCGCCGGCACTGGCTACATGGTGAGCCGCTACAGCAAGCACCCGGAGCTGGCTTACTACTTTCTGCAGTGGTTGACCGGCCCAACCAAGGGAGATGAGGCCATCAGCGATCCCCAGGGTTTTTGGGATCCATTCCGGGCCTCCAACCTGACCAACCCGGCCGTCATCGAGAAGTTCGGCAAGCAATTCGTCGAAACCACCATGGCTAACACCAAATATGCGGTGTCGCTGCTGATGATCCCTGGCAATGAGGAGTACTTCAACGTACTCGACCAGAATCTGGCCTTGGTGATGCAGGGCAACATCGCGGCGGAGGAGGCAGCCAAGCGCATCGAGGACGGCTGGAACAGGATCACCGACGACATCGGCCGCAAGGGCCAGATCGCTGCCTGGCGCAAGAGCGTGGAGAGCGGGGCCTATATCGATAAGTACGAATAGGGAGCAGAGTCCCCTCTCTCGGCGCTATCGGGGGAGGGTGCTCATCCCCTCACCTGCCGCTGACATGGGGAGGGTGCTCATCCCCTCTCCCGCCGGGAGAGGGTTAGGGTGAGGGCGGTAAGGTGCGATCAAGCGTTTGGGCTTCCCTCACCCCGGCCCTCTCCCGAGGGGAGAGGGAGAAGTGGCCAATATGACACCGGTACGGAAGAAGAACAGCCTGTCAGGATGGCTCGGCCAGGAACGGGTGTTCCGCCTGATCCCGTTCATCACGGTGGAGGGCTTGTTCATCACCCTGTTGGCCCTGCCCTTCCTGTTGACGATCTACATCAGCCTGCTGCGGTGGCGCGCCAACCGGCCCTTCGAACAGGCGGTCTTTGCCGGTTTGATCAACTTCGAGGCCGTCATCGCCGATGTCGAATTCTGGGCCTCCCTGGGGCGGACGTTCTACTTCGCCGGAGTGGCGGTCTCCGCCGAGTTGCTCTTGGGCTTTTTCCTGGCCATGCTGCTGGCCCAGGAGTTTCGTGGGCGGCGCCTGTATATCACCATCTTCCTCAGCCCGATGATGGTCGTGCCGGTGGTGGTGGGCTACAATTTTTCGATGATCTACGTCGACTCCGGCCCCCTCAGCCAGATCCTTGCCCCCTTCCTGGAGCCCTTGGGCATCAACCCCCGCATCCGTTGGCTGTCGCATCCCAGCGCCGCCCAAGCGGCGATCATCCTGGCGGACATCTGGCAGTGGACGTCGTTGACCTTTCTGATCTTCCTCTCCGGCTTTTCAGCGCTGCCGCAGGAGCTGATCAAGGCCGCCCAGGTCATGGGGGCGAGCCGTTGGCAGATCTTCTGGCGCGTGCAGCTGCCGCTGCTCAAACCGGTGATCGTCATCGCCATCGTCATTCGGGGTATGGAGGCCCTCAAACTCTTCGACCAATCGGTGTTGCTGACCTTCGGCGGCCCCGGCACGGCGACGCAGACGATCGCCTTCTATCTTTGGCGACAGGTCTGGCAATTTAACAAGTTCAGCTTTGGGGCCGCGGCGTCGGTGTTATTGCTGCTCATCTTCGCGATAGTGATCTACAGCGGCATCTACCTGCTGGTGCGCGAGCGCACGGCGCTACGCTATGAAAGGGGGGAGTAATGGCGTTTCGCAGGCGCTGGCAGGTCTTTCCCTATGTGCGCCATGTGCTGCTGATGGTCTGGGTGGTGTTCGCGCTGTTCCCGACGTTCTGGATGGTGTCGACGTCGTTCAAGGACGCGGGGGAATGGATCGCCTGGCCGCCGCACTGGCTGCCGCACGAATTTACGCTGTTGAATTATCAACAGATTTTCGCCTTTGGAGGGGCGGCGACGGAATTGAGCCGCTCGGCCACCGATCATGCCTTCAGCATCTGGAAGGCCTTGGGGGATTCACTGGTGATCTGCACTGCGAGTTCGCTGGCAGCCCTTATCCTGGGCACCTTTCTGGCGTATTGCGTGTCGCGTTTCGGCGTCGGGGGACGGAATTTCCGCTACGTCGTATTGACCATCCGCATGGTGCCGCCCATTGTCATCGCCATCCCCATCCTGATGTACTACGCCATCCTGATCCCCTATACCACTGAGTACCTCTTCGGGACACGGGTCAGTCTGTACGATACCTATGTGGGGCTCGGCCTGCTGTACACCGTCACCACGCTGCCCTTCGTCATCTGGATGATGCTTAGCTTCATCGATGAAGTGCCGCAGACGCTGGAGCATGCGGCGCGGCTCTTGGGCGCCGGTCGCCTCTACACGCTGCGGCGCGTCGTCCTGCCCCTGGTGGTGTCGGGCATGGTGGTCACCTTCCTGTTCATCTTCATCCTCAACTGGAGCGAGTTCTTATTGGCGCTCACCCTGACTCAGCCGGGCGTCTCCACCCTGCCCGTGCTCCTCAACAAATTCCAGAGCGCCGTGGAGGGCCGTCTCTATGGCCCCCAGGCCGCCATCGGCACGGTCATTACCCTGCCGGTCCTCATCCTCGGCATCCTCATCCAAAAGCACCTCGTCAAGGGCTTCAGCTTCGGGATGATTCGGAAGTAGGGCGGGACTCATCAAGTCTGAAAGGACGGGTAGAGTTGGGGAGAGAGGCCGTCGGCAGCGCGGCCGAGGCGGTCGACGCGCGACATCGCCGCCCACATGCGCTCTCCGGCAGCCTGCAGGTGACGGGCCAGTCGCCGAGCATCCACGCCCGGGATCTGCCGATCGCGCATGACCACTCGCCCGTCGATGATCACCGTCTCCACATCGTGGGATTGGGCATTATACACGATGTTCTTGATCGGATCGCGCACTGGGGCCATGGACAGCGTCTCTGTATCCCAGATAACCACGTCGGCCTTCGCCCCCGGCGCGATGCGGCCTAGATCGTCGCGCCCAAGTGCCCTCGCACCCCCTAGCGTGGCAGCGTTGAAGGCGTCGGCGGCGGTGGTGAACTCGGTCTGGCGGTCCACGATCTTGGTGATCACGGCGGCGAATTTCATCGCCTCGAGCATGCTCTGCGGACAGGTGTCGGTCCCCAGGGCCATATTAACCCCCGCCCGCAGATACCTGCCAAAACTCTCCATGGCAATGCCGCGTCGCACGAACACCCATGTCGCATGCGCCACAGAGGTGCCGGTATCGGCCAAGATCTTGATATCGTCGGCCGGGTAATTGGCCCAACTGGAGCCGCCGACGATGATGGCGTGGCCGAGCAGGGTGCGCGGCCCCAGGAAGCCGATATCGCGCAACCACTCGATCGGCGTCAGGCCGTACCGGCGAGTCATTTCCTGAAACTCGTTGACCGACTGCGAGGTGTGCAAGGTGAGCGGGATGCCCATGCGCTCCGAGGCCGCTTTCGCCTGTTGCAGTAACTCAGCGGTGCAGGTGTCGACCTGTGCCGGGCTCAAAATGCCCCGAATGCGGTCGGCATAGGCCCCCTGATGCTTCTCGATGAAGGCGATGGCCTGTCGCAGACCCTGTTCGCCGGCGGCCTCATCCCAGTCATATTGCACCGTCTTACCATCGGGGGTGAACCAGCGGCCGGAGCGGAAGCTCGGCCCGATATACAGCCGAAGCCCACACTCACCAGCCCGTTGCACCGTGTAGTCGCTGCAGCCGCCGAGTTCCACCGCGGTTGTGCAGCCGGTGGAGATCAGCTCGGCCATGGAGAAGTCGATGCAGGCGCTCGTCGCCTCCTCGTCCTGGGCCGCAGCGCGCGTCGGCAGCATCTCGAATAACCCCGATAAGTAGAAGTTGCGTGGCCCCACGTCTTCGATGAACGACTTGTCCAGCGGCGACCCAGCCAGGTGGGCATGGCAACTGATCAGACCAGGGGTAACGATCTTCCCCGTGGCGTCGATGGTCTCGTCGGCTGGCCCTGCATACTGCCGCCCGACGTGTGCGATGGTGTTGCCCTCGATGACGATCATGCCATCTTGGAGATAGCGATGGCCGCCCTCCTGAAAAGCGACGATGTGCGAGGCACGGATGACGGTGCGTCGGCCGGTCATGCTTCGCCTCCACCTTGGCCCCTCTCTGCCAAGGGTATAGGCCCCAAGTTAATCCCCCTCTCCCTCCGGGAGAGCTGACTGGGGGAGCTAGACGACGTCAAGTCACCGTCCCCCCTGGCGGGGGAAGGTCGGGATGGGGCGGGAGGGGCGATTTACCTCCCCTAGTGAGCTCCGGGAGAGGGAATGGCGCCGCCCCTGCCGATGATCTCTGGGCCTGATCCTGGCACCGATGCCATCGACAAGGGCGGAGAAAGACCTTAGATGCCCCCTCTATAACGTCCCCTCAAGCGTGCGGCGCACGAGATTCAAAGCGTAAGTAGTGATGCGGGTGAGATCCGGCGTCCCCCGCCCGGCGAAGTTATACTCCCGTGTGTGCACGCCCTGATCGTCGGCCACCGCCATGTACGTCTTCCCGGGGGAGAGGTTTTGGGTCGTCCGGGTGGGATCGGGAATGGCGCGGACGGCCAATCCGAGGCCCGCCTGGCTGTGTGCGCGGATGCTAAACGCCAGCTCTTCGGTCAGCGCTGCGTCGTCATGTAACAGTTCCTCGAGGCGTTCGGGTTGGCGGCTATATCGGAGCACGCGGCGGAGTGGCTGCTCGCTGTGGGCGATTATCGCCTCGGCTAACGACTCGCGCGCTGCTTGCTGCAGGCGTTTGGCGATCATCCCGCCGGTCAGATCCTCGATGACGGCGATGGTGACGCCCTTGGTGTTGAGCAGCCGGCCGACAACCTCCTCCATCGTTTCGTTGTCGACGGCGAAGAGGTGGGGCCCGAAGGCTTGCCGCACTTCTTCCTCCAGAGGCGCGATCAGCCTCTGGGCTGTTTCGACGCTGTCAGTTTTGACAGAGATACGAACATCCACCTGGCCCGGGTGCGCCAGCACGCCGACAGTGGGGTTGACCGAGGTACGGATGAGATGGCCGATGCGGTCATCGACGCTGCTTTCCCCGATCTCAGCGATCTTCAGCACGCGGGATACGATCATTTCCCGCAGGTCGAATTTGTCGCGCAGGTATGGAATCACTCTGTTCTCGAAGAGCCACTTCATCTCGAAGGGCACGCCGGGCAGGGCGATGATGACGCCGCGGGGGTCTTCGACGATAAACGACGGCGCCGTGCCGTTGGGATTCTCGACGGGGATGGCGCCGGACGGGATATAGGCTTGTTTCTCGTTGTTCTTGGTCATGATGAAGCCGCGCTTGCGGAAGCGTTCCTCGATCTGCTGCAGCAGGTCGGCATCGAGCACCAACTCGCGGCCGGTGACCTCGGCCACGATCTCGCGCGTCAGGTCGTCCTCTGTGGGGCCGATGCCGCCGGAGGTGATGACGACGTCGGAACGCTCCAACGCCCGACTGATGATCTCCCGCATACGCCCGGCATTGTCTCCAACAATCGTCTTGTAGAATAAGTTCACGCCGATTTCGGCCAGGCGCTGAGCCATCCAAGCCGAGTTGGTATCGACGATCTGTCCGAGCAATAACTCACTACCGATCGCGACGATTTCCGCGTTGACGGTCGCCATGGTTGGATACCCTCACTGCCACCGACAGGCTAGCGACCCGGGCAGCCTCGAGATCCCTCGCTTGTTCCCTACGACAGTTGGCGTTTGCACGGGTGTTTAGGCGGGCGATGCAGTCGCCTCGTTCAGGACCTTGAGGTAACGCTCGCGCAGCGAGCGGATCGGCTGCGGATAGGTGCCCGCCATCGGCATGTGGCACGGCCCAACGTGTAAATCCACGAACATGGGGCCTGGCTCCTGGAAGATCTCCCCTATTGCGTGTTCGAGATCCTCCAGCGTCTTCAGTTCGTAAACTCGGTTGATGCCGGCCCCGCGGGCGATGTCCACCAAACGAGCGGTCTGCGCGCCGGGCACCGGCTGACCGCCGGTGATCTCGTAGCAACCGTTGTTGAGGACAACAAGGATGAGATTAGACGGGCTGGCGTGGGCGATGGTGACGAGGATACCGAGGTTCATCAGGATGCCGCCGTCGCCTTCGAAGCAGATGAATTTGTGCTCTGGCCGCGCCAATGCCAATCCTAACGCAAATCCCCCATGATGGCCCATAGCCCGGACACCGATGAAGTTGCGATCGCTTGGGGCGATGTTATCCCACTCCGTCCACCCGCGCACGACGATCTCTGTGGTGCGATGTTTGGCCAACAAGCGTAAGGCCGCCTCACGATCCATCATCGGGGATCCTCCAAGAGCTGCGGTCTCGATATCCTGGGTTGGCTGATGCCAACACTGCTGTGTGGCTATCTTACTCTCACTCTGACCGATGTCAAGCGCATCCTGAACGCGATTTCAGCCAGATACGTCCCGAGAACCGCTGGACTTTCGGCATGCCATTCAGTATCATGCAGCGCGTTCTTGACATTATCGCCACAGTGTGCAGGGCACGCATGGGGGAGCTTTTCCCTGCCACGACCGCAACCCTGGCCCTTGTCTCCCTCTCCCACTGGGAGAGGGCGGGGGTGAGGGGGTCTTCTCTGATGCTGCCATCTCTAACCCTTTCCCAAAAAGAAAGGGGAGGAAAAGCCTGTCCCAGCAACGGTGTAGGGAGAGGGAAGCGATGCCCAAGACGATCTTACACAGCGCGAAATTGGCGCGGCCAGCGGGGATTTTCTCCGCACCGGAGTTGCTGCTCGAGATCGAAGCCATCGCCGTGACCGCCGCATGAGCGTTCAACGAACTGCGGACAACCGCATGCTCCCGCCAACGTCGCATGCCGCCGTGAGCCGACACTACGCCTGGTATATGCTGGCCATCTTGACGGCGATCAACTTCGTCAATTACGTCGATCGCCAAGTGATTATCTCCCTTGGACCCTTCATTCAGGACGACCTGGCGCTGTCGAACTTGCAGTTCGGGCTGTTAGGCACGGCGTTTATGCTTATTCACTCCCTCGCCACCGTGCCCTTCGGCATTTTGTCCGATCGCTGGCTGCGCCACAAGATCATCGCGCTTGGCGTGCTGTTCTGGAGCGCCGCCACGCTGCTCTCCGGCATCACGACGAATTTTTTAAGCCTGCTCGGCGCCCGGGCAGCGGTGGGCATCGGCGAGGCCGCCTATGCGCCGCCGGCCAATGCCATGCTGAGCGATGTCTTTCCTGCGCGGGAGCGGGCACGCATTCTGGGATTATTCAATGTTGGCATGTTCAGCGGCGGGGCAGTTGGCTTGATTTTGGGCGGCATTCTCGGGGAGCTCATCGGCTGGCGGGCGGCCTTTTTCCTGGTCAGCCTGCCGGGATTCTTGCTCGGTGCCTTGGCGTGGCGGCTGCGTGAGCCAACCGGGGTTACCCTACGCAAGCACACGCCGATCAAGGTTTTACTGCACAATCGCCTGCTGTTCTATGTACTGGTCGGGGGGGTCATCACGGCCTTTTCCGCCGGTGCCCTCATCTGGTGGATGCCGCAATTCGTCATTCGGGTGCGGCAATTTCGTCCACGGGATGCTGGCATCTACATCGGCACCGTCGGGGTCACCGCAGGTCTCCTGGGCGTGATCATCGGCAGTTACCTGGCTGATTGGCTCTATGCCCGTTGGTCATGGGGGCGGATGGCGACGATCGGGGTCGGGCTGATTTTGTCCAGCCCTTTTGTCATTCTGTCGCTCTATGCCACGAACCGCCTCGTGTTGATGGGGTATTTTTTCTTGGCCATTTTTTTTATGGTATGGTATACGGGGCCGATTATCGCGGTGATTCACGATGTAGTGCCTCCTGACCTGAAGGCGACAGCCCAAGCGCTGTACATCTTTCTCATCCACCTTTTCGGCGATACCTTTTCACCGGCGATCGTGGGCCAATTGGCTGATATGTATAGCTTGCAGACGGCGCTCCTGCTGCCGGCCATCATCAACACGGTGGGAGGGGTGATTTTCCTGGCGGGTTGCCGCATCATCACGCGTGAGATTCAACGGAATCGAGCGTTAAGCGCGGAGGCCATCGAGGAGCTGCCGCGGACCGGCACACTGAACCGCTGAGGTCGGCTCCGCCCAGACCGGCATCGGCGGAAACCGTGATCGACAGGCTTGCATTCACCGCCCGGCGGATGATACAAGAACGCTATGGTACGAGGTCGGCAAAGATCGATAGCGCACAACATGGGGAGACCAGCCATGGGCACGGTGGTAGAGAACCTCAACGCCGTGAGGGAGCGCATTGCGAAGGCAGCGGCACGGGTGGGGCGAGCGCCCGAATCCATCACCTTGGTGGCGGTGACGAAAACGATATCGGTGGAGCGTATTCGCGAGGCCATCGAGGCAGGTCATCGAGTGTTCGGGGAGAATCGCGTGCAGGAGGCGCAGGACAAGATCCAGGCGCTCGGCCGTGGTGTGCAATGGCATCTCATCGGCCATCTGCAACGAAATAAGGTGAGGTTCGTTTGCGACCTCTTCGATCTCATCCACTCCGTCGATAGCCTGCCGTTGGCGCAGGAGATCGACCGCCGCGCGGCGCAGTATGGCATCGTCATGCCTATCCTCATCCAGGTCAACATCGGCGATGAAACCACCAAATCGGGAGTGGCTCTGCCGGATACCCTGCCCTTGGTGCAGGCGGTGGCGGCGCTGCCGCACGTGACGATTCGTGGTCTGATGTGCATCCCGCCCGCCTTGGAAGATCCAGAAGATGTGCGTCCCTACTTCGCGCAGCTGCGCGGCCTCGCCGAGCAGATCGCCCAAGCAAGCCTGCCAAACGTGGCGATGACCGAATTGTCGATGGGGATGTCCCACGATTTCGAAGTGGCGATCGAGGAGGGGGCGACGATGGTGCGTGTCGGTTCAGCGATTTTCGGCCCGCGGCCGGCGTGAAAATGCTGAGTGCTCAGTGCGGAGTGCTGAGCGAGAAACAGAACGGGCGATATGGACAACAGGCCCATGGCCTAGAATCCTGAACTCAGCACTCAGGCCTCAGCACTCAGCACGCTATACGCTAAAGGGTGCCCATGATGTTGCACGATAAACGGCTCGTCTTGATCGGCGGCGGGAATATGGGCGAGGCCATTGTCAAGGGGCTTCTCGCGGCTGAGCTCGTCAAACCCCCGCAGATCACCGTCACCGATATCATCGAGGCCCGTCTGACCTACTTGCGTGAGACCTATGCGGTGCGGGTGCTGACCGACAACGCTGCCGCCGTTGCGCCAGCGGACCTCATCATCCTGGCGGTCAAACCTCAAGACATCGTGCTGACCGTTCAGGGGATAGCGGCGGCCGTGGATGAACACAAGGTGGTGATCTCCATCGCCGCGGGCGTGCCGACGACGCGGATCGAGGCCGCCTTTGGCCACCCGGTTCGCGTGGTCCGCGTTATGCCGAACACGCCGGCGCTGGTCCTCGCCGGCGCCGCTGGACTCTGCGCCGGCCACCATGCCACGCCGGCAGACCTCGACATGGCGCGCACGCTCTTCGACGCCCTGGGAAAAACAGTTGTGGTCTCTGAATATCTCATGGATGCGGTGACCGGCTTGAGCGGCAGCGGCCCAGCCTATATTTTCGTCCTGATCGAAGCCTTGGCCGATGGTGGGGTGAAGATGGGACTCACCCGCGACGCGGCGCTGACGTTGGCGGCGCAAACCGTTTACGGATCGGCGAAGTTACTGTTGGAGACCGGTCTGCATCCTGGTGAGCTGAAAGATCGCGTGACCTCACCGGCTGGCACCACCATCGCGGGACTGCATGCCTTGGAGGAACACGCCTTTCGGGCGGCGATCATCGATGCGGTCGAACAAGCCACAGAACGCTCCCGCGAACTCGGGCGATAAGACGCCTGATGGCCGCAGCTGATGAGACGATGAGCCGATGCATCGCTGTGTGGTGCTCTCCGAACGCGATGCACCAGGTCACTGTCACGCTCCATGGTGTCGCGCTGTCATAACAGGAGGCATGGCTCGGGCATAATCGGGCCGGGCCTGTCGAATAAAGGATGACAGGATGTTTTTGATCGGCAATTTCTTCGGGGCGGTGGCGATCATCCTGCACTATGCATTAATGATCTATATGTGGATCGTCATCGCCCGTGCGGTGATCTCTTGGGTCTCCCCTGACCCTTATAATCCGATCGTGCAATTCCTCTATCGTGCCACGGAACCTGTGCTGGAGCCGATTCGACGCTGGCTTCCCGGTGGCGGCTTCGGCATCGATATTTCGCCGCTGATCGTCATCTTTGCGATATACTTCCTCGATTTTTTCCTGGTCAGGTCGCTCCAGCAGATCGCCGCCGAATTGCGATGAACGGCGGTGTGGTCTAAGCAGGGAGGTGGTGGGCATGCGAGTAACGCCCCTGGAGATCCGCCAACAGCAATTTCCCCTGCGATTCCGAGGATGGGATCCAACGGAAGTCGACAAATTTCTCGAATTGGTCGCGAGCGATATGGAAGATTTGATACGCGACAACGCGCGGCTGAAAGATGGACTCGCCAAAAAAGATCAAGAGCTGCAGCGCATGCAGCAGGGGGAAGAGGAGCTGAAGAAGGCCCTCATGGCCATCCAGCAGATTCGCGAAGAATGGGTCGGGCGCGCCGCGAAAGAGGCTGAGCAGGTGCTGCGTGACTCCGAACTCAAGGCGAAGCAGATGGTCAAGGAGGCTGAGCGGACGGTCGAAGCGCTCCAGCAAGATCTGCAGGAGTTGAGGCGGCAACGGCATCATCTGCTGTCGCAAATACGCACGATTCTCGATCAGCACGCCAAGCTGCTGGAGGCGATCGTCAGCGACGACGAGGAGGCAGGATCCGACGACCTCCAACGGCCGCTGTTGGAAACCTCGGAGACGCAGCGGAACGCTGGAGGGATGGGCCAGGGGCAGCATCCAGAGCGGGATGGGTGAGAAAGCTATGATCGCCACCGTCGAGTATGTGCCAGGCATCGTGCGCCTGATCGATCAACGGCGATTGCCGGCCGAGGAGCTGGTGCTGGAGTGTCGAACTTACCAGGAAGTGGCAGAGGCGATCAAGACCTTGGCGGTACGCGGCGCTCCGGCCATCGGAGTTGCCGCGGCGCTGGGCCTAGCGCTTGGTGCTCAGGCCATCGAGGCGGAGGATTTCGAAGCGTTCTGGCCGTCGTTCAAAGAGATCTGCACCGTCATGGCGGCGACCCGTCCGACGGCCGTCAACCTGTTTTGGGCCATCGAGCGGATACAAGCTTGCGCCCTGGCTCACCGCCATTTGCCCCTGGCGGCATTGAAGGCGCGCCTGGAAAGGGAGGCGCGCGCCATCCTGGAAGAGGATCTCGCCAACAATCGGCGGATGGGCCAGCATGGTCAGACCCTGATTCCCGACCAGGCGCGTATTCTGACCCATTGCAATGCGGGGGCGCTCGCCACCGCCGGCTATGGCACCGCGTTAGGGGTGATTCGCGCCGCCGTCGAGCAGGGGAAGCGGGTGCAGGTCATCGCCGATGAGACCCGCCCGGTCTTGCAGGGGGCCCGACTCACGGCCTGGGAGTTGATGAAAGACGGCATCCCGGTGACCGTCATCACCGATAATATGGCGGCCTCGCTGATGCGACGTGGCCTGATTGACCTCGTCATCGTCGGCGCCGATCGCATCGCGGCCAATGGCGATGTCGCGAATAAAATCGGCACCTATGGGGTGGCGGTCCTGGCCCAGGCGCATGGCATCCCATTCTACGTCGCCGCGCCGTTGTCTACCATCGATGCCTCGCTGCCTTCCGGCGATCACATCCCCATCGAAGAACGAACGCTGATGGAGGTCACCCATATCGGCGACCGCCAAATCGTGCCGACGGGGGTTGACGTGCTCAACCCCGCCTTCGATGTTACACCATATCGCTATGTGCATGCCATCATCACGGAGGTCGGCGTGCTGCGCCCTCCCCTGCAAGAGAGCATCGCTAAGGCCTTGGGACGTGCCGCGCAGCCGCTGCCAGGATGAGTGTGGGAGTGCTCCGCCTTCACGGCAGACCACCCAGCCAGCTCAGCTGATGGGAAGATGAGGACGACGATATGGGGGATTGGTTCGAAAAAGTCGCCATCGGCGATCTGATCGATCAAACCGCCGCCCGCTTCGGCCGCCGCGAGGCACTCTACTACGAGGGCCGACGGTGGACGTTCGCCGAGCTCCGAGCCGACATCGATCGCGCCGCCAAGGGATTGATCGCCCTCGGAGTGCAGTCCGGGGAAAAAGTCTCGCTGTGGATGCCGAATTGTCCCGAATGGCTCCACATCCTGTTCGCGGCGATGAAGATCGGCGCTATCCTCGTCCCGATCAATACCCGTTTCCGCACTGTCGACCTGGAATACGTGGTGCACCAGTCCGACACCGCCACCTTGATCACCGTCGATCGCTCGGGGCCGGTAGGATATTTCGACATGATCCATGAGCTGTGCCCCGAACTGGACGGAGCCGACCCCGCTCACGTACATGTATCCAGGCTGCCCGATCTGCGCCGGGTCGTCGTCCTGAGCGACCGGCGGTTCCCCGGCACGCAGCGCTGGGTCGATGTGCTGGCCATGGGCATGCAAGTCTCCGATCAGGCACTGGCAGCTCGGCAGCGTGCGGTGCACCCCGACGATACGGCTTTGATCATGTATACCTCCGGCACGACGGGATTTCCCAAGGGGGTGATGCATAGCCACAACATCCTGCGCAATGTCGTCGACGAGGCCAACCGCATGGGCGTCACACCGCGGGATGTGATCTTGATGTATCTGCCGCTCTTCCACGCCTTTGGCCTGTATGAGGGACCGCTGATGTCAGCGGTCACTGGAGCCCGCCTGGTCCTCACCACCCTCTTCGATCCCGGCGAAGCGCTGGCCCTGATCGCACAGGAAAAGGCCACGATGTTGCATGGTTTCGACACCCATTTCCACGACCTGATGAACCACCCGGCCTGCGCCACCACCGACCGCAGTTCTCTGCGTACGGGCATCCTCGCCGCCGGCATGGCCAGCTCGGAGCCGGTGGCACGCAAAGCCCAGCGCGTGCTCTGCCGCACCGTGACCGGCTGGGGCATGACGGAAGTAGGTGTTGGGGGGTTGCTGTCGTTCTTAGATTCTTCCGAGGACGACCGCTGCCTGGGCTCGGGCTGGCCGCTGCCGGGTTACGAGTTCAAGGTTATCGATCCGACGACAGGGCGCACGCTGCCGCCGGGCGACATGGGAGAATTGTGCGTTCGTGGCTATGCCACCATGCAGGGCTACTACAAAAAGCCCGAGGAGACGGCCAAGACCATCGACCGCGACGGTTGGCTGCACACCGGCGATTTAGCGATCATGCGCGACGATGGCATGGTGCGCTTCCTGGGGCGCTATAAGGACATGTTGAAGGTCGGCGGCGAGAACGTCGATCCCGTAGAGGTCGAAGCGTTTCTGCTGCGGCATCCGGCGGTCAATCAGGTGAAGATCGTGGGCGTACCAGATCGGCGCCTCAATGAGGTGGGGGCCGCGTGTGTGGTGCTCAACCCGGGCGCTCAGGTAACCGCCGAGCAACTCATCGCCTTCTGTCGCGGCCAGCTGGCGAGCTTCAAGATCCCGCGCTATATCCTCTTCGTCAAGGAATATCCCATGACCTCCAGCGGCAAAGTGCAGAAATTCCGCCTGCGCGAGATCGCTATGGAGGAACTCTGCCTGACAGACGCTCCGCTTCCCTCTCCCCATCTTTCCTCACCCCTTGTGGGGGAGCATTCAGGAGGGGGGGAAGGAGAGAGAACGTCCCGCCCATAGTGCTCCGCAGCATGTATGGGAAAAGATCAACCCACTACCGGAAGCAGAGGGAGGAGGCATACTCTCTCAGCTGTGCAGGGCATCGATCACCTGGCGCCAAAACGACTCGCGTTCCCCCACCCGATAGCCGTGATAAAAGGCCACGCGGTCGAGAAGTCCGGTATACCTCGCCTTCAGACGGTCGGCGATCTCGTCGGCAGGCCCCACGACCGCGAATTCCTCCAACATGGCATCGGTGACCTCCGCCGCCATGCCTTGCCAGTCCCCTGCTGCCGCTTTCCGGGTGAGGATCGGACCGACATCGCCCCAGCCGTGCATTTCCAGGACGGGCCGATAATTGGGGGTGGAGGCGTAAAAGGCGATCTGCTGCCTCACCGTCGCTTTGGCGGCCTCCAGGTCAGACCGATGCTCGCCAGTGACCACGAAAACCGGAGCGAAGAGGGTCACGTCCTGGCGCCGCCGCCCAGCCTTGTTGGCGCCCTCCTCGATGCGCGGCAGCACCGCCTCGCGCAGATATTTGGCGCTATGCAGGGGATGGACGTGGAAACCGTCGGCCAGCTCGCCCGCAAGCCGGCACATGTACGGATTGACCCCGGCGATGTAAATCGGCGGCCGGGGATGGCTCAAGGGCTCTGGGCTGAAGAAGGGAGTCATGAGGGTGAGGCGGTAAAACTTGCCGCTGAAGGCTAAGGGGGTGCCGTGTTGCCAGCACTCCCAGATCGCCCGCAGGGCTTGAATGTATTCGCGGAGTTTGGGGCCGGGCGACTCCCACTTGAGGCCGAAGCGCCGCTCGATGTGCCCACGCACTTGGGTGCCGAGCCCCAACACAAACCGGCCACGTGTGAGCGTCTGCAGATCCCAACTGGTATGGGCCGTCACGATGGGGCTGCGCGGAAACGCCACGGCGATCGCCGTCCCCAGCGTCATGCGCGACGTGACTTGTGACGCCAGCGTCAGCGGCATGAAAGGATCATGCTGGCTCTCCGTCGTCCACAAGCCATCGAATCCCAGGCGCTCGGCGGCACGCGCCAGTGCCGGGATATCACTCAGCGGCACACGTTCTAACAGCACATCGATCTGCATGACTTCTCCTCCGCTCGCCGATCCCAGCCCTTGGAACCCCAGTTGATCGTCGCAGTATACCATACGTCTGTCCCCATAAATCAGGCGAGGCCCGCAGCTGGGATGTGTACATGGTATGGCAGGATGGGCATCGGTGCACCTTCCCTCCACCCGTCAATCCTCGTGCAAAACCGAGGGACTTTCACACTCAAGGATACATGTCCCCTCTCCCTGCCGGGAGCATAGGCGCCAAGTGAAGCTGTGGGAAGCATCAATGTTCCCTCTCCCTCCGGGAGAGGGTCAGGGTGAGGGCTGCAGGGGGGAAGCTAGGCCGCTATGACGTTCACGCCCGCTTTTTCCCGTAGGGAGAGCGAGCTTGGGCGACCCTGCCATCCTCACACGGCCTCCCGGAATATGCGCTGGGGGAAGGAATCAGGTGGGGAGGACAGAATGCCGTCCGGCACAAGCAGCACTGGAAGATTCGATACAACCGAAAACCCCCGGTCGCTCCAACGCGCTTGGGAAGCAGCAGGGCTGCACAGGCTTTGCGCGCGTGAAAAAGCGCTTGACGCCGTGTAGTCAGCACCGCCTCGATCAATCTTATGATTAGCATTCATGTGCGTGAGAACATACGTTAAGAGGTACGGTCTTGCCTGAGACGGATAGATCGTATGGCAGGCGAGGTTGAGAAGATTTGGCGCGTGATCCAAAGACATGCTGGCGCATACCTCGCAGCGCATGTTTGTCTCACCTGTGGAAGGGCCTTGACTGTCTAGGAGTAGACCATAGAGTGGGAATAGCCCGAGCGAGACTGGATCCCCTAAACGTTGTGGAACATCACCCCTGTTAGGGGATCTAGTCTATGTTGGACGAACCCGCATCCGCGGGGGAGATGGGGTGTGAGTCAGAGCATGAGGGAACGAGGTGGAAGTCGGGAGGGACCGTTGGTGCGTGGAGACAAGCTGTCGCTTCAGCAGATGCTGCCGTTGGGGGATGCGGCCGATGCGCGCCACCATGCGAGACCGGACCATGTCCGCCGGGCGGTGTGGGCCATCCTGGCGTGTCGCCCCGCGCGGCGCGGCGGTCATGTCCCGGCGTGTCCGGCGGGGCATAGCGCACGGGTGTGGTACAACTCCTGTCGCCATCGACTGTGGCCGCCATGTGCCTGGCTGCAGATCGAGCGCTGGCTGCTTCAACAGACGGCCCGCCTGCTTGCCTGTGAGCATGACCACGTGCGCTTGACGACGCCCGATGAACTCCGCGGCTTGTGGCTGGCCAATCGCCGGCCGATGACGCCGTTGTTGTTGGCCACGCTGCGCGAGCCGCGGGGGGAGCGCCTTGGCGACGCGCCGTATCTAGGTGCCCAGGCCGGGATTATCGCCGCGTTGCACACCTGGAGCCAGACGCTGGTGTGCCCTCCGCCTCTGCCCGGGCTGGTGACGGGCGGTGGCCTCACGGGCGCGGGTGAGTGGCGGGCGGTGCGGCACGGTTTTCTGCTGCCGGTGCGGGTGGTGATGGCGGGGTGTCGAGGCAAACTGCTGGCGGCGCGGCGTCAGGGCGTGGCCCAGGGCCCGCTCCGGCGGCCAGAGGGCCGGAGCTGCCAGCCGCTGGCGCATCTGCTCAACAAGCTCGGTCGCGTGAAGTGGCAGGTGCATAGTCGCGAGCGGTATCCGCCGGGGACCGGGGTGTTGCCCTAGCTGGCGCGGTATCTGCGGGGGGGCCCTCTGGCGCATCCGCGCTTGATCGCTTGTGCGGCGGGAACGGTGCCCTGCCGCTACCGGGTCAATGGTGAGGCGTCCGCCAGGCAGCTGCATGGCCGCATGGGCCGCCCCATGCAGGAGTTCATGCGGCGCTATCTCGTGCATGGCCCGGCACCTGCACGCGGGTGGTCCGCGGCTACGGGCTGTACGTCCCCACCAAGGGTGCGGCCTTGGCCGTCTGCCGCGCCCAGTTGGGGCCAGGGCCGGTGGTCTCGCTGGCGGGGCTGGACTGGCAGACAGCGTGCCAGGCCCGCGGCGACGCCCATCCCGAACGCTGTCCGGTGTGTGGTTGCCGGCTCGTTTGCCGTGGCGCGATCCTCCCATGGAGGAGTCCACCGCCGCGCGTCATCCCGTGGGAGGTGGTGGCGTGACCAGGAGGTCAGGCGTCGGCACTCGCGGGCACCGGGAGGCGTCTGCCCTGACGGCGTGGAACATGCTGCCAGGGAAGCCGCCCGCCTGCCAGCACACGAGAGAGTCCATCGGGTGCTCGGCACCCGACCGGCTGTGTGGTATGCCTAGGCACCCGTGACCGGTCCGTTGCGGGGTGAGCGGCCGGTCTAACTTCCATAGGCCCGTGGTGCTTGACGCGGTGCGTGGGGTGTCCAACCAGGCGGTGGAGCGGACCGCGGCCAACTCGGGGGTACTGCTGTCGAGTCGTCTCGCGGCCACTCAACGCTAATCGTTCGGCTGCTCGGTCACAAGGTTCTGTTCACGTCTACGAGAGTGTGTTGAAGTGGGTGCGGAGGTGCAAAGCATGGAGAACACCAGTGCGACAGCGGTTTCCCTCAAACGCGGGCTGACTACAAAGCTGCTATTGAGCAGGGTCTAACCGAGAGGCAACGTCTGCACGCACAGATGGTGCGTGACCAGGAGGACATTGACCGCCTGCGGGCGGAAACCAAGGCACTCTTGGCCGCGTTGCAGGCGGCCTGAGCCGACGCCATATGCAAGCAGATTGATGCCCTTGCCCGGCAGTGGCTCACGCTGATGCAAGATGTGCAGCAGCTCAAGGCAGCGCAAAAGGAGTTCCGGCAGGGGCTCCGGGCGTTGATTGACATGGTGCGCCAGCTCACGTACGAGCAGCAGCGGGACCGCGAGAACGCGACGCACGAGCGGGAGAAGCTGTTGTTGCGTCTTGAGAATGCCCTACTACGCTTCGCGAGGCGGCGGCCACCTGGCAGTGCCGCTTCTGGGAGTGCGGACCGTGTCCTCCCGGAGTAGTGGGTGGGCAGAAGACGTCATCAGCCAGCCGTGAGGGCTCTGGAGTACTCTCGCGGTTGTCAGGTGACTGTGAGTCATGCTGGAGAGTGTAGTAGGTTGTCGACCTTATGGGACGCTCTTACATCTCACACCGGGCCAAAATGGCACGAAGCAGTTGCTCACGCAGTATGGTGACCGGCTTGTCTGTGTGCGTGATCGTTACGATGCGCCACGGAAGATGCGGTTCAAGACCGTGGAGCTGATTGTCGCAGAACGCGCGTGGGAACCGCCCCCGCCGCGTGTGGCCGCGGGCACGATGGTGGGGGTGCGCGTCGGCTTTGCCGAGGTGGCGATGCGGGACCAGGTGAAGCAGGCGGGTGGGAAGTGGAATCCCAGCCGCAAGGTGTGGGAGCTGCGCTACGATCAGGTGGGAGCCTGGCTCCATACGCGGGACACATCGGGGCCGTACCAGGTGGGAGCTGCGCTACGATCAGGTGGGAGCGCTCAAACTGGAAAGCCGTATAGTAGAGGCGAAAGCATCTGAGAGTAGATACCAAGGCGAAAAGACAAAGCATCGATATGTGGAGGCTCAAGCAGTCTCTGCATCTAGATGCTTGCATCGAGTATTGGATGCTAGCATCTGATACTAGATGCCCGGATGTGCAGTATAATATATAGTCAGGGGCCAAGATTGTTGAGACTTTCAGCCCGAGAAAGGAAGCGTCATGCGCTATAAAGTGGTCCTGCAGAAGTCTGAAGAGGGGTACAGCGTGTCCTGCCCTGGTTTACCTGGCTGTTGGTCGCAGGGCGCCACAGAAGCCGAAGCATTAGAGAATATCCAGGATGCCATTCGCGAATATCTCGCCGCCGTCGATGACTTACTCCACGGCACTCCAGATGCCGAGGTGCGGGAAGTCGAGGTCGTGGTGTAACAATGCCCAAGCTGCCCGGCATCGATCACCAGCACGCCGTCCGGGCGCTCGAGAAGGCGGGCTTTCGTATTGTCCGGCAGGGCAAGCATATTGTGATGTCGGATGGGGTGCACATCTTACTATTCCCAGGCATAACCCAATCAATGCGATCACCATGGGCGGGATTGTGCGGGACGCTGGGCTGACCATTGAAGAATTTCGCGCCCTCCTGTAAAGACATCGACCCCTAACAAGACGCTGGAGCGGACGCGGTGAACCGCGCCGCTCAGCTTGGCCGTTAGCCGCCTAGGGTGCAAGAGAAACAGAATCTTGCATTACATCCCTCCGTGTGGCCGATCGACAAGAACCGTCTCTCGACCGTTTTGTGGTATTATTGAGCCACGATACACTTTGTCCAGGAGCATACGATGAGAACAAAAGTGACAGAAAACGGGGTGAATATTCCCAAGGCATGGCTTGAAGGCATTGATGAGGTGGAGATCCAGAAAGAACAGAATATGATCATTGTCGTGCCTGTGCAAACCGATGACCCGATACGTGCCCTTGGCACGCAGCCGATCATCCTCGATGTGGAGGATGCCTCCCTCCGCCATGATCGGTATCTCTACGACCGATGACTGCCGTGTTTGTGGACACAGGTTATCTCTTGGCGCTCGAAATTGCCAATGACCAGCACCATCAGACGGCCACACAGCACTGGCAAGGTGTCGTGACCGCGCTGCCGCGCCTGGTGACCACCTCCTGCGTGTTCGATGAAGTCGTAACGTTTTTCAACAGCCGGGGGGCGCATGCGAAGGCCGTGCAAGTCGGGAACAATCTGTTGCAGAGTCCCTCCGTGCAGTTGATCCATGTCGATACAGCCTTATTCTATGAAGGATGGGCGTATTTCCAGCGCCATCACGATAAAGACTACTCACTCACGGATTGCATCTCCTTCCTCGTCATGCAGAAGCTCGGCATCCGTACTGCCTTTGCCTTCGATCAACACTTTGTCCAAGCGGGGTTCACAACAGAGCCATAGTCCCAGGCAGCAACGGCATCCGCGTCTAACCAGGGCATGCAGCCGACGGGGTACCCCGCGCGGCTCATGCCTAGTCGTTCCGCTGACGTTTACAAAACCATCCCGAAAGGCATTCTCATGTACATCGCGGTATGGTGTGAGCAGACCAGTGTTCTATGCAAAGGGAAACTATCAGAAGCGCGAAGTGCTGACGCTGGCGATGAAGGTCACCGGGCACAAACCCCGAAGCCTCTTGGACCGCTACCACATCGTCAGTCCGGCCGACCTCCAGGAGGTCGCGCGGAAGTTAACGGGCACATTTTGGGCACAATCGACCAAATAGCGCTTGACGGTCAGCGCGCAACTGTGTAGTATACAACGCGCCGGGCGGATAGCTCAGATGGGAGAGCGCTGGCCTTACAAGCCGGAGGTCACAGGTTCAAGTCCTGTTCCGCCTACCTCGAACGCCTGCATGGCGGCGACTATAGCGCCGCAGGCGAATGCGGTATCTCCGTGACGGTGAGCCACGGTGACAGCGGGCTCGCCGGGTTGTACCCTCTGCGGGGCTGTAGTTCAGCTGGTTAGAACGCCGGCCTGTCACGTCGGAGGTCGCGAGTTCGAGTCTCGTCAGCCCCGCCTCATACATGAAGGGGTTACGCCGGAAGGCATAACCCCTTTGCCTTTTCAGAGACGATTTTCCCTGTTCACCCCTTCCACCTCCTGGAACTTTTTCTAAGTATTTTGCCCCATCCTAGCGCGTCTGATGCCGAACGAACTTGCCTTAGCCTTCGTAACCCGCACACGTGGTAGCATGCCCAATCATGCGTGCCACCCATGCCGGGATCCTCGCCTGCCTGGAGCATCAGGGAGGCGAACGTATGCCGAGTAAAGACCTACACACGCATACCCTGTGCTTCTGTCGGCTGTTCGCGGAGGGCTTGCTCAACGGTGGGAAGCATGTCTATTTGGCCTTTCCGCAGCCTGGCCACGCGTCCACGACCGGTCAGGGACCAGTGGGCGGCCTTGCATGATGTGCCCCCTTGGATGGGGCGAGTCCCCCGCTCCACGGCGCGGTGCCCTTGTCTTGCGATAACGTTGAGAGACTTGCCCCGACGACTGAGCATCGCCGTGCCATGCTCTTGGTTGTAGCGCCGGATGGCGGCCGCGCTGGCTTCACTGCCTTCAACGGTCATGCGTGCCAGCCCGCCATGCCGGCCGATGGCGGTGCTGAGGAAGCGTTTGGCGGCCCGCCGCCTGCGATGGTGCAACGCCGCTTCAAGCCGAGGGCTCTATCTCAAGACCCAGCGGTCGGCCGTGGCATGATTCACCGACACTCCGCACGCGTGCATCGGTTCTTCGCTGTGGCGATAGCTCAACGGGTAGGCCACTCACCGCGGACGCACATGCGCATAATATCCTTCACAATGTGGGCACCCTTGAAGTTGACCATCCCCCAGCCCTCTCTCGACTCTCGCTAGGTCGGCGAGGAAGATCATACCCCAGATGGCCTACCTATGAGAATTTGCCACACATCTGTCTCCAGAGTGTCCTCCGCTCCGGTCTTCTCAGCATGCATATTCTTCATGCACAGTATGAAAAGAATGCATTTGATTTCCCGCAAGCAGCCTTCTACTCTGGGGCGGCGCTGCCCATCCGTGAGGGGTTGCGCGAGGCTGTGCTGGCGGCGGTGTGTGTGACGCCTGTCTCGATGCATAGGCAGGCTATCCTATCATCTCGGAGCAATATCCGGAAGGAGGCATGGGTATGACGTCTGGACCCCATAGACAGAGGGTATGGTCACGCCGTGCGTTTCTCCAGCAGACGTTGGGGGGCGTGGCGGCAGGGGTGATCTGGCGGGAGTGGCCCTCCCGGCCGCTGGCCATGGCGCAACAGGGGACACCCGCCGGGCAGATGACGTGGGCGTTGCACATTACCTTGGCGCCGACGTGGTTTGATCCGGCAGAGACCGGAGCATTGATTACCCCCTATCTCTGTCTCTATGCGCTCCATGATGCGCTCGTGAAACCCATGCCCGACGGGCGGATGTCGCCCTGTCTCGCCACCAGCTGGCATGAGAGCGAGGATGGGCTGACCTACGACTTCGAGCTGCGGCAAGGCGTCAAGTTCCACAATGGCGACCCCTTTACCGCTGAAGACGTCGCGTTTAGCTTTGAGCGCTACAAAGGCACCGGGGCCGCTGAACTGAAGAGGCGTGTCAAAGCCGTCGAGATCATCGACCCGCACCACGTCAGGTTTGTCCTCCATGATCCCTGGCCGGATTTCTTGACGTTCTACGCCACGCCAGCGACGGGAGCGGGCTGGATTGTGCCGAAGACCTATACAGAGAAGGTTGGGAACGACGACTTTAAAACCCAGCCCGTGGGCCTGGGACCCTATCGCTTCGTGAGCTACAGACCTGGCGTCGAACTCGTCCTGGAAGCCTATACAGGCTATTGGCGGAAGACGCCATTCGTGCAGCGTCTGGTGTTCAAGAGTGTGCCAGACCCCACGACGCGACTGGCCATGCTTAAAAACCGGGAAGCCGATGTCACTTATGCCATCTACGGCACGCTCGGGGAAGAGGTCCAACGCGATAAGAATTTGAAATTGGAACCCACGCTAGCGGGCACCGAGTGGGGTATCTTTGTCGATATGTATGATCCCAAGTCCCCCTGGCATGATAAGCGGGTCCGGCTGGCGGCGAATTATGCCGTCAATCGGCAGGCCCTCAACGAGGCCGAGACCCTAGGCTATTCGAAGCTGATGGGCGGGATTATCCCCGAAACATACGAATTCGCCCTGCCCCTGGAGCCCTATCCCTATGACCCGCAGCGGGCGAAAGCCTTGCTCGCCGAGGCCGGCTATTCGCGGGGGTTTGACGCCGGGGAGTTTTCATGTGACGCCGTGTATGCCGGCGTGATCGAGGGCGTCGTCAACGATCTTCGCGCCGTGGGGATTCGGGCCAAGGTGCAGCCGCGCGAGCGGGCGGCCATGCAAGCCGCCCAGCGCGAGAAAACAGTAAAAAACCTGACCCGGATGGGCAGCGGCGCCCCCGGCAACGCTGCCACGCGGGTCGAAGCGTTCATGTACAGCAAAGGGGTACAATCGTTCCTCAAAGACCCCGAGATCGATCAGTGGTTCGAGCAGCAGGCACGCGAGCGCGACCGGACAAAGCGGGAGGCGCTGCTGCACAAAATTCAACAGAAGGTCTATGACGAAGCCTACTTCCTACCGCTCTGGCAGTTGGGCTTTCTGTGTGTCACCGGGCCACGGGTGGCGGTCTCTGGATTAGGCCTGATTCCCGGTCATATCTATTCGGCCCCCTATGAAGAGGTCAGGTTGAAGGCGTAAGGAGAGGCCGTGGTGCGGAGTCGCGTCCGCTCCGTGATGCAAGCTGGCATGACCATCCTGTGGTGCATCCCAGCAGATATGTCCCGTAGGGAAATTCGTGCACGCTGAGACATCCCAGCTGAGAAGGCGAAGCCTTCGGGGAGGAGCCATGAAATATGACGTGGTGATCATCGGCGCGGGAGCGGCTGGATCGGTGCTGGCGAGCCGATTGGCTGCAGACACAAAGACCTCCGTGCTGTTGCTGGAAGCGGGGCCGGATTACGCCGATCCCGCGCAGCTGCCGGACGAGATCAAGTTCGGCCACACACGCTTTGCCGAAGCGCCAGACTCCAAACACAACTGGGCGCTGCGGGGCACCATCACCGACGAGCAAGGGGAGATCCATGTCGCGCAGGGCAAGGTAATCGGCGGCGGGTCGTCCATCAATGGCCAGGCGATGCAACGGGGCTTTGCCGAGGATTTTGACGCCTGGGCGGCACTCGGCAATGAGGAATGGTCGTACGCCAAGGTCCTGCCGTACTTTCGCCGATCGGAGCACGATCTCGACATTCAGGATGCCTACCATGGTACGGACGGTCCTATGCCCGTCAGGCGCCGGCAGTTCGGTCCCTGGCCGGCCATCCAGAAGGCCTTTTATGACGCCTGCGTGCAGGCTGGGTTCGGCACCACGGCGGATACGAACGGCCCCCACCCGGCAGGCGTGGGGATCACGCCCTCGAACAACATCGACGGCATGCGCATGAGTGTGGCGCTCACTTATCTTCAGCCGATGCGCCACTACTTGAACCTGACGGTGCGGGGCGGGGTGTTCGTCCGGAGAATCGTGATCAAGGGCGGCAAGGCCGTTGGCGTGGAAGCCGAGAGCGGGGGCGAGGTGTTCACCATCGAAGCCGACCGGGTGGTGCTGAGCGCGGGGGCGATCCGCTCGCCCCAGTTGCTCATGCTCTCGGGCCTCGGCCCCAAAGAGCAGCTGCAACACTTTGGGATTCCCCTCGTGCGGGACCTGCCCGGCGTCGGACAGCACCTCTGGAATCACCTCAGCGCCCAGCTGACCTTTAAAGTCAAAGACGGCATCTCCCTGGCGGCGCACCCCGATGCGGTGCACTTTTGTTTGCATTACACCGCCCACGGGTCCAGTGCCGTCCACGATATGCTGTTGCGGACCAGCCCGGTCGTCGATGAACGCCAGGAGCGCATCCCCGGTCTTCGGACCAAGTACCTGAACGGGGATGTGCCTCCAGAGCAGGTAGCGCGCATCTCGTGCACGCTCGGGTTGCCCGACGGTGCAGGCTACGTCCAGTTGGCGTCAGCTGACTCCAGCGTGCAGCCGTCCTTTCATTACCGGTATCTTCAGCACCCGAACGATCGGAGACGGGTGCGAGAAGGCTTGCGGTTGGCGGCGAGGCTGCTGGAATCGCCCGCCTATAAAGAGGTGGTGGAGCGCCGGATCTACCCGACGGATGCCACCCTCGCCGACGACGACGCCTTGGACCTCTGGATCCGCCAAACGGTGGGCACGGCCAGGCACGTGTCCGGGACCTGTCGGATGGGACCGGACTCAGATCCGATGGCGGTTGTGAATCAATACTGCCAGGTGAAGGGCGTCGAAGGGCTATGGGTTGTGGATGCCTCGGTCATGCCGCGCATTCCACGATCCGGGGGAGCGCATGCCACGGTCATTATGATCGGCGAGCGGGTCGTCGACTGGGTAGCGGGCCGGGTGCCGGTCTCCCACGGCTAAGGCCATCAGGAGCACATCCGGTCTGCTAGGCCTCTGCCACCTCCGCGAGACGGGACCTCGTCATGGCACCGAGGCTGGGGCTCATGCTCTGGTCCCGCCTCCGTGCCGTATGGCTTGGTCAAGCGAGAATGGTGGCGAGGCCCTTTTCCAGGATTAGAACGCAGGCGAGCCACGAATCTCATGGCTTTTTAGCTGGCATTGTCACCTTATCGGATACCGAGCCGCTCACCAGCCAGGCAGGGGTATTCCTCTATCGGCATTGGACCCTGTATGTTGCGGCAGTCCCTGTGACTTGGTGCCAGACCCGCAAGTGTTGGGCCATGATTTAACGGTACATAGAGGGGGGCGGTGCTGCCGGTATGCAACGCCAGGGAGGATCTCCCGCTTGGTCGCTCCATCACGTTTCAGCCGATCCGTGATAATGGCGCGTGGAACGCACCGCATCCTGTGAGGAGCCAGCGGCAGTACATCCTGGCCGCATGCTTGTCCCGCCGAAGCTGTACCCGGATGTCCAGTACACTATCCTCTGATCGGCGGCCGGTCGGAGATAATGGCGCCTACGTGATCGTCACACACCGTTCATCTCGGTGCTATCTGTCCACTGGACGAGGAAAACGGCGCGGGGGCCGTTTGGCAAGCTCGTGTCCAACTTTCCGGTGCTATTTGCGGATGGCTTCGTGGTCAGGAGAGCCCTGCGTGCCAACAGCGGCTCTTCGACATCCCGATAGCTGAGGCATAATCGGTCGTACAGCTAGACGCTGTGGCTGATGATCGCGGCCGGGAAGCGCTGCTTTTTGTCGTGACTGCTGGATGGCGTGCTTATGTGCCGAGTCTGTCGCATCGGGCGAGGGCTGGATAGGGTGCGCGCAACACGTTGACCGTGCCACCATGATTGACACGCACGTACAACTGACGTATACGGGTTGATGGCCGGATTCCAAAGAACCACTTGTCGACAAAGGAGGTGGACGATGCACCAACCCGTTGGCTGCAGAAGATTCTGGGGACACGCCCGGCGTGTCGGACGCTGGGCAATCACCATGCTGCTGGTGGTCTTGGGGCTCACTCTGGTCGCTCACGAAGGCGTGAGCGCCGCTGAACAACCCGAGAAAGGTGGGACGATTGTCTGGGCCGTGCATGAGAGCATGCCGCACTTTGACATCCATGGCGACGGCTCCTATATCCTGGCACAGCCCGTTGGACCGCTCTACAACAGCCTCCTGACCTTCGACCTGTACGACGACGAGAAGATCGTGGGGGACCTAGCCGAGCGCTGGGAAGTGGCCCCTGACGGCAAGCAAATCACCTTCGCGCTACGCAAGGGCGTGAAGTTTCACGACGGCGCAGATTTCACCTGTGCCGATGCCCAATATAGCATTGAGAAAATGGCGGATCCGAAGCGCTCTTACCCGACCATCGTGGGCATCCTGGAGAAGGTCTTCGTCAGCGCCACCTGTCATGACGACTTTACGTTGGTTGTGGCCCTAAAACAACCCTCAGCAGCAATCCTGGCCCTGCTGGCGGACTCCCATACCGTCATGATGAAAGCCGGCATCGCCGAGCAAGTCGACCGGAAGGACCCCAAATTTCTGGTGGGGACTGGGCCGTTCAAGTACAAATCCTATACCCCGGGCGTTGATTTCCGCGCTGAGCGCAACCCGCACTACTGGAAGCCCGGCGTGCCCCACATCGACGGCTACCAGGCCGTGGTCATGCCCGATCTGACCAGAATTTTTGCGTCGTTCCGGGCGCGGCAACTGACCATGACGGGCATCGGCCGCCATCTCGAAAAACCCGAGGCCGACATCCTCAAAAGGGATTTCCCAGACGCCGTCGTGGCGCTCGGGCCGCGTGCCGGGTGGGATTCCTTCGTGATGCACCACGGCAGGCCCCCGTTCAATGACCCACGCGTGCGCAAAGCGGTCGCCCTGGCCACCGACCGGGAGAAGATGATCGAAATCGGCGCCGAGGGCTGGGGTGTACTGGGCGGCTATATCGGCCCCCATACCCCCTATGGGCTGCCCTCGGAAGAGCTGAAGCAGTATCCGCAGTTTGGCGACGACATGGCCAAGCGGCAAGCGGAGGCCAAACGGCTCCTCGCCGAAGCGGGATACGCCCAGGGCCTGGACGTCGAGTTGGTGTTGCGCCGTGGCCCCCTCTATGAGCGTGGGGCGCTGTCCCGGCAGGACGACCTCAAAAAGGTGGGCATCAACATCCACATTACCCTGCTGGATACGGCTGGCTTCCGCGAACGCACCCAAAAGGGTGATTTTCAGGCCTATACGGTCCTGTCGGCGGTGCCGATCGACGAGCCGGACCTCTATTATGCGCGCCTGGTCTGCGACTCCGCCTCGAACTACGGGAAGTACTGTAATCCGGAATTCGATCAACTGTTCCAGGCACAGAGCCAGACCTTTGACGTCCAGAAGCGGGCCGAGATCACACGCAAGATGGAGCACATTCTCTTGCGAGACGTCCCGGATGACCGGGGGTTTTACTGGAAATCGGCCATGGCGTATTGGGATCGGGTGAAGCAATGGCCGCCGATCCGGGGGACGACGGTCTATAACTTTGGCAAGTTCGAGCAGGTGTGGTGCCAAGGTGGTAGGTGTATGTAAGAGGGTGTGATGCTGGAGGGCATGCCGCCGTGAGGAGAGCTGGGAGCCATGACGGAGGTGGAAGCCTACGCAGCCCCCATCCCCAAGGTGTTTTATATTCACGACGATCTCAGTGAGTACGTCTGCCGACGGTGGGGAGAGGCATCGCCGGCTTGGCAGCTCACGCAAGCGCTTTTGGCGCTCCTCCGCCGGGATCCACAGCGTGTGGTGGTGCTCACGCTGGAGGCGCAACTTGCGCGATTACAGGCATGTGGCCCTTACGTCCCCTTTGCGCTGGCACTCGGCATCGGTCGGGCCGGTGAGCGCGTCGCTCAAGAACTGCATGCCCGGACGGGCTGGTTCCCTCAGCTCGTCCGTGTGGACATCACACGCGAAGAGGACGGCCACGGTGGCTATCGCGTGGTCAGCACCACGGGTATTCCCTTAGCGCAACAGCTCCCGACGCTCGATGCGGTGTCCTCCCTGGCGGTAGTCGATGACACGGTCTTTTCCGGCCTGACCATGCGCACGGTGTTATCGACATTGCCACCAGAGGTTCTGACCCGCACACGGGCCTTTTGCCTGCGTGGTGTGGGGGCTTCGCTGGCGAGTATCACGGCGTTATGCCCCATCACGGTTGGGTTTGCTGCGCCTGGCCGCCTGCTGGATGAGGTGAGTTTCATCAACGCCAGCGGTCTGGTGATGCGCCTCGGCATTCGCCATCCGGATCGGCCGCCGCAAGCCTTTTTCGAGCGCCCCATGTGGATGCATGCCTGGTTTCCCGGCTATGCCGATGAGGTCATCGCCATGTGCCAGCGCCTGAACGCCCTCCTGGAACCGGATGGCCAGCCGGCTCAGTTCCCTTGAGGGCCAGGCGACTCGGCGCGCTCATCGTCGGCCTCTCAGCACGCTTTATCCCAGCAACGTGCGCCGCCCCCACGATATGCCTATTCCCTTCAGGCGTATGCTAGATTGCTCTCCGCCATCCCCTTTGCCAAAACCAACGGAGGGTTGCCGGAAAATGCTGCGCGAAGTCGTAGGCCTGGACGACCCGTCGATACGCCCGCTGCCGCATGGTGGCGTGCGCTTCTGGAGACAGATCGAGCACCTGGCGCATCGTTTGGGTGAGGCATTGAGCGGACGTCATGTCGACAAGAAATCCCGTGATCCCCGGCTCGATTTGATCGACGAAGCCGCCAGCGCTCGAGGCGACCACCACCGGCCCGTTTTCCCGCGCCCACAGCGCGACCTCAAGCGGGATGTTGGAGAACGTTTCGTGTCGGGACGGCACCACCACCATCTTCGTCTTGGGCCATTGACAGAGTGCACGGGGTAGGTGCCGGGTGAACGCCTTGATGTGGGTCGCCTGTATGGCGTGCTGCGCCAGCAGTCGATCGTACCTCTGTTGCGATGAGTCGTCGCCGATGTAAGGGACCGAGATGAGCACGAAGTGCACGCGCTCGCGCAGTGGCGCCAGAGCGGGGATGAGCCGCTCAAAGCCTTTGATCGGTGCGGCTCTGCCGAAGGCCAACACGATATCGACATCGAGGGGAATGCCGTAGGTCGCCAGCGTTGTGCGCACGGCCTTGTCGTCCTGGACCCCGAATGTGGGGTCAGCCACCAGGATACTGGAGGTATACGGTGCAAATGGCGCCGCCGACAGCTTGAAGTGCGTGTTGAGGTGGGCGGTGAACGATGGGCAAATGTCGGCGATGGCCACACGCGAGCCGGGCTGGGACGTCTCGAGCCCTTCCCGTTCCCAGGCGAGCTCTGACGGGTCAGGCCCCTCCCAATGACGGATAAAGGCGGTGCTATACAGCACCAGGAGGAGGTCGCTATATTCCGGCAATGCCTGGCTCTGGCCCATTCTGAGCGCAGAGGGCACCTGCAACCAGGGCTGGTCCACACAGATGATCAACGACCGCTCATAGGCCGCCGTTTGGCTGTGCAATAGCGGCGCGACGTTCTGACAGAGGCTCTTCCAAGAACGGATCTCCCAGAGATCTTGGCTTGGTTCCTGCTTGTACGGAATGAGATGCACCTGCCCGTCGAGCCGGGCAAGTCGTGCCCGCTGGCGTTGAAAGAAGGCCTGATCATAGCCCCATGTCCGTGCATCGGGGGCGGGGCAGACCACGTGCAGGTCGATGGGCCCATACGGTGTCATCAGCGCCTCCCGTATGACCTCGAAGCCGGTGATCAGGAGCTGCGTTTGCGTACCGATGCCGTTGGTGAAGTTATAGAGTCCATTGTAGGTGAGGTAAAATATGGCGTTGCGCATGGAGCACCGCTTCTAGAGAGATGTCGCCCTTCAACGCGAACACCGACCCGATGACGCGAGGCAATGGCCTGAGTGTAATCTGTACAGCCCCATAGGGCAACGGGCGCGTGAAGGAGCAGGCCCATGGCACGAGGCGAGGTCATGACCGTCACCACCATTTTGTATGATCTGGACGGCACGCTGGTCGATTCCCGGCTCGACATCGCCGCGGCCTTTCAGCACGCCTGGCGGACGGTGGTTGGTGGGATGCCGCCCAGCGCCGCCGCCATTGCCCGGCACATCGGCAAACCGCTGGCTGAGATGCTCCGCGAGCTCGGGGGCGTACTGTCGCCGCCGCTGCTCAGCGCCTTCCTGACCACGTACCGCGCAACACATGCCAAGCAGGAGGCCTGCCTTACCCTCCCCTACCCCGAGGTCATCGCCACCTTACAGGCCTTGTCCGCCTTCTCGCTCGGCATCGTCACCACCAAAGAGCAAGGGCAAGCCGAGATGGTCGTGCGGCGGCTCGGCTTCACCCGCTTCTTCCGCCACATTCAAGGTGGGACCCCGGGGCTACGCCTCAAACCCGCTCCCGACAGCATCCTCGCAGCGCTGGCCGCCTTGCACTGCGCCCCATCTCACGCCCTGATGGTCGGCGATACCCCCGCCGACATCTTGGCCGGCAAAGCGGCCGGCACCGCGACCTGCGCCGTCACCTATGGTTTTGGTGCGCGCGAAGCCCTCTTGCAGTGTGCGCCGGATTATGTGATCGATACGTTCGGCGCGCTGCTGCCCCTGCTAGGGGCAGCAAGCCGTTGACGAGTGGCACGCAGGGTTTGCCTTTTCCCAGAAAACGGCATACGATGCGGGCACACGACGGCGGGCAAAGTCTGGAAAGTTGCTGTATAGTTTTTTCGGTGGAATCGTTGGACATCGAAGTCGAAGGCCATGCGCAGGAGGAGAGGACCGTGCCGATTACAGAAAGCGCCCATCACGCATTTGTCCCCTCCATTCCTGGTGAAGCCATCCACCAGGACACCCTCCTCAGACGTTATCATCAAGTGCGACAGCTGACCGAACGCCTCTGTCAGCCGCTGGTGACGGAAGATTACGTCATTCAAGCCATGCCCGATGTGAGCCCGCCCAAGTGGCATCTGGCGCACACGAGTTGGTTTTTCGAGACCTTCGTGCTGGCCGCGGCGTCCCAGAATTATCGATCGCCACATGCCGCCTATGCCTATCTGTTCAACTCGTACTATGTCGCGGCCGGTGAGCGCCATTGCCGCCCCAAACGGGGCATCCTGTCGCGTCCCACGGTTGAGGAGGTCTACCGCTATCGAGCCTATGTCGACCAGCATATGACCGCGTTGTTAGAGGGCTTGCAGGGCGAGGCATACGAGATCTGGTCGCCGGTGGTCGAGCTCGGCTTGCACCATGAACAACAGCACCAAGAATTGCTTTTGACTGATGTGAAATACAATTTCGCCTGCAATCCCCTACGACCGGCCTATGCGAGCCCCGATATCTCGCCGCCCGCGCCAGCGGTGGGCCCGCTGCAATGGGTGAGCTTCCCCGAAGGCGTTTACTGGATTGGCCATGACGGTCAGGGGTTTGCCTTTGATAACGAGTCCCCGAGGCATCGCTGCTTTCTCGAGCCGTTCCAGCTAGCCTCACGGCTGATCACCAACGGGGAATACTTGGCCTTCATGGCCGACGGTGGGTATGAGCGGCCGGAGTTGTGGCTGTCCATGGGATGGGATACGGTCCAGCGCGAAGGGTGGAAGACCCCATTGTATTGGGAACAGCGGGATGGTACCTGGTGGACGATGACGCCGGCCGGGATGCAACCCGTCCAGGCAGCCGAACCGGTGTGCCACGTCAGTTACTACGAAGCCGATGCCTATGCCCGCTGGGCGAAGGCGCGCTTGCCCACCGAGGTCGAATGGGAAGTCGCGGCGCGGCCGCTGCCGCTGAGGGGAAATTTCGTCGAGCGACACATCTTCCATCCCGCCCCTCTGAGCCAGACTGAGGACCCTGTGCCGCTGGCCCAAATGTTTGGCGATGTCTGGGAGTGGACCCAGAGTCACTATTCCCCCTATCCAGGGTATACCGCAGCACCGGGCGCACTCGGCGAGTACAACGGCAAATTCATGGCCAACCAGTTTGTGTTGCGCGGTGGCTCGTGTGCGACCTCGGTCTCACATATTCGACCGACCTATCGGAACTTTTTTCCGGCCGAGGCCCGTTGGCAGTTCATGGGCATCCGGCTGGCCAGAACCATCCGAGGGTAAACCCCCACTCCCCCGAGACCGTCCTTGCGTCCTGAGAACCCCCCGCAGCGATGAGCAGACGACCGTGGTAAAGGAACGTAGTCTATGCGGACCACAGCGATCCCCAACCAGCGACTGCAGTTTCATGGTATAGACGTAGAGGCGCACCAGCATAGCTTTGCGCTAGACGTGGCGGTTGGCCTCGCAGCCCCACAAAAATGGCTGCCGCCGAAGTATTTTTACGATGATCGCGGCTCCCAATTGTATGAGCGGATTTGCGGCTTGCCCGAGTACTATCTCTATCGGGCGGAACTGGAGATCCTCAGGACCTATGCCGCTGAGATCCATGCCGAGATCGGCCACCTGCCGCTGGTGGAATTCGGCCCGGGGAGTGCCACGAAGACCCGCTATCTTCTCTCGGCGTATGAATGGGCGAGGCAACCGTTTCGCTACTGCCCCGTCGATATCTCCCAGGAAATCCTCTGGGACACAGCAAACCGGTTGCTGCAGGAATACAGCCATATCGATATTCGCGCCATGCATGCCGATTTCGCCGGTCGACCAGAGGTCATTCAGGCATTCCAACTGGAGAACAAGGCCGTAGCTTGTTTCGGGTCCAGTCTGGGGAACTTCACGCCTGAGGAAAGCACCGAGTTCCTCCGGCGCACGGCGGCGATGATGGGACCCGACGACGTCTTTCTCCTCGGCATCGACCTGAAAAAATCGCCCGCCATCCTCGTTCCGGCCTATGACGACGCCCAGGGCGTCACGGCGGCGTTCAACCTAAACATCCTGCAGCGTATCAACCGTGAACTCGGCGGCCGGTTCGACCTGCCAACCTTTGAGCACCTCGCCCTTTATAACCACAAGCGGGGGTGCATCGAGATGCACCTCCGCAGTCGGCAGACGCAGCACGTGCCCCTCGCCAAGATCGAGCGCACCGTCTCATTCGACAAGGATGAGACCATTCATACAGAAAGTTCGTATAAATATAGCCTCGACGAAGTCCGCGATTTAGGACACCAGGCCGATCTCGTGGTACGTCGCACCTGGTTTGACGCTCAGCGCTATTTCGCGCTGGCGTTGTTCCGGCCACGCTAGGAAAACCGCGCAGCGCCCTGAGCCATGCCCAGGGCCACGAAAGGAAACGCCTATGCATCCTGATCTCGTGGTGGGCAAGCGATTCCCCGACCTGACGCTGCCGGATCATCGGCAGCAACCGATCACGCTGTCCGAACTCGCCAATGGCTTTCCCCTGATCCTGAGCTTCTACCGCGGCTATTGGTGACCGAAATGCGCGCGCCAGTTGCGGCGCTTCGTCGAATTACAGGAAGACTTACAGGTCAACTACTGCAAGCTGGCCGTCATCAGCACCGACCCGCCGGAAGTGAGCGCCGCCTTCCGCACCGGTCTCGGCGCCACCTTCACGTTTCTCAGCGACCACGGGCGTCGGGCCATCCGGCAGCTCGATATCGTCGAAGTCACCCCACCGGATTTCAAATACGGCTTGGTGGCGCTGCCCTTTTCCTTTTCCCTAGCGCCGGATCGGACGATCCACGCCATCTATGACGGCTGGTGGTTCGTCGGCCGGCCGACGCTGGAGGAACTCCGGCAGGATATGCGCGCCCTGATGCAGGCGTGTCGCCAGGATTATCACTACGATGGCCCATCCTTAGCCAGTATTGAGGGGGCCTAGGGGGCTGTCGGCTTCCGCGCGCCCTTGCGGCTTTACCGGGCCGACGGCAGAGCGGTCAGACAGGAATCAGCAGGGCCACATCCAGCTGTGCGTCCTTGCAGGGTTGGGGTGTCGCCGCGGTGCAGGCTCTACAACAAGCCTTCCCATCGCCAGCCCGTCATCGGCAGTGAATAGCCGATACCCCAGTGGCGATATAGGCCTCCAGAGTCCATTGGCGTCGGCGATTTTAGCGCTGCCCCATTTTCAAGGTGGCGGCCCGCCATAGCCATCCTCCATAGGGTCGATCCCATCTTTGAATAGGAAGCTGCTCCACATGCAGAGGTTACGAGTTCGACACAGATGACAACGGTGTCAAGCCGCAGCGTATCGGTGGGCAAAGCCGGAGAGCCCTGTGCTCTCGCCCAAGCTTGTAACCTTTTTTCCCACTGGGCATCTACGGTAGTAGGCGGAGCTCCTTTTCCCCAGAGGGCTCGTAGCCAATACCGTTCGGCTCAAGTTTTGCCAGGAGGTGGCGAGCGGAAATACCACCGGTCAAGATGGGCGGTCATCTCCGCTGATGGTCATCGTCGAGGCCGCGGACGGTTTGATCCTCGGGTTGTCCCTGCACGAATTGGCAGAGGCGTACGAACTTCTGCCCCCGCTGCTGTGGCGGGAGTTGGTGGACCGCAATCATGTGTTTCAAGTCAATTGCTGCCCCCGCGGTGCTGGCCATGCCCAACGTTTCCCAACAGGCATGGGAATCGGGTGATAAGATGGATAGAGTTCAGCCAGATCTTGAGCGCCTCGGTCACGCCGTGGCGCAACCTACCCACAGTACCTGATTTTAGCCAACTCAGCCCTACCCCTAGGCGAGAAAACCGCAGCAATTTGGCTCCTCGGTGGGACTGAAGAAAGGAGGATAGGCCTTGAAGAAACCTTGGCTGGGGATCGGTGGCGCCGTGTTTGGTCTCTGGTTACTGAGCTGCACAGCTGCCTGGGCTGATGCTTTTGAAACGCCGCTGCCGACGGGGACGATCGAGTGGGGGCTGATGGCCGGCTATGGGCTCTCCAATTCGCTGGGGGCCTCGAAGTCAGGGATCGACTTTGTCACCCTTCTGCCGAGGTTCGGGTATGTTTTCGCCGAACTCGGGGAGAACCCTCCATGGAAGGGGAGCCTCCAGGCCGTCGTGGAGGCGGTGCCAGCGCTGGTGGCCTTCGAAGAGTCGCAAACCATCTACGGCGGCGGCTTTAATTTACTCCTACGCTATGAGATCGCCACCGGAACGCGGCTGGTGCCGTTCCTGGAAGGGGGTGCTGGCGTCTTGCTCTCCACGCCGCAATCGACGGAGCCCACCTCGCAGTTTCGAGCCTCGCAGTTCAACTTCACCCTGCAGATCGCTCCAGGCTTGCGATACTTTCTCAGCGACCGCACCGCTGTCAGCCTCGAATACCGCTTTCATCACATCTCAGACGCTGGCCTCACCGAGAAGAACCCAGGGATTAACTCGGATTTCGTCCTGATCGGCTTTTCCATCCTCCGGTAGAGCGGTTTCGGGGAGATGAATGCCGTGGCGTTCACCCCGCGAGAGACGAGGGGGCCATTGCCAGGCCTTCCCCTCCATCCCTTTAGTAGCGCGTGAGCACACTCGCCGCCCCCCGTTCCGCCCCATGACCGCCCCTCTGGGTGTGAATGGCTGCGGCCGCATCAACTCGCCACTTCCTGGCGGGTGATGATGCCCTTCTGCATCGGCAACTCCGTTAAGTGGGTCGCATCAATGGTCTGCTGCGCCGGGGGATGGCGCGTGCAGGTCGTCTCGGATGGAATGACAACGCCCTCTCCTCCGGCGAGCTCCAGGAAGACCATCCATAGGAGTACGGCGGCGATCATCAGGTAACGTGTCAGGATGTGTACCTACTCTCAGCAGCCATCGCTTGCCCCTGGTGGTGGAAATCCACCACCTGGGGCAAAAGCACCAGGGAAGGCTTTCTCCCAGCACACGCGATGGCAGAAGTCAGGCCGAGCTGCCCGCTCAGATAGGCCTTGTCGGCTGCAATAAGTGAGGTATCTTTGTTGCATGGGACGATGAGAACCCTGTTGCATGGGGCCGCGGTGGAGGAGTGGCGGCAAGGTGTTCACACGTTGAAAAAGGAGGACATCATGACTGCCGAACACCCGATCAACGATGCTCAATCATCAACCGATGCTATCCCCGAACGCTCCAAGATGTATGAGGAAGGCTTCGTCGCAGGCCTCATCGGCGCGGCGACGATCGCGGTGTGGTTTTTGATCCTGGACTTGATCGAAGGGCGACCGCTCTACACCCCGACCGTCCTCGGAACCGCGCTCTTCCGGGGCGGCGAGAGTTTGGCCTCACCGGAGAGCGTCACCGCCTCCTTTGAGATCGTCTTGTGGTTTACCTGGGTGCATGGGCTCGTCTTCGTCGTCATCGGCGGCGCCGCCTCGTGGCTCGTACGCCTCGCGGAGCGAGACCCCAACTATGGGTTTGGCATTCTGTTGTTTTTCGTCGTGTTTGAGTTCGGGTTCATCGGCGTTAGCTTGCTCTTTGCGCAAGAGGTACTGCGGGTGCTCGCCTGGCCGGCGGTCCTCGTCGGCAATGTGCTGGCGGCCGCCGCCATGGCTTGGTATTTCTGGCAACGGCATCGGCAGTTGACGATCTGGCCTTGAGGCGGACGTGGCAGGTGGCGCATACGAGAGCTTGTCACGCGAGGCTGGCTGGTAGTGGGGATTGTCAATGACGCCTCCGCCGCCCCCTGATGGTTGGCTTTTGGGCAGCTGCTCCGTCAACGGCGCATGACAGGTATGGTAGAAAAGCGCCGCTTCCGAGTCGTTGTCGAGCATGTCGATGGGCTGGCCTATCACCCCCAGGCTTTTGGGGGTCGACTTTGTCATGTTTCATGGTCATCCAAGGGATTCTGATGGCAAGTCACCCAACGTACAATCCAGGCGGCGCGCCGGTGAGACAAAGGCCATGCCGCGGCCGCACCACCGCTCATTGACGTCGCGCACCATCTCCCGAAGCCCATACCTCCGCCTCTGCCCAACGGGGCGGAACGTGGCGCCATGAGCGCCACCCTCTGCCCCACCGGGAAGTCCCGGCTCAGTGGTCCTTCGATCATCAAGCGTCCGACGCCGGGCCAGGAGAAGATCACCCCGATCACCACCGCCACGTTGATCGAATTCACCAGTTGGAATCCCGCCAGGGTCAGGACCGGCAGCATGGCATCGCGGAAGGCGTGTTTGACGATCACGACACGCTCGGGCGTTCCCTGGAAGCGAGCGAGCTTGACGTACTCGCTGCCCAGGATCTCCCGCATACTGGACCGGGTCAAACGCAACAGGAACCCCGAAGAAAACCACCCCAGGGCGAACGCGGGCATGATGAGATCCTGGACATCCCACACCCGCTGTCCGATGCCCATCACCGGCAGCCAGCCCAACGACACGCCGAAGAGCAGAATCAAGAGCGGGGCCACGAGAAAGCCCGGGAGGGACAAGCTGAGGGGGGCGATGAGGTTCCCCACACTGTCCCACTCCCACAGATCATCGAACTGACGCTGTCGTGTATCGCGCCACATTTTCGGCCAGACCCCATTGTGTTGCAGGTCGGCCAACCGGTTCAGTTCACGGTCAGCAGCGCTGACACCAGACCCTCCTTCGTGATAGAGGCCTTAGGCATCGAGCTGGAGATCCCGCCGAGTCCATGAACCAAGCCGTGACTGCTCAGGTCGTCACACCGCAGGCCGTGGGCACATTGCGGATGTTTTGTCGCATTCACGCGAGACTACCGATGGAGGGAACGGTAGAAGTCAGAGACGCCGGCGCTGCCAGCAACTAGGACGATAGGTGCACGCTAGCATCCCTCCGAACTGGAGCGTTGACTTGCCGCCATTTCTCGGGCCACCGGCGGTGTTAGGCCTGAGCAATGCCGGTCCTGACCAGTACATAAGGCAATCCAATCGTTAGCGACTCAGAGGCCGCGTCCGCCATCGACTTGGAGGCAGGTACCGGTAATCATTTCAGCCGCGTCAGAGACCAGAAACAGCGCAGCCTGGGCGATATCGTCCGCGGTGGCGATGCGTCCCCAGGGAATGGTTTCCAGAAATGCCTTTAACCCGGCCTCCCGATTTTCTCCCAGCATGCCGAAGAAGAGCGGGGTATCGGCGGCGACCGGAGCGAGGCAATTGACGCGAATGCGGTAGGGCGCCAATTCCACCGCCAGCGCCTTGGTCAGAGTGATCACCCCACCCTTGGACGCGGCATAGGGTAACGACCCGACCCGCGGGCGGACACCGGCCATCGACGCCGTGTTGAGAATGACGCCACCGCCCTGTCGTTTCATGAGGGGGATGGCATATTTGCATCCCAGGAAGACGCCTTTGAGATTGACCGCGAGCACGCGCTCCCAGAGGTCTTCAGGAACTTGCTCCGATGGCATATGCGGCATGCCGATGCCAGCATTGTTGAAGAGGACATCCAGGCGGCCATAAACCCGCAGGGTTTCCTGGACCATCCGCTCGGCATCGGCCGCTTTCGCAACATCGCCCAGCACCACTGTCCCTTGCCGTCCCTCACTGCCAAGCATGTTACCCGTCTGTACGGCCCCATTTTCGTCCACATCGACGAGCACCACCTTGGCTCCCTCGCGGGCGAAGAGGAGGGCGCTGGCACGCCCAAAACCTGAGCCAGCCCCAGTAATCAGCGCCACCTTGCCGTCGAGTTTCATGCCCGATCTCCTCTGCTCCAACCATGCCTGTTGACCCTCTTGGCCGTCCCTGACTAGATCCGAGGGCCTCGGCTGTCCCCCGAGTGTACGAGGCTGTCTACTTCTGGCTTCCTGACATAGTTCATCGCACTGTGCAGAGACCGCTGGAGGCTTAATTATCAAGTCTGTCGCGCACGGTATGACGTTCTCAGTATGACAGCCGCCAGGCAATCCCGCGGATTCGGCCTCAGCCTTGGAAGCTGAGGACGCCTCCTCCGTCCTCGTCGAGACAGAGCCTCCACCGCCTGCCCGGATCATTTATAGCGTGTTCCCGCGGCAGGGTACAGCGGTTTCGCGGCTGGGCTCGTCGCCGCAATCGCATCCGATGAGAGATAGGACGCTACGCCAGAGTCCATGGGATCGATCGCAAAGCCGGCTTACGTCAACCGAGGCATCCTCGGACGCTTGTGGCCGAGCAGTGGTGTGGAAAGCAACGTGGAAGGCCGGAGGGCGCATGGAGAGCGGCGCCGGTGCAACCGGCTAGTGCGATTCCTGGCGGAGACGATTGAGAGCCTCCTGGGCGGCGCGACGGACGTCGGCGTTGTCATCGCCTAGCGCTTGTTCCAAGCCCCGCATCGCTTGTTCCCCCCCGAGTTCGGCCAGGCCTTCGACGGCGGTTTCGCGAATCCACGGCGCTTTATCCTGCAGAGCCTGTGTCAGCGCCGTGATGGCTTGCTCTCCGCCCATAGTCGCCAACCCGATCAAGGCTAAGGCGCGTGTTTCCTCATCATCGGCCTGTAAAAGTTCGTTGAGATTGACGTCGGTCCCTAGTCCACCAGACGGCGGCGCGGGCGCCACTGAGGTCGCCGTGTTCAGCGGAGGGGGTGAACTCGGGGTCGGGGCAGGAGAGCGAGTTGGCCGTGCACCGGGGTTGGGAGCTGGGGTGCCTCCCTCTTTGTCCGGGAACACGAACACTTTCACGAGTTGTGGCTCGCCGCTGGAGGACCGATAGACAAACGCCCAACTGGCAGGGGCGAGGGCGCGCTTGAGAGCTTCTTCCCAGGGTCTGGCCTCGATATCGACGGAGCGTCGCTCTTCCAGCGGGCCGGCGACGACGAGTTCGAAGTTGAGCTGGCTGGCGAGCCCTTCAAGGATCTGGCGGTGGGGCACCTGTTTCGCCTTCACCGTCAGTATCTCGCCATCTTGCTGGATGATGAGATCCACTGCGGGCCTCACCATCGGTTGAGCGGCGAGGGCAATCGGCGACCAGGCAACGATAAGAAGCCCAGCGATCAACCAGGTTAGGCGGACCATCTCACCTTCTCCACGCTTTTTGAGTCCTCAGTATTCGAGCACCATGGCTCCCGCGTTGAATCCCGCCCCAAATGTCACCAGCAGGAGTTTATCGCCGCGTCTAATGCGTCCATTCTGCACATTCTCATCGAGGGCGATGGGCAGTTCCGCCGAGATGGTATTCCCATAGCGATGAAAATCTTGAATGGTCTTTTCAGGCGGGATTTTCAGGCTCTTCACCGCAGCCTCGAACAACTTCCGGCTGGGCTGATGGATGATGGCGACGTCGATCTCATCTTTCGAGAGGCACGCTTCCTTGAGGACACTCTCAACGCATGGTGCCAATTCATGGCGCAAGGTATCGAAAAACACGCGACGCGGGCCCATATAGAACTTGCCTTTGTATCCAGCGGGGATGTCAGCAGGATGCACCGAGCCCGGATGCGGTTGATTGATCATCGTATAATACTGCCCGTCAGTCCATAGGCCGCCGGCGAGGAAGCTGCGATGTTCATCGGCTTCGATCAGGATGCCACCGGCCCCGTCTCCGAAGATGGCGCGATGCATCAGGGTATGGAAGGCATCCCCCCGCGACACGACCGTTCCTGCAACCACGAGGATTTTCTTCTCTCCGGTGGCGATGCAGCGCAGGGCATAATCCACCCCGGCGAGCCAGCCGACGCATGACATTTTGATATCCACGGCTGGACAGCGCGCCTGCAGCTTATACTGCACGACGCTGGCCGTCGGTGGCTCAAGGAAGTCCCCTGGCGTCGCGCTGACGATGATCCGATCGAGATCCAGCGGTGAGGCTTGTGCCGCCCTCAGTACCCTCTGCGCTGCTTCCACGATGAGATCTGAACAGGCCTCCCCCTCGTCGACCTCCCGACGTTCCTCTGCACCCAGGAGCCGTTGGAGCTTCCGTGCTACCTCCCAGGCCCCAGCCAGATGGTTATTGGTGACGATTTTGGCCGGCACATAGGAGCCTGTGGCAGCTATGCGAGCCCCGATTCCCTGATACAACATCGCGCCATCTCCCCCTCTGTATCCGCTGGTTCGCTAACGCGGAGATAAGAATCCACTATCCCCTCAGCTTATCGCTTCCAGATCATCGCATCCAGAGATCATTGGCTCCGTTCGTCAATGCAGGTCGGGAGTGCGGAGCCGTTCCCCGTGTCCACTCGACCTTTGCAGGCAGCCTGCGAGGTTATCGGTATCTGCGACGCGCACTTAAGCTTGATTTCGCTGACTAAAGCCTCAGGGAGGCGCCGCGCGACCATCGTCGTTGTAAGAGGGGAAGACCTCGGAAGACCTCGGATGGTGGGGCGCATCTGAGAACCGGATGATGATGAATTCACCACCTTCACGTGTGGAATGATCTCAGGCGATGAACAGGGCTCCATGGTCACGACTGAATAGAGTACAACGACCAAATTCGACGAAGCGCTAGAGTGAACCACAGAGTAAGATAGCGTTCAGAAAGTAGTGTCACAGCAAGACCCAAGTCGGGCAATGTAATGAGCAGACTGATATTTGTCAAGAAAAAACAAGGCTGTGATGAGCATCACAACCTATTCAGATCATCAAGTGATCTCTGTCACAATTTGCCAACGCATGTCTAAAGGACATCAAAAGACAGCATGACCCTCAAGAAGGCTCCCGCGTCATCGCAACGGCTGTCTGTTCGCTCGGAGGGGTAACCGTACAAGCGGGCGCTCATCACCCCGGCGTGACCAAAATGTTCACGCTAGATCCTGAAGCCGACGGAGATCGGGGATCAGGAGTTGCCGACGCTCGACTGTCAGGACTCCCATCCGCTGCAACTTGCTCAACGAGCGCGCGAAGGTCTCGCGGGAAACACCCGCCAGCTCGGCCATTTCCCGCCGCGTGAAGGGCAAAGAGACCAGCGTGCCGGCCGGGGTCGTGTGCCCTCGTCCTTGGGCTAGTTCAAGCAGGGTGCGAGCCACGCGTCCAGGCGCCTTGAGAAAGACCAGCGTCCCGATCTTTTGGTCGGCTCGCCGCAGGCGAAGGCTTAAGGTGACGATCATCGTGGCGGCGATTTGTGGCATGGTGCGAATGCATTCCAAAAAGTCTTTGCGGGAGATCACCAACACCTCGCTCTCCTCCAGGGCGGTTACCGTCGCCGACCGCGGCAGGCCATCGAGGAGCGCCATCTCTCCGAAGAAGTCATTGGGATAGAGCACCCCCAGCATGATCTCTTTGCCGCGATTGCCGGCCACGCTGACCCCGACAACACCAGCCGTGAGGAGAAAAAACACCGTCCCCCGGTCCCCAGCGCGAATGATCACCTGGTTGCGCGCATAGCGCTGCTGTATAGTGATCTGGCTGATCATCTCCAGTTCATCCTTCGCCAGGCCGGCGAACAGCGGCATACGCTGTAACAGGTGAATTACGTCCATCGTGTTGTGCTCCAAATGCCTCTGAGCCATTGTCGGCATTCTAGCGCATCGCTTGTAGGCTGTACAGCGAGAAAGCGCGGTGGGCATGTTTAGAGGGCGATGTTAAAGCGCGCCAGCACCGTGCCGGTGGCTTTCTCCCACAGGATCAGCATCTTGTTGTACTCGATGATGGCTCGCAGCTCATCGCGTTGAGCCAAGGTGAAATTTTTCTGCGCCTCGATGACATCGGTGACGGAGGAGACCCCTAACTCTAGACCATCCTGGGCCATTTCGAGTTGGCGTTGTGCCAAGGTGCGCAGCGCTTGTACGCCCTCGATCGCCCGCCACGTGCTCTTCAACCCTCTGGCCACCCGTTCTACTTCGAGGACGATCCGTTGTTCGATGACTTGTGCAAAGGCTTTGGCCTTCTCCGCCTCTAGCCGGGCTTTGGCTAGCTCGCTGCGAGCCACTTGGTTGCCTAGGGGGATGCTCACGGTGACGCCAACCCGATACGAAAGGAAGTCGCCCGACAGCATTTTCCCCAGCGCATCCCCGTAGCCCCCTTCAAAGGAGCGCAGATCCTGAGCCGTGCCCAGAAACGTGTCGAGGGGGACGCCGCCGATGGTGATGGTTGTGAAGGGGCTCTCGGTCAGAGTGCCGCTTAATCCACTCAACCCGACACTGCCGACGAAGTTCAGCTCTGGCAGTCGCTGGTTCTTGGCCAAAGCCACCCCAAGGCGCTTGTTCTCCTGATCGAGTTTGGCTTGTGAGACCTCGGGACGGTTGGCCAGGGCCTGTTTTATGCCTTCTTCGACCGAGATCGTCCGGGGCTCAGAGACGGGCACATCGGTCGGAAGAATGACCAAGTCCGCCGGCAGCGGCGTCTGCTCCAGGTTGAGCAAGGCCTTGAGGCGTTGCTCGGCATTCTCCAAGGCGTGCTCTCCCGCCTGAAGGTCGATGTCGCGCTCCAACACGGTCGCATTCGCCTGCAGGGTCGCGAGGGCGGGAAGGCGCCCCTTGGCGACCAAGTCTGCTGTGCGTCGTTCGAGGTGTTGGGCGACCTCGAGGGCTCGCCGTCGAGCTGCCAGGTCGTTGATCGCCAGGACGAGATCCCAATAGGCCTGTTGGACATCGGCGACGAGGTTGCTCACCGCGACGGTGAGCTGTTGTTTGGAGAGTTCGAGGTTATTTTGCGCCACCTTAATGCGGGCGCTATTCAAATCGATGCCGAAGTTTTTGAGCAGGGGATGGCTCAGCGTTAGGGCCAACTCCGCCGTATATTGCGGGTCGAAAATCTGGAACACCGAATTCGTCTCCAGGCGCTTATTCCGGAAATCGACGGAGACGACGCCGCCGGTGATGCTGCGTACAGATATGCCGGTGTTGACGTCGACGTTTTGCGATTCCAGGACATCGGCGCCCGCCAGAACAGAGCCTGAAGGTCGTTGGGAACGATCGGCACTGGCCTCAAAGCCGAGCCGCGGGGAGAAAAAGGCCCCGGCTTCCTTCCTGACGTCCTCGGCGCGGATCAGGGGTGTCAGGCGCTCGACCTTGATCTCCATATTATTGTGCAGGGCCAAGATCACACCCTGCTGCAGGGTCAGAGGTAACGTCGCTGTTGATCCCTCGGCCTGCACGCCGCCCTGCACGTTCTCTCCAGCTGCCGCCTTGGCCGCTTGCGCCGAGAGATGGGGGGCGAGCCACAGGGACAGCACAGCGATGAGCAGGGCGATGGATCTGAAACTCCGATGGGTGGGCGCGGCATACACGGTAGTCGACATTCGTTACCTCCACATCATCCAACGGGTGATGGCGCTAAGGGGGTGGCCCCGCCGCCTTGGGGTGCGGTGCAAGGCCGGGCGTTCGAGCAGAGACCGAAGAAACCTATTGACAAGCGTTGGAGGGCTCTTTATCGTGTGCGTGGTTTTTTGGCATGTGAGGCTCGTCAGTCATGCTGGCATGTTGTACCTCTCGACGGTTGATGCGTGGTGATGGCCAACCCAGCCATTGATGCTCCCATTCTCATCGCTCCCACCTCGAACGTTTTGGCGCATGTCGGCCGTAGCGTCATCCTCGGGCGAGAACTACAGAAGCGGGGCTATCGTATCATCTTCGCGGGCCTACCGAAATATCTCCGCGACCCCATGGTCGTGCGCCCTGGTGAATTTGACGTCTACGACCTGCCTGATTTCGACCTCACCGATGGGCTGGCGGTGCTGCGGACCGCGCTGAAACGGCCGCGGCAACACAGCATCGAACGCAACATCGCGGCGGAGCTGCGGTTATTGGGGGAGCTCAACCCGCAGGCCGTGATCGTGGATTTTCGGCCGACGATGTATATATCCGCCAGGGTTCGTCAGCTACCATTGATTGCCCTCTTGGGCGGACGCTGGCTGTATCAGTATGCGGCCCAGCCCTATCGGGCCTTCAGAACCTATCCCCGTTACCGGCTCATCCGTCGGCTCCTCGGGGTGAAAGGCGCCGACCTCGTGATGCCCCCCCTCCAGCGCCTGGCCATGCGCTATAAGACCGGCCCGTTCGTCCGCGCTTGTCGACGCCACGGGTTGGAGCCCAGACGCACGCCGTGGGAGTACGTGGTCGCCGATTTCAATCTCATCCTCGACACCGAGCTATTGTGCCCGACCACAGACTTGCCGGAGCATTTCGCCAGAGTTGGCCCCATCTTTTGGGCGCCTGAGCAACCCCTGCCGCCGTGGATGCAGACGCTCGCTCGCCATCGGCCTTTGATCTATGTCACGTTGGGAAGCACAGCGCATCCGGACCTCTTTCGGCTGATCTTGCGGAGCTTTGGAGACTGCGGCTATGAGCTCGTCATGAGCACGGGGGGGCAGGTCAACCTACGTCCGGAGGAGATCCCCCGCAACTTCCACGTGGAGAAATTCTTGCCCGGCGAGTCGGTGATGGAACACAGCGATCTCGTCATTTGCCACGGCGGCGGCGGAACTCTGTATCAAGCCATGAAGACTGGCAAGCCAGCGATCGTGGTCGCAACGCATTTCGAGCAAGAGCTGTATGGCTGGGTGATCGAGGAAAACGGGGCGGGGGTCTTCTTGACGATGTGGGAGGTTCTGCGTCGCCCAATGCTACTCCACCAAGCGGTGGAGAAGGTGTTGCGGAATCCCATCCCGTACCAACAACGCATGCAGAAGCTGCAGGCAGACCTGAAGAGGTACGAACCCGTGACAATGGCCGCCGACCATATCGAAGCGTTCATCGCGAAGGCAAGCGGTGGAGCATGACCGAAAAGCCCAGCGCCTGCGCAGTGGGATCGATGTGGTGGCCGATCGGCGTAGCGTGGGTCGATTCCGCGCCGCCGGTCCCCTTCTCATCCCGTCCGTGTTCCACGCTGGCATTCCCTATGGCGCGACTGGGACGCATGGACGGTGCTATGCGGTTTACCTAGCGGCGTTCAATGACTCGGAGTCGCCGACGACTTCGTCCAGCACGTCGTCCGGGGACGGCGAGGCGAGATACCGCGCCAGGGCAGTGTGGATATGCTCGGCGTGTTGGTTCAGGTGGTGAAAATAAAAACAATCGTACCCCCACGCCTCGAGGGCGGCGGGATTCTTCCACAGCACCTGGAAAAAAGTTTTCCAAAAATATCCCCTGGCCTGTCGAGCCTTGAATCCCAGATGATAGAACAGCCGCAACAGGATGGAGAAGCCCCGACGCCACTGTACATACGTGGCGCGCCACGGGGCCTGATTGCGGAGCGTCAAGATCGCTGGCAGAATGCGCTCGAAATACGCTTTCGGCCCATACAGCTCTTGGACGAGATCTCGGTACCGTTGCAGATATTCCCGTTTGGTCATCTCGCCTTTGGGGATGAAATTCAGCCCTTCGACCGTCGTATTCACTTGCAGATGGGCCTTTTCCAACAGACGCCCCTCGCTTTTCAAGCGCCGGTGCAGTTGGGTATGGGGAATGGCTTGCAACAGGCCCGTCATGGCGATGCCGATGCCAGAGGCTTGGATGAACGCCCGCTGCGCCTCGAACACCCCCCGCCGTTCGCCATCGAATCCAAGGATGAATCCCGCCGTGATGTGGATCCCGTGCTGGCGGATCTTGCGCAGCTTCTCCAACGGGTTGCCGGGGATGTTCTGCACTTTCAGCGTGGTTTTGAGCAGGGCCGGGTCCGGGGTTTCGATGCCGATGAAGACGTGGAGAAAATTCGCCTGCGACATCGCCTCCAGCAGCTCGTCGTCATCGGCGAGATTGATCGACGCTTCGGTATAGAATCGGAACGGATAGCCATGGTCGCGGTTCCACACAGCGATCTCTTTCAACATGGCCTTGGCGTTCTTCTTATTGCCGATGAAATTATCGTCCACCAAAAAGACGTAGCCGCGGTAACCCAGCCGTTTGAGCGCGGTCAACTCGGCGAGGATCTGGGCGGGCGTTTTGGTGCGCGGCACCCGGCCGTAAATTTCGATGATATCGCAGAATTCACATCGGAAGGGGCAGCCACGGGAAAACTGAATCGCCATGCTGCAGTAGTCATTGAGGTCGGGCAAGCACTCGAAGCGCGGCAGCCGGACCGCCTGCATGTTGGTCGCATTGCCGCCCTGATACTGTTTGCCACGGCGGTCGGCGCGCAGATCGCTGACCAACTCCTCCATAATGGCCTCCGCCTCGCCGATACAGACCCAGTCGGCGTCGGCGATGGCCACCTCCGGCATGGCATGCGTAAATGGCCCACCTACGGCGATCGGCTTGCGGTGCCTCCTGGCATTGTCGACGCAGAGGCGATAATCGGCAAGTTGCGTCACCATCATGCTGATAAAGACGACATCCGCCCACTCCCAGTCGGCCGCCGATTCCTCGCGCACGTTGCGGTCGACCACGCGGGTTTGGAAGTCGTCGGGCAGATAGCTGGCGATCGTCAGGAGGCCCAGCGGCGGCATGATACCCGGACGATGCACAAAGATCTCCCCGGTTTTGCTGGTATTCCAGAAAATCTGCTCGGGGAATTTCGGGTAAATCATCAGGATATTCATCCCGTACTCCTTGTGGGCGGTGCCGTGTACCGCGGGCCCGGCGAAGGCTGGAAAGGCTACAGCCGCCGACGAGGTTCACCTTGAAGAGGGTCATGCGCTATCCCTGTATCAAACAGCAATCGTTCTGTCAATCGTTTTTTTTGCTCATAGCTTTTGGTGTAGTTGTTGCTGATAAAGGACGATTCGTCATTATTCGAACGATGGACACGCTGCGCATGTCTCATAGTATCCCTCTGAAAGATTACTCTGTGACGGCTATCACAACGCTTTTTTGCCTTGACGTCGCGCGGGTAGGATGCTATTAGATTAGGGTCTTAACGCTGGCCGCACAGAAAGAGCGATGCTCCGGCAACGCTGATTCAGTAGCCGAGCGCGCAGGCACCACCCGACCTGTGGCATCTAGGGGGGGGTTGATGAAGGCGGTCTACATCACTGAGCACGGGGGCATCGACAAGCTCACGTACGGGGAGGTACCGGACCCAGTACCCGACGCGAACGAGGTCCTTGTTCGGGTCAGAGCGTGTGGGGTGAACTATATCGATCTCTGGGTACGACGCGGCCTGCCGTTTCTGAGAATCCCCTACCCCTTCGTTCTGGGCCAGGAAGTGGCGGGCGAGGTCGTGGCCGTCGGACCCGCCGTCAAAGGCCTGGCGCTTGGCACGCGTGTCCTCATCCACCCTGGCCTGAGCTGCGGTCGCTGTGAGGCCTGTGCCTCGGGGCGCGATCATCACTGCGAAGACTACCAACTGTTGGGGAAGAATGTGCCCGGCGGTTACGCCGACTTCATCAAGATCCCCGATACCAACGTGCTGCCTTTGCCCGCATCCGTGGCATGGGAAGCCGCCGTCGGTCTTCCCAACTCGTTCTGTACGGCCTGGAATATGGTCTATGAGACGGCGAAGCTGCAACCCGGCGAGTGGATCTTGATCCATGCGGGGGGGAGTGGCATTGGTTCCGCCGCGATCCAACTCGCCAAGCTGGCCGGGGCCAATATTATCACCACAGCCAGCAGCGACGACAAGCTGGCCCGGGCGCAAGCTCTTGGGGCGCAGCATTTGATCAACTACAAGGAACACGACTTTCTGCATCGCGTCCGACGGATCACCAATAGGCGCGGGGTCGATGTGGTTATCGAGCACATTGGCGAAGATGTCTGGGAGCGCAGCTTGCTCTGCCTCGCCAGGGGTGGGCGGCTGGTGACCTGTGGGGCGACCTCTGGCTATCTCCCCAAGCTCAACCTGCGATATGTCTTCTTCCGCAACCTCCAAATTCTGGGCGTCACCTCCGCAAGCAAGGGGGTGCTGTGCAAAGTGCTGACCTTGCTGGAACAGGGGCAGATTCGCCCGGTGGTGAACCGAGTGTTGCCACTCGCAGACGCCCGTCAAGCTCATCAACTCTTGGAGGAACGGCAGGTGTTCGGCAAGCTCGTTCTGCGACCGGAAGGGAGTTGATGAAGGCGGTCTACCTTACCAAGCACGGGGGTATCGACGCCCTGAAGTTTGGAGAGCTTCCCGATCCAGTGCCGGAGGGTCGCGAGGTTCTCATCCGCGTGCGGGCGTGCGGGGTGAACTACGTCGATCTGTGGGTGAGAGGGGGCTTGCCGTTTTTCGGCCCAACGCGGTTCCCGCACATTCCCGGAACGGACATCGTCGGCGAGGTCGTGGCGGTGGGCCCCGCAGTTCACTCCACGGCGGTGGGCGCCCGGGTCATGGTCAATCCTGGGGTCAGTTGCGGTCGTTGCCCATTCTGTCTCAGCGGGGAAGATAATTATTGCCCTCAGTACCAAGCGGTGGGGATCGGTCTGCACGGAGGCTATGCGCAGTTGGTGAAGGTCCCCGAAGCGAATGTGGTACCGTTGGCCTTCGACATGGCATGGGAAGCTGCCGCCTGCGTGCCGGCATCCTTCATGACGGCCTGGGCGATGCTGTTTGAAAAGGCACGCCTGCAACCCGGGGAATGGATCCTCATCCATGCCGCAGGGAGCGGGGTGGGAAGCGCAGCCATCCAACTTGCTCGCTTGGGCGGGGCCATCGTCATCACGACGGCCGGAAGCGATGAAAAGTTGGAGAAGGCCAGAGCCCTAGGTGCCCATTACCTTATCAACTACATGCAACAAGACTTCCTGCGTGCGGTGCGGCGGATCACCCACAGGCGCGGTGTCGATGTGGTCATCGATCACATTGGGCTGGAGGTGTGGGAGCGGAACCTGCTCTGTCTGGTCCCCGGAGGTCGTCTGGTGACGTGTGGTGTGACCTCAGGTTATGAGGCGAAGACGGATCTACGGCATCTGTTTTACCGCCAATTGCAACTTTCGGGAAACAAGCTTGCCGGCAAAGCTGCCTTGTTCAGGGTGATCAATCTCCTCCAAGCCGGCAAAGTCCAGCCCGTCCTCGATCGAGTGTTACCCTTGCAGGAGGCGCCCCTAGCCCACAAGATCCTGGAGGAGCGCAGGCAATTTGGCAAGGTGGTGCTGGTGCCCGAATAAAGGGGTTGGAGAATGGGGGAATGGAAAGGCTCTATTTCGAGGATTGTCGGGTAGGCGATCGGGCCTCAGCACCGGCTCGCACCATTACCGAAGCCGACATCGTGCAGTTTGCCGCCCTGACCGGCGATTGGCATCCGCTCCACACCGATGCGGAGTATGCCAAACGGACGATGTTCGGCGAGCGTATTGCCCATGGTTTGCTCATCTTGGCCATCGGCACCGGCCTGCTGTTTCGCAGTAGCCAGAACATCGCCCTGCCAAAGTTCTCCATCGCCGCCGCCGGACTGGATAAGGTCCGCTTCGTCGCCCCGACGAAGATCGGTGACACCATCGCTTTGGAAAGCGAAGTCACGCAGATCCAAGCAATGACGGCGGATCGGGGCTTGATCATCGCCCGCCACCGCATGGTCAACCAGCGGGGCGAGGTCGTCTTGACGTTTACCACCAAGACCTTGGCTCAACGCCGACCCAGACAGGAGGGGCCTTCCGATGGATAAACCTGTGGCGTTGATCACAGGCGCATCGCGGGGGATCGGGCGGGCTGTCGCTATCCAATTGGCGCGCGATGGCTATCGGGTGGTGATTAATTATCGCACCAGACGGGAGGCAGCCGAGGGCGTCCGTGACCTCATCCATGGCGAAGGCGGTGAGGCCGTGGTGCGGGGCTTCGATGTATCCAAGCAGCCGGAAGTGGAGGAGGCGGTGCAGGAGCTGACCCGTAGCGAGGGAGCTATCCAGGTTCTGGTGAACAACGCCGCTGTGGGTAGCTTCCACCTGTTGATGAGCATGCCCGATGAAGCCTGGCATGAGGTCATCGACACGGATCTCAACGGGGTCTACTATTGCACGAAGGCGGTGGTGCGAACGTGGGCCGGCAAGAGACGCCCTGGGAGGCGGATCATCACCATGACCAGCAACGCCGGCGAGGCGGGATATGCTGGAACGAGCCATTATTGCGCGGCCAAGACCGGGGTCATCGCCTTCAGCAAAGCGCTGGCGCGGGAGTTAGCCCCGCTGGGGATTACCGTCAATGTGATCGCGCCGGGATTCATCGCAACCGAGGGGAGTCTCAGCGTGGTCCCTGTGGAGAAGTGGTTGGGCAAGATCCCTTTGAGGCGACTCGGTCGCCCGGAAGAAGTGGCTGCGGCAGTGTCCTTTCTCGTGTCCGATCGGGCGGGTTACATCACTGGACAGGTGATTCGCGTGAACGGTGGCCTGATTATGTAAGGAGGAGAGCGGTGAGGCGGGTTGTCGTCACAGGGATGGGCATCGTCTCCTCCATCGGGAACAGCAAAGCGGAGGTCCTGCGCTCGCTCTGGGAGGGGCACTCTGGGTTGGAGTTCATCCCGGAGATGCAGGAGCTGGGCCTGCAATGTCAAGTGGCCGGCCGGGTCAAGGGCCTCGAAGCTGCGGCCGAGAAGCTTGGCAAGCGCTCGCTGCAGACCATGTCCAGCGTGGCAAAGTATACGGCTGTCGCGACTCTCGAGGCCATCGCAGATGCCCAATTGCCGCGTGAGGCCTTGCACAGCGGACGCACTGGGGTTGTGGTGGGCACTGCGTTCGGCGGTATCAACGAGGTGCCCAAGACAGAGCTCATGCTCCTCGCCCATAAAAGCCCGACACGCCTGGGGGCTACCGGGGCAGTGAAGATCATGAACTCCACGGTGGCGGTTAACTTGGCTGTGTGGCTGGGGATCAAGGGCCGGTGTTATGCCGTGTCTTCAGCCTGTGCGACTGGGACGGATAATATCGGCCACGGGTTTGAGCTGATCCGACATGGCCTCTTAGATGTCTGTATCTGTGGGGGTGCCGAGGAGAATTGGATCGGAGCTGCGGCGTATTTGGATAATGCCTTCCTGGGCGGTACCGAGTTCAACGCTCGGCCCGGAGAAGTTTGCCGTCCCTACGATAGAGATCGATGCGGATTCGTCATGTCCGAGGGAGCCGGTATCCTCATCCTGGAAGCATTCGAGCACGCTATGGCCCGAGGTGCTCCAGTCTATGCCGAGGTCATCGGCTATGGCTCAGCCAACGATGGCGACAATATGTTCGAACCCAAAGGAGGAGGGCTGGAGCGTAGCCTGAGACAGGCGTTGCAAATGGCGGACGACCATCGACCTGTGAGCATCGACTATATCAACCCACATGGGGCCGGTACCCAGGTCGGCGACCCGGTGGAGGTGCAGGTCATCCGCACAGTATTTGGCCAGTCCTCTCCATGGGTGAGTTCGACCAAATCATTGTCTGGCCACTCGCAAGGTGCGGCCGGCGCCCACGAGGCCATCTTCACGCTGCTGATGCTGCAGCACGGTTTTGTGGTGCCGACGCTAAACCTGGAGCACGTCGCCCCCGAATGCGATGGCATCCGGCATGTGTGGACACTGACGGAGATGCCTTTACGGACCGTCATGTCCTTCAACGCGGGCTTGGGGGGCGCGAACGCGTGCTTGATTTTCCGGAAGCTCTCATGAGGTGAGTCATGCGCCGTGTGGCGATTACTGGCATGGGTATTCTGAGCTGTATCGGTCTGAACTGCCAGGAGGTCTTGGCGTCCCTGCAACAAGGTCGCTCGGGGATTGAGTTCATTCCGGAGCGTAAGAGCCTAGGCTTTCGCAGTGCGATCGGCGGTCGGATCAAGGGGCTGGGTCCGCCCGATGTGCCCAAAAGAAATCTCAGACAGATGGGGCCCGGATCGCATTTCGCCGTGCACGCCACCATGCAAGCGCTGGAGCAGGCTGGGTTGCGCCCCGAACAGCTCCAGCATGAGCGCGTCGGCATTGTCATCGGCAATATCGGCAACATGCAGGATATTTACCGGCAATGCCACATATTTCATGAGGGCACCCAAAGGCTGGGAGGCACGGCATATCAAAGGGTGATGACCGATTCGGTGTCGGCCAACCTCTCTGTGCTCTTGGGGACGAAGGGATACAGCCTCACGGTCTCCGCCGCTTGTGCCACGGGAGCTGTTGCCATCGGACATGCGGCCCAGCTCATCAGGACAGGTCTCCAGGATGTCTGTATTTGCGGCGGTGTCCAGGAAGATTCATGGGAATACTTTTGTCAGTTTGATGCCTTACAGGTGGTGTCGATGCGGGAGGACGAACCCACCAAGGCCTCGAGACCCTTTGACGAACACCGGGATGGCTTCGTGCCATCGGCCGGTTGCGGCATCGTCGTTTTGGAGGAACTGGAGGCGGCCCGTCGGCGCGGGGCCACGATCTACGCCGAGCTGATCGGCTACAGCTTCGCCAGCGATGGGTATGACATGACCTCTCCCTCAGGAGAGGGCAGCGTCAGGTGCATGGAACAGGCCCTGCGCGATGCCGGAGTGACGGCTGATTGCGTCAACTATATCAACGCCCACGCGACCTCGACCCCCATCGGCGATGCCATGGAGGCGCAAGCCATCGCCAAAGTGTTCGGCAGCGGCCCCTATGTCAGTTCCACCAAGTCGATGACCGGGCATGAACAGGGGACGTCGGGAAGTAATGAGCTGATCTATACCCTCCTTATGATGACGCACAATTTTGTCGCCCCTACGATCAACCTCGAAAAGCTCGACGCCCGGTGTGCGGGGATCAATCTGGTCGCGAATCACGCTATTGAGGCCGATATCGACATCGCCGCCAGCAACTCCTTCGGGTTTGGCGGTGTAAACACGTGTATCCTCGTCAAGAAGTATTCCCAATGATGTAAGGATAGCATCGCATGGAGAAACCCATCGTCTTGATCACCGGCGCCTCCCGCGGCATTGGGCGCGCCATCGCCATCCGGTTTGCCAGAGAGGGGTATGGCGTGGTGGTCAACTACCGTGCCAATCGCGCCGCCGCCGAAGCGGTACGTGGCCTGATCGAAGCTGAGGGGGGCACGGCCTTCGTGAGAGGCTTTGATGTGGCCAAGCAGCCGGAGGTGGACAGCACGGTGCAGGAGGTCACGGGCACGGTGGGGCCCATTCAGGTTCTGGTGAACAACGCCGGCATCATCCGCGATCATCTCTTGATGCAAATGCCAGACGCGGCCTGGCATGAAATCATCGATGCCGACTTGAACGGGGTGTATTACTGCACCAAGGCGGTGGTGCGCACCTGGGCCGGCAAGAGACGCCCAGGGCGACGCATTATCAACATCGCCAGCGTCAGAGGCGAGAATGGGGCGATCGGACAGACCAATTACTCAGCCGCAAAGGCTGGGATCATCGGCTTTACCAGGGCACTGGCCCATGAGTTGGGTCCGATGGGGATCACGGTGAACGCCGTGGCACCCGGCTACATCGAGACCGAGGCAACTGAGCACCTTCCCCTGCAGGAATGGGCTCAAGATATTCCCCTTCGACGGATAGGGCACCCAGAGGAAGTCGCCAATGTGGTGGCCTTTCTTGCCTCTGAGCAGGCGAGTTATGTGACCGGGCAGGTTATTCGCGTCGATGGGGGACTGTTGAGTTAAGGGGGAACGATGCGACGGGTTGTCGTCACGGGCATGGGAATCGTCTCATCCATTGGGAACAGCCAGGTTGAAGTGCTCGGAGCCCTCCGGGAAGGCCGCTCGGGGCTCGAGTTCGTCCCGGAGATGCGAGAATTGAACTTCCGCTGCCAGGTAGCTGGTCGGGTCAAGGGCCTAGAGCCGAAAATAGCGGCGGTCGGCAAGCGGACCCTGCAGACTATGTCCGATGCCGCTCGCTATGCCGCAGCTGCCACCCTCGAGGCTATGGAGGAGGCGAAACTCGAGCGCCAGATGTTGCAGAGCGACAAAGCCGGCGTTGTGGTGGGGGGGAGCTTTGGGGGAATCAATGAGGTGACGAAGGCGGAGCAGCTGCTCCGGCAGCATCGGAGTCCCTCTCGCCTTGGCATCACGGGGACGGTCAAGATCATGCGCTCGACGGCTGCGGGGAATTTAGCCGCGTGGCTCGGCGTGCAGGGAAGGGCCTACGCGATTTGTTCATCCTCGTGCTCCGGGACGGACAACATCGGCCACGCCTATGAATTGATCGCTCGCGGTGTCCTCGACCTGTGCATCTGCGGAGCCGCCGAGGAGAGCTGCTGGAAACAGATCGGGGCCTTTTTCGATAACTGGAGGGGGATGCCGTTTTCCTGGAATGATCGCCCAGCAAAGGCCTGCCGTCCCTATGATCGCGACCGGGAAGGAACGGTGTTCTCAGAGGGGGCGGGAATCCTCATTCTCGAGGAACGAGAGCATGCCAGGCGACGAGGGGTCGTTCCCTACGCCGAAATCGTCGGGTATGGCGTGGCCAATGACGGATGGCACATGTTCGAACCCTCCGGTGAAGGGCTGTCTGAGTGTTTACGCCAGGCCCTCGTGCAAGCGCGGGCGCATGGTGTCGAGCGCATCGACTACGTGAACTCGCACGGCACGGGGACGAAGCTCCACGATGCCCTGGAAGCGAGAGTGATCAAGGAGGTCTTTGGCCCTCTCGCGCCGTTCGTGAGTTCCACCAAGGGCTTGACCGGTCATGGTATGGGAGCGGCAGGGGCGCAGGAAGCCGTCTTTACCCTGCTGATGTTGCGGCATGATTTCATTGCTCCTACCACAAACCTCGAACATATCGCCTCCGACTGCGAGGGCATTGCCCACGTCCAACAGGTGATGGAGAGGCCGCTGGCCAGCGTGGCTAGCTTCAACGCCGGGTTAGGGGGCACGAATGCGTGCTTGGTCTTCCGGAAGCTGTGACTGCCATGCGGCATTTGTCATCGTCGAGACGAAGGAGAAGAAACGATGAGCGTTGACACCAAAGTGAAAGACATCCTGCTGGAGATCTTGGACATTAAGGAAGAGGATATCGTCCCCACGGCGACGTTTATCGACGACCTGGGGGCAACCTCCATCGATCTCGTCGAGATCTTCACCGCCTTCGAAAATACCTTCAATGTGCGGATCGATTCGCAGGCGGGGGGCAAGGTCAAAACCGTCCAGGATGCGATCGACCTTGTGCAAGCAGCTCTCACCCAGAAAGGAGCCGCGTCCTGACCCCACAGGCGAGACCGCCGCGCAGGCGTGTGAAAGCCATGCTGTGGTGGGGGTTCCGCTGTCTCTTGCGAGGTATAGCCTATCTGGGTCGTGTGGTCTATGGGCTTGAGGCCCAAGGGCTCGAGCATTTGCCGCGGCATGGGCCGGTGATCATCTTGGGTCGACGCATCTCCCGGGTCGATTTCATCGCTGGAGCGCTTCTGATGACCGCCCTCGAGGAATTCTCCGGTCTAACAGCGGCCATCAGTCTCTCTAACAGCCGGTTCATCGCCTGGATTGCCCGGCAATTGGGTATCCTGGCGACGCTGAAGGGCAAGAGCTTCTCAGCGGCCTCCCTCTTGGAGGCCTATAAACTCCTCCAGCAAGGGAAAATCCTGATCCTCCCCGATGAGGGGGAAGTCCCGTGGGATGGACGTCTGCAACCCCTCCGTTCGGGGGTCGCTTGGCTCGCCCTGCGAACCCAGGCAGCAATCGTCCTCGTGGTCGTGCAGGGCGGCTACGACATCTGGCCGCGCTGGGCGCGGAGGCCGCATCTGACGGGGAAGTTGGTGCTCAAAGTCGGCAAGCCGTTCCGCCTGTGTGACGCCCCTTATAAGCGGGTGACCGACGGCATGCTTCAGGAAGCTAACAAGCAGCTTGTGGATCGCTTGAAAGAGCTCTCCGCCGGGTATATGATCGCGCAAGAGAACGTAGGATGATTCCCACCCTGCTGTGGCAGTGTCCTGTCTGTCACACCGACGATGCCCTACGGCATACAATCCACTGGTTCCGGCCTGACGAAGTCAGATGCAATGCCTGCGCGACCATCTGGGAGGTGCAGCGGGTCATCGGTGACGATTATCGGCTGAAAGTGGTCGCTGGCGAGTCCACCTGGCTAGGCCAACAGCGCCCTTTGGCCGAGTGGTACGACCTGATGAAAGCCGGTATACGATTGGTCGCAAGGGAAGCCCCATCCCTCCACCTTCAAGCCGGGGAGGAAGTCTATGTCCAGAGCCGTCAGGCACTCCTGTTAGTGGAAGAGGATAGCCTGTTGTTTAGCCGGTGGGTGGAAAGCGAGGCTCCCCGGCAGAGGCAAGGAGACCTCGGCCTGTCCTTCATGAAAAAGTGTGATACCGGAATATTGTCGCTGACGAACGAACGATTGATCTGGACAGGGGCGCGATGGACGCTGAGCTTTCGATTGACGAAAGTGACTTCCGTGCACACCGAGATCACCTGGTATCTCGGCCTGTTATATGGTTTGTGCCTGTACAAATTCCAGTTTGACCAAGAAAGCATCCTCAAATGGTTGACCTATATCGGGTGTGTGGCCAAGCGCACTGAAGAACGCTATCAACACCATATCTCTCTGAGCAATTATTAGCGATCCTTCGAGATTCAAGCTTATCGGTAACAAGCATGAGCGGTCGTGGTATAACAGATGATCGTTCCCGAAACCTTATACTCGCGCTGTCCTTTCCAGGTGCGACCCCTCACTTCGCTGTACCCCCTCTCAGCCGTTCTGCTCCAGCGGGATGCATAGCGTGGTGACCATGGCCTCCGAGGAGCTTTCATGCGTCGACGGCTCGGCAACGCCTTTCTATGGTGGTGTTTGCGACTCAACAGCCGCTGGGTACTGGTGCTAGGCCGCCTTCTCTACGGCCTGGAAATTCAAGGAAGGGAGCATCTCCCGTCGCAAGGTCCGCTCATCGTCGTGACCAGGCCGAACGGGCGAGTCATGATCTTCATGGCGGCTTTTTGCTGCCTTGCCCTGAAAGAATTTTATGGCCTGGCGGGGGGGCATGCGCTCCTCAATAATCGCGCCGTCACTTGGTTGGGTCGAGAGCTCGGACTGCTGCCCGGCTTCAAGGGCGCCAGCCTATCAGGCATTCCGCTGATGGATTTGTATAAACTGTTACAGCAAGGAAAGGCCCTCGTGATGACGGTCGCGAAGGAGCTGCCCTGGAATGGCCGGTTGCAATCCATGGTGCCAGGAGCAGCCTGGCTGGCCTTGAGGACGCACGTTCCGGTGGTCATGCTGACGGTCCAAGGCGACTATGACATCTGGCCGCGTTGGGCCTCACGGCCGCATCTGACCGGGAAGTTGGTGCTCAAAATCGGCAAGCCGTTCTACCTCTGCGACGCACCTTGCAATCGGGTAACCGAGCGCATGCTGCAAGAGGCCAACCGTCGTCTTCTAGCCGAACTCGCGGCGCTGTCTGATGGATATATGCTGCATCCGGAAGTACACCCGCAGGCGGCCCCTTGAATCCTCCCGCTTTGGAACCGACGGCCTCCTCGATCGAATTCCCGCCCTATATTGTCTGACCGGAAGAATCGCCGTAGCAGCCAGATTCCAAGCTGTTATGGTCACATATCGATTCTTCCAGCTCCTGCCAAGTTTCGAGGCATTATAGCATGACCTTGCATCAAGCCAGGCACTCTCAACATCTTATGGCTTTTTCATGCCTGTCGTGTTTAGCCTTCCTTTCATACTCATTATATAGAGTAGAGGTACATTAGGAATTGACAACTGCGCAATCGAAATGAACGAGTATACGGTGCCTCAGCTGTGACTAACGTCACAGCTGCCTTTTCACTTGACATATGGGGGGTAGGGCGCTATCTGTAAGAGGCTTCGAATTCTCGGTCGCGAGGCAATGTGCCAGCTGCACAGCGGGGCAACTAAAGACGTGGGGGCATGAATTCCATGGCGAGTGTTGAGACCAGACCGCGCATCTCGGTGGTCATTCCGGCCTATAACGAGGAGAAGTACATCGGCGCGACATTGGAGAGCATCAATCAAGCCATCGCGGCGTATCGCCAAAGCCATGGCCACGCGGTCGAGGTCATCGTCGTCAACAATAACTCCGCGGACCGCACGGAAGAGGTGGCTCGCGCCCATGGGGCGAAGGTGGTGTTCGAAGCCAAAAACCAGATCTCCGTAGCCATGAATGCTGGAGCGCGCGCCGCGCGAGGGGAGATCCTGGTCATCTCCTTCGCCGATGATCGCCCATCTCCTAACTTTCTGGTGCGCATCGATGAGGCCATGCGCTCAGGACTCTACATCGGCGGGGCCGCCAAGATTCTATGGGACAAACAATCGCCCTGGGTGTCGTTTTTCAATGCCCTGGGGAATGGCATCCGGGGGCTGCTGGGCGTCAGCAATAACCTTCTCTTCACCTCGCGCGAGACCTTCGACAAAATCGGCGGCTTCGACGAGCGGTACTATGCCGGCGAGGATATGAAATTCGCCACCGATCTGAAGAAGCAGGGCAAGCGAGAGGGCAAGAAGTTCTGCGTGCTCACTGACGCCTACCTGCTGAAATCCACCCGAAAATTCGACCAATTTGGCGGCATCACGCTCGCCTTCGGCCTCGTCGTGTTCCTGCTCTGCCCATGGCTGGTGCGGTTCAAGAAGGCCTGCTTTTTTTGGTATGGCGGCGAGAGGTAGGGCCGCACCCGATGCTCCCTTTCCCTTGGCTGGATAAGCGCGATCCCACTGGCACCTCAAACGTCTTCTGGGAGACCGTGAAATCGATCGCCGGCCTTCTGGGGCTTGTGGCAGCAGTCCTGCTGACAGGTCTGGCGATCCAACGCTACATCGATGTCGACGCGCTCCACACCGCCATCGAGGCTTGGGGAGCCCTGGCACCGTTGCTCTTCGTGGCGCTGTTAGCTATCCGAAACCTGCTCTTTCTGCCGGTCATCCCGTACCTCTTCCTGATCGGTCTGGGCGCCGTGAGCTTCGGCACACTCTACGGCGCCTTCTATTTTTGGTTGGGGACGACCGCGGGCGCCTGCCTTGCATTCGTCGCCGCCAGGCATTGCGGCGGTGAGTTCGCCGCCAGACTCAAGCGCGGCAGGTTGAGATGGCTCGACGCATTGGTCAGCCGGAATGGGTTTCTCGCCATCCTCGGTCTCCGATTGGTCCTCTTCAGCAATATCTGGCTCAATTATGGCGGCGGCATAACGTCGATGGCGCTCAGGGATTTTGCCCTCGGTACCCTCATCGGCATAGTGCCGCGGACGTTCACCCTGGCCTACATCTTCGAAAGCGTCCAAGACCCCGACTTGCTGAAAGCATTGCTCACCTATCCCAATCTGCTCTCGCTGACGCTCTTGCTCGGCTCGAAGATCGGTGGGGTGGCGCTATTGGCCTTAGTGGTGCAGCGGGACCGCCGGGAACGGCAGGTCTCAGCGGTTCAACCCAGCCTGTGAGAGGCTGGTGGAGGGTGGGATGCAGTCGAAGGTCGTGATCATCGGGCTCGACGGGGCTACCTTTGCCGTGCTGCAGCCGTGGATGGAGCAGGGCCATCTGCCATACCTCAAGTCCCTCATGGCCCAGGGCGTGAGTGGTCCCCTGCGGTCCTGCATCCCACCGGTCACGGTCCCGGCCTGGCAATGTTTTATGACCGGCAAGAATCCGGGCAAGCTGGGGATTGGTGGATTCTTTCAACAGAAACCCCACAGCTATGACGAGATTCCCATCAGTGCGACGAGCTGCACCGCCAAGACGCTGTGGGAGTTGCTGAGCGACGATGGCAAACGCCTGGCGGTGTTGAATGTACCCTATACCGCGCCGCCTCCCGGATTCAACGGCATCATGATCGGTGGCTTCGATACGCCGCCCTCGAAAATGGCCAGTGCCGTCCACCCGCCGGGATTATTGCAGCGGATCGAGGCCAAGTTCGGCCCATACCGCGTCTACTTGAAAATGCCTCAGTGGATGGCGCCACTGACGGCGATCGATCGCCTCGAGTTCGCCGTCGGGCCGTTCCTGCAGGATTGCCAGGAGGTCGCGGACTATCAGTTCCGAGTGGCGTACGACCTCCTGGCGCACGAGGCGTTTGACCTAGTCATGCTGTACCAATTTGTGCCCGATCGGATTCAACATCTACTATGGTATATCCTCGATGCAGACCATCCTTGGCACGGTGGGCAGGCGACCGGGCGATTTTATGAGACGATTCTCGGCTATTTCCGTCGGCTCGATGCCCAGATCGCTGAGCTGGTTCAGAAGGTCGGGGGCGATTCGACGGTGATCGTGCTGTCCGACCATGGCTTTGGTCCGGTCACGCGCGGCATCGATCTCAATAGCTGGCTGCTCCAGGAGGGCTATCTCCAGATCAAGCGGCATCCGCTGGCGCAACTCAAGCTGCGGTTATGGAGATGGGGCTGGGGCCCGTATCGGGTCCTCCCCCCTCTCCTCAAGCCGCCACTGCGCTGGAAGTTTGTGCAACGACGGATCCTGCGCACCTTCGATTCGCAGCGTCAGTTTCAGGGCTGGGATGGCATCATGCGCGCCTTCAACCGCCTCTTTCTGTCCACCGCCGACATCGATTGGCCCCGGACCAAAGCCTACTGCCTGTCGGAATTCGGCATGCTGCGCATCAACCTGCAGGGGCGGGAGCCGCTCGGCGCTGTGCCGCCGCAGGATTATGAGGCCGTGCGCGATGAGATCGTCGCCAAGCTTCGCAGCCTCGTCGATGCCGCCACTGGGCAGCGTGTGGGGGGGCATGTCTTCACCAAGGAGGAGGTCTATCGCGGGCCCTATGTCGACTTGATGCCCGACATCGCCTACCTCCCCTTTGCCGGGGCCTACTTGGCGCTCAATCCGACGACGTTGCTGACGAAGCGGATCTTCATCGACGACATCGGAGTCTCCGGTTTCCATCGATTGGATGGCCTGCTGATCGTGAAGGGCCCCTGGATTAAGAAGGGAGCGACGGTGGACGGGGCTTCCCTTCTCGATCTCGCTCCGACGGTGCTCTATGCGATGGGCAGCCGCATTCCCGAAGATATGGACGGCCGGGTGTTGACGGAGCTTTTCGAGGCAAGGTTCGTCACGGAACAGCCCATCGTCTACATGCCAGCCGCACCCGAGGCCGAGAGACACGCCGTAGAGTTTTCAGAGGAGGATCAACAGGCGGTGTTAGAACGACTGCGAGGCTTAGGCTATGTCGACTGAAGGACGCCGGGCCGGGATGGCCGGTAAGGTGCTGGTGATCGGCTTGGATGGAGCGACCTTCACGCTACTGCAGCCCTGGATGGAGCAGGGACACCTGCCCTGTCTGAAGTCGCTCGTCGAGCAGGGCGTCAGCGGCCCTCTGCGCTCCTCCATCCCTCCAGCAACGGTGCCAGCGTGGCAGTGCTTTATGACCGGGAAGAATCCGGGCAAACATGGCGTGACTTGGTTTCTCAAGCGACAGCCGAATAGCTACGAAGAGGTGCCCATTGGCGCCGGGCACTGCGACGCTGTGACGCTGTGGGAGATCCTGAGCGCGGACGGCAAACGCGCGCTGGTGTTAAATGTGCCCTATTCCTCTGCTCCGCCGCATTTCAACGGCGTGCTCATCGGCGGCTTCGACGTTCCCCCTGCGAAGATGGCCGCGGTCGCCCACCCTCCGGGGATCATGCAGGAAATCGAGCGGCAATTTGGGCCGTATCAGGTCCAAATGAACACCCCAGGGCTGTTGCTGGCCAACCGCGTCGACTCGACGATCGAGAGGTTTTTAACGGATTGCCAGGCGCAGACAGCCTATCAGTTCCGCGTCGCACAGTACCTGCTGGACCGGGACCGCTTCGATTTCGTGATGTTCTATCATCTGGTCCCCGATCGTCTACAACACTGGCTGTGGTACATTCTCGATGCGACGCATCCCTGGCACGATCCGTCGATAGCCAAGCGCTTCTATCCTCGCATCAGAGGGTATTATCAGGAACTCGATGCCCAGATCGCCGCGCTTGTCGCGAAAATGGGCCCAGAGACCTCGGTGCTGCTGATGTCCGATCATGGATTTGGACCGGTCTACAAGGGCATCGATCTGAGCACCTGGTTGCTGCGCCAAGGCTACCTGCATATCAAACGCCGTCCCTTGTCTCAACTCAAGTTCCTCATGTGGAAGCTGGGTTGGGTGCCGGCGGCGTTCTCCCAAGGCTTCTTCCTCAGGCTCTTGAAGCAGCGGAAGGTTCAGCAGTGGGTGGGACGCATCTTTGCCTCCAAAGGCGAAGTGGAGGCCCGTACACAACTCGGACGCGTTTTCACTCGCTTCTTCCTGCAGCGCGACGATATCGACTGGTCGCGGACGAAAGCTTACTGCCTGTCGGGCTTTGGCATGCTGCGGCTGAATCTGCAAGGCCGGGAGCCGCAAGGCGCCGTCAAACGGGAAGACTACACGGCGGTGCGTGACGACCTCGTGGCCAGGCTCCGTGAGCTGACCGATCCCACGAGGGGGCGGTCGGTGCGCGGGCAAGTCTTCGTGCGAGAAGACATCTACCATGGCAAGTACGCCGATGACATGCCCGATCTGGTCTATCTGGCCCTCGAAGATGGCTATATCATTGAGCAGCCCATGGCGTTGCCGTTTGTCTCAAACCGGGTGATCATCGATGATCCGAAGATCTCCGGCACCCATCGCCAGGACGGTCTACTCATCGCCAGCGGCCCGTGGGTCAAAAAAGACGCCAGGATCGAAGGCGCGATGCTGCTCGATCTCGCCCCCACCATCCTGTACCTCATGGGCAGCCCGATCCCAAACGATATGGACGGGCGAGTGCTCGTAGAGCTGTTCGAGGATGGCTTCCTCAAGGATCATCCGGTGGCCTATCGCGAAGCGGCACCGGAGAGGGACGGCCAGAACGCTGGGGTGTCGCCAGAAGATCAAGCGATCATCCTGGAGCGCTTGAAAGGCTTGGGGTACATCGATTGACCCGCGCCATGGTACCGCGCGACAAGCCTGGAAAAGGCGCGACGTGCGCGTTATGCTACGGCTTCGCTTGGCGGTAGCAACGGCTGGGGGTGACCAAGCGGCCGCAGCGGCATACCGCGTGATGATGATAGGGAGAGGATGATGCTGTTCAGTGCAAGGCTGGAGGTGTTGCTCGACCTTCTCTTAAAACATCGCCATTTCTACCCACCCCGATACTTCAAACTAGCGATGACACTGCTGATTTGTGTAATCTTACAACGATCGATCAAGAAAGAGGAACGATTCTATCAAGAGAAAGTCCAGCATCTCGACATTATCGAGGATCCCGTCTTTATAACTGGCCACTGGAGAAGCGGGACGACCTACCTGCATTATCTCATGAGTCTCGATGTCGATAATTTTGCTTATCCCACTAACTATCAATGCTTTTTCCCCACCCTGTATCTCACGTTTAACGAACAGTCCTGGCTCTATAAATTATTGAATAGACTCATGGGTGTAAGGACTAGAGTAATCGATAATATGGAGCTTAGACTGGATCTGCCACAAGAAGAGGAATGGATGTATCCACCTGAGGGAGGATTCAGTTATATATTGGAAAAACTAATCTTCCCGAGAACAGCTATCACGGATTATAACAAGATCATCGAATTATCAAATGATAAGAAAACCAAAGAGATCACGCTAAAAATTTTTAAGAAACTTACATATGCCTATCATAAGCGCATCCTATCAAAATCACCTGGGCATTTCAGCAGAATACCCGCATTGAAAGAATTATTCCCAAATGGGAAATTTCTTTTTATCGTGCGAAATCCCTATGATGTTGTTTTATCGATGATGCACGCGGGGAAAATTCTAGGCAGGATGCTTTCATTACAAAGATCAGAACCCGATGATATTACCTCTATAGCAGAATTTTTGATGTTTTATTTCGACACTATGCACAAGCATATACAATTATTACAACCGCACGCCTATATGTTATTACGGTATGAAGATGTTATTCAAGATCCGGTCAAAAATATTGAGAATATTTACAATACCTTTGGATTTTCTTATACCAACAACTTTGAGAAGAGCCTTAGGGGATATCTGGAGTCGGTGAAGGACTACAAGCGTAATCGCTTTGACCTCGGAGCGGACACAAAGGACCTGATCTATCGCCACTGTCAGCGCATTTTCGACGAGTATAGCTACCCCAGGTAGCCTCCCAGCCGTCCTCCACCAGGCGGAGGGCTGGGAGCGGGGTCAAGGAGCGGGATCGCGGGGAGGCCAGCTCTAACACCCTCCCCTGAGCTTGCGGACGACCGCGCTCAAGGCCTTAAATAGGGACCATCCGATGGTCGCTCCGACGCCGTGAGGCCGGAAGTGCAACATCTCCTCCAGGGCGCGTGGCACCGTGCTTAAGGCCTCACCGATGGGCAACCGATGGCTGGCGCGAATCTTGCGGCAGCGCCGACGGGCTGCAACGATGAGGGGCTGATAGCCCTCTTGACCCAGTCGGTGCAATTCCTCGGCTAGGTAACCCACATGGCGCCGTTCATCGACGATGATCTCTTCCAGCACCTTCCGAACGCGCGATTCTTTGTCCTGCTCTAGGGCTTGTAAATGCGCGGTGAACCAAGCGGTGCCCTGCTCTTCCTGGCCGTGCACGAAGACTAGATACGGGATAATCTCCGCAGTTTCAAGCGTCTTATCGCTGTTGAACCGCCCATCATCGATGCCCAGATCCTTGGAGTGCAAGAGATCGAGCTGGGCGATGTAAGTCTGAATCCATTTCAAACCAGCTTCGGCCGGCGTAAACGCCGGGGTTGCCCCCATTTCCAGCAGCAACTGATCGAGGAGTTTAGTGTGTTTTGCTTCATCGGCGAGATGGCGTTCCACTTTGCGGATGAGCTCGGGATCCCCAAGACGTTGAATGAATTTCTCAAGCGTGATTTGTCCAAAGGAGTCCGCATAACGATACAGCTTGAGTTGAAAAATATGCACTTCAGGGTTGCGCACCACTTGCCGAAGGATTGGGACCAAGATTTTTTGCTGAGCCGCTTTGAAAAGAGTCTGCCCCAAAGGCTCTTTGTATGTGGTGTAGGTGCTCTCCAGCGTCGCTTGTTGCATAGTTCTGCCACTCCCAACGTGGTGGAGACATCGATAAGGTGCCAAGAGGCGATGGAAGCACTCTTGACTGGCGGGAACGCGTATTTATATCCAGACCCTTGAGATGATGTGCATTACCTTAACCATGCGCCTTCGGCAGTGCGTTGTCTTATCTTCCTCATGGTGTGCTTGGTGCTTGCCGCGCGGTTTAGCAAAGACCGTTGAAGTTTCCATGAAGTACATCGGGCCTGCCTAGAGATATCCCCTCGCACTTAGCCGCTAACATCAATAGCCAAAATATCCAAGGCTGTCAAGCCAAAAAGGCGCCGGATACTGCTCAGCGTCAGGCGCTGTCGCGTCGCCGTTCCCCCACAGAGACCTCAAAACAGCCGGGGTGTCTCCGCTCGCGATCGGGTCAAAGGCTGCGCCAGGGCGCAAAACGCCGCTGTCAAGCGCATTTGAAAAGGATGGGCAGGATATGGTATACATGCTTCCGGCCTCCGGTTGGTTCCCGAGAGGCGTCGTCGCGGTACCTCTTACCTGATGAGCCCCAGGCGGGACGGACGATCGTCAGGCGGTTGCAAGACTAGCGATGCTTGATCGACGCGGAGGGTAGAAAGTGGAACACAGGCCGTCTGTTCCCTTACGCTTTGGGGTGCTCGGATTCGGCAAGATCGCGCGCACACGCTTTCTGCCAGCGCTCGGCCGTGTGGCCTCGGTACGCCTCACGGCCATCGGCACGCGCCATCCAGAACAGTTGCAGGCAGCGTCGCTGCCGCTGGTTGCACCACCGCGATTGCTCCGCTACGACGAGCTGGTGCGGGCTGGACGCGACCTCGTCGATGCGGTCTACATTGCCCTGCCTAACGATATGCATGAAGAATGGACGCTGCGCGCGGCGGAGGCTGGTTTACACGTCCTGTGCGAGAAGCCGCTCACCGCCACGGCGAAGTCAGCTTTACGCTGTCGTGAGGTATGCCGGGAGCGAGGAGTCTTGCTCGCTGAGGCCTATATGTACCGCCATGATCCGCGTCATCGACGTGTCCGGGAAATCATCGGGGCGGGAGGGCTGGGGCGAGTGCATCTGCTGGAAGCCACCTTCTCGTACTTCTTGGAGGATTTGTCGAATATCCGTCTACGCCCTGACCGCCAAGGGGGGGCGCTGATGGACATCGGCGGTTATGGCATCGATGTGGCCCGTTTTATCCTCGGGGAAGAGCCGGTGGAGGTGATAGCGCGGTGCATACGCGGCGCCGCCTCTGGCGTTGATGAACTGGTAGCGGTGACCCTGCTCTTTCCCTCCGGGGCCGCGGCTGTCGTGACGGCCTCCACACACCTGGCGCGCTATCATGCCTACCGCGTTCGGGGGACACACGGTACCGTCACCGTCCCGAAAGCCTTTATCCCGGGCGACACGGAGCCGACCCAGATCGTCATCGACCGGGCGAACGGCGAGCGGCAGATCGAAGATTTCCCCCCCTTTGTGCCGTTTGAGGCGGAGATCAAGCACTTTGCGTCGGCGGCGCAAGCCAACGATCCCGCCAATCTCCCTCCTGCAGAAGACGGCGTGGCCAACGCAGCGGCGCTCGAGGCCGCCATCCGGTCCATGGGCGAAGGCCTGCGCGCCGATCTCATGAGGGACTAACCATGAAGGCAGCGGACACGCTGGTGCTCCCGCTTGACGGAGCGCTCGTATTCTTCGATGTCGCCGGCACGTTGGTGGAAGCGGATGCACGGTTGAACCACCGGCGCCAGACGATCTTGTGCCAGTTACGGCAACGTGTGAAGCGCCTCGTCCTCGTCACGGGACAGCCCTTCGATGATCCCCAGGTACAGGAGATCTTGAGCGTTTGCAGGCCGGATGAGCCAGACAAGCTGGTGGCTTATACCACCCGGGGGGGACTGCGGCTCACGTGGGACAACGACGCATTTCGGAAAGATCTGACGTATCTCACCAACACCCGGCTCGAAGCAGCCCTGCGTCGGATGATCAAGCAAGAGGTCGCGCAGGTGCTGGAGGCGCGTCATCTGCATCCCCTCATTCCGGTGCGTTGTATCGATGAGGTCGCCGTACGGGTGAATTTACCGCCCGCCGAGCGACCGTCGTTTACGGCAGCGCTTTCGGCGCGTTTCCAGGCGATGAAGATGGCGCAGCTGCAGGTCACCGCCGAGGGACGCACGAGCGTCTTCGTTATGAGGCGTGGGGTTGGCAAACGGCTGGCGGTGCAGTATGAGCTAGAGCGCGTTCGCCAGGAAGGCATCGCGGCCGCAGCGTTCTATTTCGGCGATGAGATCGCCATGGGCAACGATCGCGAGGTCCTGGGGCTGCCCGGTGTGGCAATCTATGCCCTTGGGCCATGCGAGCCAGTGCCGCCTGGGGCGCGCTGCCGTACCATCGGGCAGCGGCCCGACGACCTGTACCATGTCCTAGAGGCCTCGCTGGCGACTCCCCCCCCTGCTGCCAGGCGCCTGCCAGTGGTCTGTTTGAGTTTGGGGGGCACGAAGATAGCGGTCGGCGCTCTGACAGTAGGTGGCAGCTTTCTCGCCTCCGATGAAATCCGCTGGCGCGAGTCCCCCGAGTTCAGCAACCTCCTGGAGGATGTTGAGGCAGCGTGCTTTTGCGACACGTTAGCCCGACATGTTGACGCCTTTCTACGACAGCGGCGGTATACGTGGTCGGACGTCGGCGTTCTCGGAATCGCCTTCCCAGGACCGCAGGATGATGCGCGCTGGCACTCGAACAATTTGAACCGCGCCTTCCGGGGTGGGGTAGCGCTTGAGCGGGAGATGTCCGCGGCACTGGCACGGCTGGATGCGGCGGTTGTGCCACAGGTTCGGGTGGTGTTCGATGCGCAGTGCGATGCCGGGGGTGAGGTATATCACCCTGAGGGACGTCTCCGTTCGGCCGGCGCCCTGACCCTGCCTGCCACTGCCACCGTGTTGAATGTGGCCTCCGGCATCGCGGCCGGTTTCGTCTGCGACGGCAAGGTGTTGGTGAGCGACCAGGATTTCCGCACGCGCGTCCATCACCGCTATGATGGCGGGGCGGGACAACTGGGACGGCACCTCTGGTACCATCCGGATGAACGACAATGGACCTACCACTTTTGTCCTCGAGGGCGGACGCCGGACATCGAGCCACCAGCCATCCGCATGACGGAACGTCTCTCCGGTCCAGCTCTGGCAGCGAGGCTGCTACTCCGGTTGGGTGGCCAGCGACTGCTCCCGCATCCTGGCACCTGGACGCTTTCTCAGGTGACGCCCGCTGACGTCTCGGATCTCTACCAGGTCATCAGCAAGTGCGACCCCGAGCGGGATCTCGCCTTTGCGGCACGCCTCGTGCGTAGTGCCTCACGTCCAGTGGCTGCGGCCTTACTGACTTGGGCCGATGAAGTCTACCGTGGCGGCGAACCCCTCCCCGTCGCCTCCTGCCTTCGGGCTTTCGCCATGGAAGTGGCGGCGGACTTCGCCGGTGCCCTGACCGCCTGGATGAGCGCCGCGGGGTGGGAGCGTTATGGCCGCTACATCATCCTGACCGGCACAGTTGGCATCCGATTCCTGGCGTCGTCGGACGCGCTTCCCGAGCAAAGTTTCCTGGGCGCGCTGACGGCAGGGCTCCCCCCGGGCTGTCGCGTGGAGCGCTCACGACTCCTCGGCGCAAGCGAGCGGGAGTGTTATCTGTTTCTGCACCAACCTGCGGCGAAGGAGGCGGCGAGCGCTGCGGGAGTATCTTATGATCGACCTTAAGCGCGATGAGGTGCGTCTGGCTGGGGTGCTGGAGCGGCTCCCCGGCCGCTGGCGTTTCGCGGCGCCGCATCCGACCGCAGATGGCGAGCCGGCGCTGGTGGATGTCCTTGCCACAAACGAAGCGCTGGTGCTCCATGGTTGGCGGCTCGAGGGCTTCTGCGGGCTAAGTCCTGGCGATCCCCGCGTGCCGCGGGTTGAAGACCTCCCTCCTCCCGCCGAACCGCTTCGGCCGGCGCAGATCGCCGTGGTTCTCCTCTGTGGAGGGTTGGGGAGTCGCGCGGCGGGCAAGATCCATCCCTTACTGCCGGTCGCGCCCTCAGACACCACACCTGGCCGGTCACTCCTGGATGTACAGCTGGCACGGCTGGCGGGTTCCCCACTCGCCAGCGCGCCAGTGCTTGTGCTCGGTTCGCTGCTCAATGAGGCAGCGCTGCGGCGGTATCTCGACATGCTGCCCGTGGCACAGCGGCCCCGGCTGTACCTCGGAGGGCTTGCCCCCCGGCTGGCGCTCAGGCAAAGTCATCATGCTCCCCCTATTATCCACCACGACCCTTCGGGGCATCCCTCTTGCAACCCGACGGGGCATTTCGACGCACTCCGATGGCTCGTCGTGAGCGGCTTGTTCGCCCATCTCCGCGAGGTTGCCGCCATCCTCGTCGCCAGCTACTCCAATTTCGGCCATGTCTTCACCGACGTTGCGCTGAGATTAGCGGCTCACGCCGCCGAGCGTGGGCGGCAAGAGCCGCATCGCCTTTTCGTGGTCGAGGTCACGGCCAGACCACGGGACAAGTGGACGGGATCGATGTTGGCAGCGAGAAACAGCACCCCGTCCGAACTCCGCTTGGTGAAGTATAGCTATGGCCGCGGGCAGCCGTGCCTCCCGCAAAGCGATCGAGTGCTCATGAGTACGAATACGCTCTACTTCAGCGTGGCGAGCCTTATCCACAGACTTCGTCAAGCGTGTCCCTCTGTAGGCCTTTCAAAGCATCCTGCGGCGTTGACGGCGCTGCTCGAGGATGCCGCCATGGGGCGACGCCGGGATGAGCTGCGCGCCGTTTTCGACGAGGCATTTCCCGTCGAGCCGTTGCTAACCCGCAAGCGCGTGGCGGACGGGGTAGAAGTCCTCCAAGCTGAGCGCGACCTCGACCAGCTCTCGCTGTTGCCAGGGCCGCCCGCCTTTCAAGCCGTCGAGGTGGCAGCGCAACGGGCGGTTTCGATCAAACTCCCAACAGACCTCGAGGATCCTCTCAAGCAACCCTATCTATCCAGCCCCGATGGTGCCCCGGAATGATGCCAAGCCCATGCCAGCCCAAATTCCCTCCTTCCGTCGGCTTCGAGGGCGTTGTCAAGCTCGCCAGAGCGACCATGCGGGCGGTCACTCGGGGAAAATGTGCAGGATGCGAGCGTTCGGGTGGGACGAGAGCACCTTGGCACGAACGCCAGGAGCGATGAGGACGGCCCGGCATCGTCCGACGAACAGCTCGGAGAAAGCGCCCCCAGGGCTCCCCCCCTCCTCAGCGGGTTCGGTGCGAATGCGGACTGCGTCGTCCGGGTTCAGGAGGATGGACCAGTGTTTGCGTTGCGCGTTGCCGCTGTCAGGCAGTACCATCCAGTCCTCGCAGGATGCCATGGCACCACCCGACTGCAGCGCCGAGGCACGATCTTTGGCGCTGGCGACGAGCAGTCGATAGTTGAGCTCCGCGTGACATTTCCGGCGGGTCTGCGGCATCTGCGTCTCCAGGCCGCAGATTTCGGCTTCGAAGGTCAAATGCTGCGTGGCCTCGGTATCCACAATGCCGGCAGCATTCAGCGAGTACATGGCTTCGAGGTAGTGCATCTCACGCCGCGTGGCCGTGGTGATCTCGCGACCGAAGTCGAGGAGACGAAACGTATTGTCGGAGCGTTGGCTGAGTTCGACCAAGAGGTTCCCGCCACCTTGCCATGAGTGGACAGTGCCAGGGGGAATGCGGACCCACCAGCCAGGCTCGACTTTCGCCGTGTGGAAATACCGTAGGAGGGGAGAATTCTGGGGATTGCCGCCGTTCCCAGCGCGATGGTCGAAGAGCTGTCGGGCGCGGCGCTGGAGTAGCCGATCGTGCTCGGCGTTCAACGCCAGCTTGGCCACCTCCTCGATCAGCCGAATGACGCCAATGGCGCTAAAGAGATACTCGCGGCCAAGCAATGCAGCGGCGGGCGACAAATCGCCGAGGTGCGCTGGGGCGATTTCGACATGGTAGCGCAAGATGTTCTGGAGGGCATGGGGATCAGCGCTCGGCGCTGCCAGAGGCGTGAATGACGCAAGAACCTCAGCGCTGAGAAGGCCCTTGTCGATCTTCAACACTTGCGCAATCTCGCCCAGACATTCACCCGTCAGGCAGTCGCGAAGTGTGGTGACGAGCGCATTGTAGCATGTCCAAAGCTCGGCCGGGTGCGATGCTTTGGCGGCATAGTGCAGGAGGATAGGCCGCAAATGCCGGGCGATGGGTGCCAGCCTCTCGCGCTCGAAGCCCAAAAAGAGCTGAAAAGGCTGGTGTGCCGCCCGACGGATGACATAAAAGCTCTCCTCCTTCCCCAGGTGATCCTGCAGTCGGAACGTGCCTGGACCTTTAAAGTGGTACAGATAGGCGGCGGTGGCGCCGGTGGGGTGCACCTGCATGGACAGGGGCTCGTGGCAGTCCAGGTATTTCACCATGAACGGGAGGTGGCCGTCACGACTGGTCCCATGGGCACGGATCACTTCTGGTAGCGGTACGGGATGGCGCAGATTCAGATAGACTGACGAAGGCCCAGAGGGGTGCGTGCTCACCTCCCAGGTCTCCGCGATGCGCCGACGCCGATGTTCCTCGGGCAGCCCCTTTAAGTTGGCGATATCGTGCCCTCCCCAGACGTATTCCATCGCCACCGGCACCGTCTCAATGAAGGAGAAACCGTCGGGATCGATCTGCGAACGTTCGCTGGTCAACATCGGCGCTGGGGAGATCTGGTACCGCACCGCCTCATCGAAGGCTTCGCGAAACTCACGGTGTCGGATATGATCCTCCGTACGCACGACCAAGAAACGCGCATGGGCGTACAGACCTCGGTCGGTGTGTCCCGGTTCACTTTCCAAAATCCGCATCACGGACGGTTCGCGCAGATGCGTGACCTGCTCTAAGTCCCGTCTTGGATGCCAGGGGCCTGTCTTGTCGGCGAGCACATAGCGCTGGAGGGGGGCCTGTTTGAAGAAATCGTCGTCCCACTTCCGAACCCATGTAAGATTGACGTACCAAGTCTGCGAGGAGTAATGGCGGGGACTGAGATCACCTTGGTCGGCGCCTCCGGCGGCGAAATACGCCTTCTTGAACAAGCGGAGAGCGCCGCTGCGGCCAGTTTGGGTGGCATAGCTCATGAGGTCCCATCGGGGATCGCGGTCATGTGGAGCACGCTCCAGCTGAAACATCTCGACGCCGAGCGGCTGGCCGCTTTGCTCGAAGGCGGAGAGCGTCCTGAGCGTGCGATTGTCGAAGAGGCATCCGAGGTTGTTGTAGGCGATCACGAAACACAACGAGCGCTCGGTCGCCTTATCCCCAGCCTTGAGCCAGGCGTGCAGGAGCTGTAAAAAGTCTAGATGGCCGCGAGCGTCCAAGGTCCAACCGCCATCCGGAAGTTCGACAGGCCGTAGGCCGTGCGCGGCTTCTTCCACGACTGGCACTAGTTGCTGCGGCAGATGGACGAGTGCCAGCCGACCCTTCTGCTGTTGTCGGTGGGGAAGGCGTTCCAGCGATGCCTCGAAAGACATGGCCTGCTCGCGGACGATCTCCTCCGTATCTGGCGAAGTCATCAGCAGCACTGGGATCTCCAAGTCGTAGAGGTTTGCCCAATGATAGAGCTGGTGCAGCCGCCATTCGAGGATCGACAATACACACATTTCGCCGCTGCCATCGGGCTGCACGTTCAGACGTCGGCCCGGATCGAGCAGGGCCTTTTGTCGCCGCGCTGCCAAGCCGCCGCAGAGGATCGCCACGACGGTTTTCGAGAGAACAGCGGCGGTGTCAGCCGCGCTTGTGAAGGTCATAGGTGGTGCGATCTTCATCTCTACTGGGGAGGTGTGGGAGCGCTCTTCGAGGGCGTGGGTTAGCGTTAGATGCAATTCGTCGGGCGTCTTGCCAAGCATCTCCAGGTCTACAGGTTCCGGCAGCAGCCACGTTTCAGGAGGGGAAGGCTGCCACCAGCCGCCCGAGGCCACGGCTGGCAGACTCTGGCGGGGAGCCAACCGGCCATAACGGATGAAAAAATCGTCCCGCAATGCCGGGAACGACCGTATAGTCTTTCCCAGTCGGTCACGGATCGCTTCAAGATCCCCCTGGGTGGCGATGGCATTCAATGGGTCGAGGGTGATCTCCGCCTGGTTACAGCGAAAAGCGACGCGCAAGGATGGCAGGACGCTCGGAACATAATCGAGCCGGATGCTGACCCCGAGCGCCAGGGCAAGGTCCATCTGCCGCTCGCACGCCACCACTGCGTTGGTCAAACCGGATTCATTGCCATCTTCCAGCCGGGTCTCCGCTTCCTCAGGCGTGAGATAGCGCAGTCTTTCCATGCAGGCGTGCACTTCCCGAGCCCGCTCATCGTTCAGCCGGCTCAGCCATCGCAGGGTTTCTTCCCAAATCCATGACGAGGTCCAAATCGTCCACAACGGAGTCCGCGACTGGTTCAGCTCAAGCAGGTCCATCAGGCCCTGGAAGTGGTCGATGCGCCAGGTCAGTAGAACGAGGTGACGCGGCAGGGGTCCGCCGGGGGCTTGCCTGAGCATCTCGACGGCCTGTCTCGGAGCGCCGACGAGAAACAGACGGCCGGTTTGGAAGACGAGATACGAGCGGAGAGATGGCGAGTCGGATTGGGTTAAAGGTCGGGCGCAGAAGGCCGTCTTCTCGGGCAGCGGAACAGGGGGCAAGCCTGAAACCTGGTTGGACTTGTCGGTGTGCCATTGGCTCACGTGCGTGATGCCGGAGACGATATCGCACTCTTCAGTGAGTAGATTTCTCCATAAATCGCTGCCGATCCGGTCTTTCCAATCTTTCATTACGCTCTCCAATGGCTGCCTCCACCCATTCCCGCGCTGCGCAGTTGACCCGCAAGAGTATACCACAGAAAGTTTGATTGTCATGTCGGTGCGGCGGAACCTGCCGGTCGGCTCACGATGTGGCTCCGCAGTGATGCGTATCGGTGTTCCTGTTTGCCAGTGGGCGCAGCGACGGTGAAAAACCCTTGACTTCAAACGACAAAGCCCATACACTCGCCGCAAATTGAGAAGGCGATGCCTCAGGAGTACTACCCCACGTGAATCAGATGTGTCTCAGCACTGTCTTTAGTTCTCCTTACTCATCCATAGATGTACTCGTGTGGTGTTTTCCCCCTGCGTTATCGATCCGTCGCAAGCAGACTGCAGGGTGTGGAGGTATTCACGTGCCATTTCCCAGATCTCAAAGACGACCATGCTATGTATAGATCTTCATGCTGGGGAGGCAGGTCTGTGGACTTCTCGTGGACAGACGAGCAAAGACAACTCCGGGAAACGATCACCAGGTTTGGCGAGAAAGAATTAAATACACATCTCAGACAACTGGATCGGGAGAAGGCATTTAATCTAGCTGGGTGGAAGAAGTGCGGAGAAATAGGCATTCATGGATTGCCTATCCCTAAACAGTACGGCGGCGGAGGTGCTGATGTCCTCACCACCATCTGCGCATTGGAGGGCTTGGGACGTGGCTGCAGGGATCATGGCCTGATCTTTTCGATCAACGCCCATCTGTGGGGCTGCGAAATACCTATCCTGACCTTTGGCACTGAAGAGCAAAAGGCAACCTACCTCCCCAAACTCTGCGCCGCTGAGTTCATCGGCGGCCATGCGATGACGGAGCCGGATTCCGGGTCGGATGCATACAGCCTGAAAACGACCGCTGAACGTCGCGGGGATCGCTATCTGTTGAACGGCCGCAAGCTATTTGTGACCAATGCTCCCTTGGCCGATGTGATGGTGGTCTTTGCCTCCATCGATCGACGGAAAGGCGCGTATGGGGTTACTGGCTTTTTAGTTGACAAGAACGCTCCGGGGCTGTCGGTCGGTCCTCAGAGCGAGAAGATGGGGTTGCGCACCTCCCCCATGAGCGAAATTATTCTCGAGAACTGCGAGGTCCCCGTCGAACGCCGGCTTGGCAAGGAGGGTGCCGGAGTCGCCATCTTCGGTCATAGCATGGAATGGGAGCGCAGCTGTATCTTGGCCAGCGCGGTTGGCGCCATGGAGCGGCAACTCGAAAGCTGCATCCGCTATGCGCGGCAACGTCAGCAGTTTGGCCAACCCATCGGTAAATTTCAGTCGGTTGCCAACAAGATCGTCGATATGAAAATACGCCTCGAAACCGCCCGCTCCCTGCTCTATCAAGCCGGATGGTTGAAAACGATAGGCCGCTCCGCCTTTATGGAAGCCGCCATGGCCAAACTGTATATCAGCGAATGTTGGGTGCAATCCTGTCTCGACGCCATCCAGATTCATGGGGCATATGGCTACATGACCGAATCGGAAGTGGAGCGCGAATTGCGCGATGCCCTTGGCAGCCGCTTATATTCGGGGACGTCCGAGATCCAGCGACAGATCATCGCCCAGTTTATGGGGTTGTAAGCACGATTTTGCCGTGAAAGGAGACCGATGGCGTACCTGTTGCACCAGGGGCTAGAAAAGGCCGCCGCCCACTACCCGGATAAACCCGCCGTGGTCTTCAAAGGCCAATGCCTGACCTATCGCGAACTCCAGGAGATGTCGTCTCAGTTGGCGCAGACCCTCAGACGCCACGGCATTGAAAAGGGAGACCGGGTGGGGATCTACCTCAACCGGTCGCTGCACGCCGTGGTGGCACTTTTCGGCATTCTCAAGGCAGGAGCCGTGTATGTGCCGATCGATACGGCGGCACCGATCAAACGAGCGGCCTTTATCATCGAGAATTGCCAGATCAAGGCGCTGGTCAGCACGCTGCGGAACCTCAATGACTTAGGCCCGGCGTTAGGCAATGCATCGCCGATCCGCTGCGTCGTGCTCACGGATGCGAGCTCGGGCCGGGTCGAAGGACCACTCGCATCGGCAACCCCTGTATCCTGGCGAGAGGTTGTCGACATGCCAGGGGTTGAGTCGGTTGATCGTCAGCTCATCGAGGATGATCTGGCCTATATCCTGTACACCTCGGGTTCAACAGGCGAGCCAAAAGGCGTGATGATCAGCCACCGCGCCGCGTTAAGCTTCGTCAATTGGGCCCATGCATGTTTCCATGTACAAGCCACCGATCGAGTTTCTAACCACGCCCCGCTGCACTTCGATCTGTCCGTCTTCGATATTTTCGTCACCCTCAACGCCGGTGCCACGGTGATCTTGGTGCCGGATGAGCTGTCGGTGTTTCCGATCAATCTGGCGCATTTCATCGCCGAGCAGCGGATCAGCATCTGGTATTCCGTGCCATCGGTGCTGACGCGCCTCGTCCTCTACGGGGATATCGCCCGGCACCGCTTTGCCGACCTGCGGTTGATCCTGTTCGCCGGCGAGGTGTTTCCGATCAAGTATCTGCGGCAACTCACATCGCTGATACCCCAGGCCGAGTATTATAACCTCTACGGCCCCACAGAGACCAACGTGTGTACTTACTACGCTATAAGCGAGATTCCTCCTGAGCGCGTCGACCCTTTTCCCATCGGCCAGGCCTGCGCCAATACCGAGGTGTTTGCGCTCACCGAAGGCCGCGAGCTGGCCGCACCCGGTGACATCGGCGAGCTGTATGTGCGCGGGCCCTCGCTCATGAAGGGCTATTGGGGGATGCCGGAGAAAACGCAAGAGGTCTTGATCCCCGACCCCCGGCCCTCGGCCCTGTGGGGCGAAAGGGTCTACCGTACCGGAGATCTCGTGCGCCTGGAGGCTGACGGCAATTATGTGTTTCTCGGCCGACGGGACAGTATGATCAAAAGCCGTGGCTACCGCATCGAACTCGGGGAAATCGAGACCGTTCTGTACCGGCATCCCCACATCGAGGAGGCGGCAGTGCTGGCCATTCCGGATGAACAGATCGGCCACAGTCTCAAAGCCGTGGTGGTGGTGAGAGGTGGCGAGACGCTCAAGGAGCCAGCGCTGCAGGCATTTTGTGCGCAATACCTGCCGAAGTATATGATTCCAGGTACCATCGAGTTTCGCACGCAGCTCCCGAAGACCTCTACGGGGAAAGTCGACAAGACGCGCTTGAGCCATGAGCATCCGCAAGGGCGGCGGTGATAAGGAGGCAAGAGGCGTGGCCGAAGAGGACATCGCGCAGGTGATCAAAACGTACATCGTGGGGCAGTTTCTGCCGGAGCAACCACATGCCGTTATCGACGATGAAGACCAGCTGTTTCAGCGCGGGATCATCGACTCGTTGGGCATTTTCATGCTGTTGGCCTTTCTCCAGGAACGCTTTCAGGTCGAGATCCAACCAGAGGATGTGGTGTTGGAGAATTTTGAAACGGTCAGGGCGATCACACGCCTCATCGCGGCGCGCCGTCCATCCTAAGTGCCCGGGCCACGTCATGGGCAGTTGCAGGTCATGGGAGCTGTGACGCGGCGCTGAACATCTGTTGACCTTCTGAAATGAGCGGGGGAAGTTCTTGAGCGCGCAGCGGAGCTACTCCCCAGCAGGGGCAATGCTTGCCGACGCTGGCGCCCGGGTGGGCTTTTTGAGGGTGAGAGGAGGACGCAAGCGGTGAAGACCGATGTCGTCATCATTGGCGGTGGCCCGGGAGGGTCGACCAGCGCGATGTTTCTGGCGCGTGAGGGCATTCACGCAGTCATCATCGAACAGGAGACCTTTCCGCGCTATCACATCGGTGAATCCCTAACCGGTGCCGGGGGCAAAGTCCTTCGGGATCTCGGGCTCGAGGCTGAGATGTACCGACGCAAGCATCCCACTAAACAGGGAGTCAAGGTCTACGGTAACAGCCCGCGGGGCTCCTGGTTTGTCCCAGTAACCGGGCGTGATGAGAACTGGCAACTCTTCCCCTGGGATACTTGGCAGGTGCGCCGTAGTGGCTTTGATCAAATGCTCCTCAACGAAGCCGTGACCCGCGGGGCCACCCTGATTCCAGGCAAGGCGATCGAACCCCTCCTGAACGACGATGGCTCGGTACGGGGCGTCAAAGTGGCTGTGCGTGACGGCGGCCTCATGGAGATCGCGTCGGAGGTCTTACTGGATTGTTCGGGGCAAGCGACCTTCCTGGCCAACGCCAAGGTGACCGGGTTCAAGTACCTGGGCAACTACGATAAGCAGATCGCCATCTTTTCGCAAGTGGCTGGTGCCATCCGCGACGACGGCAGCACGAGAGATAGCCATAGAGACAACACGTTGATTTTTTACCAGCAGAAGTTTCATTGGGCGTGGTTTATCCCGCTCGACGAAGAAGTCGTGAGCGTGGGGGTGGTGATCCCAGCGGCGTATTTCCTGGAGACGAAGGAGAGCAAACGCGACTTCCTGATCCGCGAGCTGCATGAGCTTCACCCTGAGCTGAAACGTCGCATTCCGGAGATCAAGTTGGTGGAGGACGTCCACGTCATCCCTAATTACTCGTACCAGGTGCGACGTTTCTGCGGCAAGGGATTCATCTGTATCGGCGACGCCCACCGTTTCATCGATCCCATCTTTTCCTTTGGAGCGACGGTGACGATGTGCGAGGCCCAGTTTGCAGCGCCGCTCGTCAAGGCTTATCTCGGGGGTGCCCACCGCGATGCCGCCAATCCATTCGCCGCACATCAGCTCTCTTGCGAGCGAGGGATTGATATCCTCGAGGATACGATCGATTTATTTTGGGAACGACCATTAACCTTTGCCGCGTTCGTACATTATTACTTCACGGACCATATGACCGATATGTTGGCCGGGCGCATTTATGAGCGCCAACCCTCGCCTCCCATTCAATCAGCTCGTAGGATCCTCCACCGTGAGGCCGAACGCGAACGCCCATACGACGATGGGGACACCTACTCGGTACCTATCGGATCGCGCTTCCATCCCGAGCGCGCGCCATTGTGGGAGGCGAATTCTCCCATTGAGAGTTCTGAGGCCTGGATGGGCCCGCGTTGATCGAGAACTCACCTACGCTCAGCTGACACGAGGGGTCGGCCGCATTGATCAGGGGCAGTGTTATGGCGAAGGTGGTGCAATCGGCTTGGCAGGCGTGGCAGACGATGGTGGGCAGAGAACCTTCGATTGCACGACTCCTCGGGCAACCATACCGCTGGATCAGGGGGAGAATGGCGCGGACATCCAAGGGGGACAACTTCATCACCTTTTGGTCGCACCGAGCGCGCGAACGCCGGATCGGCATCTACCTGCGTGGGAGTTGCGATCTGGTGTCGATTTTCTTCTGCCAGCCGTTGATCCACCAGAGGTTGAGGGGCACGTGCTGTATCGTGCGGGAGGGGCTGGCATCCGACTCCCGCTCCGACCTGCTGCTCCAAACGTTACAGGCTTTCCCACAGGAGTGGCTTGAGCCAGTCATGGCCAGGCTCAAACTCCCCATCCACTACTTCCAGCCACGCTTCTTCGAAAAATCCTTCGCCGTTGAGGGAGACTCGGGGCGTGAGGAGTTTCCGAAGACGGTCATTTGCCTCTCCATTGCGTCGGATGTCTCCCGGACCGTCTACCGTCATCGGCAGCATGGCTTTTTAGTCGATCCCGGCGAATGGTGGTTGAAGGAGTCGACGGCCAGGGTCTTGGGCGATTTACCGACGGTGATGTGGTTTTGGGAGAATTTTGTCAGCATCGGCAAGCTGAGCGTCGAGGACTTCGCCGCGAACTTCACCAGGGTGATCGCTCTGCTCAAGCAGAACACGGCAGCTCAGATCCTCGTGTTCAACACGCTCACCGATGACTCCACGCATCCAACCGAGCCAGCGCAGGATGAGAGACAAACCCAAATGGCACGGCGTCGAGTCTTCAATGCGAAACTCGAGGAACTCTCACGACAGCTTGGTTTCCACATCGTCGACGTCGATCGCATCCTCAAGCGCGCCGGCCTGGGCATGAAAGGAAACGCCGTCGATTTCCCGCCAGAGCGAGAGGATCCCACATCCCATGAAGCCTTTCGGGCCATTGCCCACGAAGCCTTTCGGATGATGGGCGACTTGGGGGTCTTTGACGGACGGTCGACGTAATCCGCGATGCAGCGCGCACAACATGGATGCTGAGCCCAATCGATACGCAATGTTCCAGCATGGCACGAGGAAAGGATGTCCGATGACCCCTGCCAATACGGATGCCCCCCTTCAGGTGGGGCAGTCGGAAGCGTGTGGACCAGTTGCATTTGCCGATCCACGTTTGCAAAGCCTGGTCCTCACTCACGGCTCGCCGCCGATGCAGAGTGATGGGAATCCTGTTGAACTGGCCCTGTATACGCCGCATCCTTTCGCGCTGCAGGAACAACAGGCAGAGGCCCTCTGTTACGAGGCGGTCCACGCCAGCTTTGCCTATCACCTGCAGCACAATGCCTTCTACCGTCGCTATGCCGAGGCCGCGGGGGTGTGCGCAGAAGATCTGCGTGGACCACAGGACTTGGTAAAGATTCCTCTGATTCCTGTGCATGTCTTCAAAGGCTGTCCTGGCCCGCACGAGTTCCTGCCTTGGCTGACCAGTCTCAGCGCTACCGATATCGCCTGGCCAACAGCGGCCATCGCCACGGACTCCTATCAGGAGCAGATCGCCCTGCTGTACCGCGATTGCGGCATCCAGGTCGAATCCATCGAGGGGGATAACGGAGCGATGTTGTTCCTGCCTTTTGACCGTGTCTCGCAGAGGCGGAACGTCCATGCGAATATCCTCACGTTTTTTGCCATGTATCCCGAATTTCGCAACCTCGCCGAACTCACGTCTGTCACCCTGTGGCCTCCAACATTTCGCTGGCCTTCGTGGATCGTCCCCCAAGAGCGGGTGAGGTCTCTCCTCGACAGGCCACTGGACCTGGCTATGCTGGCCGAGTTATCTGCGCCACAGAAGCCCAGGCGATTCGTGCACCGCTTCTTCGGTCGGCGTCAAGCCCGCCAAGGCATCGCTCTCTTAGCAGGGATCCTGGCAAGGCTCAAGGAGGTGGCCGCCACCGGCATGCCTGGAGTCCTGTGGATACCGTCCTCCCTACTCGGCGTTCTGTCGCACTTTGCGCTTGAACAGGATGGTGGGCTACGGTTGGGCAGTGCGTGGCGGGTGATACAAAGTGGGGGATGGCAACCCAATCTAGAGCAGCCGTTATCGGCCGCTGAGCTGCGAATGCTCGCAGCTCAAGGGTTGGGGATCTTACCGGAGCAGGTGTATGACCTGTATAGCCCTATCGGTAGTCTAGGGCCCTGTGCGCTTTCATGCGAGGCGGGCTATCTGCATATCCCGCCTCCCCTCGTACATCCGATGGTGGTGAGCGAGGCGATGGAACCTCTAGACGAGGGCATGTGGGGGCGGTTCGCCTTCCTGAGCCCCCTCCCTCAAGCGTTCCCCGGCTTCATCGTCACCGAGGATCGGGCGCGACTCTGGCGTCGTTGTCCCAGCTGTGATCGGCTGGGGCCAGTGCTCGACCCGGCCATCTCGTTGATGCACGATGGTGAGGATCGGAGTTGCGGCAACATCGTTCGGCAGATCATCGCCGAGCGTCTGACAACATGAGGGAATCGCCGGCATGCCATCCGAAAAGCGAGATCGGTTGCCGCTGCCTATGTCCGAGTTATTGCAAGTGCTCGGGCCAGCCTTCGGCATTGGCCTCGTGGTCTTGACGCCGAAGGCTTATTGGCAGCGCCTTCGCGAAGCGCGCAGTCTGCTGTCCCCAACGCTTTACGAGCGGCAGCGTACTCTCACCCGAGCCCATCTTGACGGCCGCATCCTGTCCCATGAGCCCTATCTGCGTCCTACACCCCACTGCGATGCGCATGCGCCCGAGGTCATCGCCCTGGCCGACGAGTTCCGACAGCGGGCAACCGACGATTGGGACTACGCTCGGAAGCTCTACGATTTCGTCCGCAACGAGATCGCCTACGCCCTGGAGCCAGCCTCTGGTTTCCAGGTGGTGACGACGCTCAGGACAGGGTGTGGGGGTTGTCTGGATAAGCTCAATGTGTTCGTTGCTCTTGCCCGCGCTGGCGGCATTCCAGCGCGATACTGTACCGTTGGCAACGTGACGGCCCTTGAACAAAGCAAAGAGCGACCACGCTTGGAGCTGGCCAACCGCCTCCTCAAAGACATGGAGGGCGAGCGGGCTTGGAGTCTCAGAAAGCTGAGTCGCTCGTTGAGCCGTTTGATCTCTCGCGTGGAGCATAAGGTCGAGGCCGGCCAGTCTTTCGAAATGCGCTTTCATCCAATGGCGGAGTTAAAAATCGGGGAGTTCTGGATTCCTGCCGATGTGACTTGGAGCGATGCCGAGGCCGCGGCGCAGGGACTCCCATTGCCGCGCTTCGGCTACGATCCCTTGATTTTGCGACGTTATCGTGGCAGCGTGCTGAGCCGCAGCGAAGGGGCGCCCATCGGCAAGGCCTATTGGGTCGTGCGCTGTGTCCTATGTTTGCTGGCGCGCGGCCTGGTCGACCACTTGAACCAGACCTTCGAGGGACTGCGCGCACAGGGGCGCCAGATCCTGGCGGAGATGGGCCAGGACGAGTATATTCGTCGCCTGCGCCGTTTTTATGTGCCGGTGCCGGGTGCGGCCCAGCATGGCTTGTCTCTCCTTGCATAACCTCACGTCGAAGGTGTTGTTCGTCCTTGCTCCTTCGCTTCTCCCCCGCTCCACCACGCATCCGAGAGCCGTGTCGGCATGCTTTACAGAAGGGACGAGGACATCTTCAATCATCGCTGCGTTCGAAGGGAACTCAGTGGTCGGCCTCTTTCCATCGCATCACTTGGCAGAATGGAGTATCGGTGGGACGGTGTGTCGCAGGCTATGAAGACCTGTTATCATTTGAATGGCGGGCGGCTCTTGCGAGATGGTGTGGAACTGCAGCGTGTCTGCGTCGTCAAAGTACGGATGCCACGAGGCGAGATGTCCGAGCCTGGGCTGGTAGCTTTAGCTCCCCTGCCGTCGCTGCTCGAGGAGGCCATGGCCACCGATAGGATGCTGGAGAACACGAGCGTTCCCCGTCGGTAGGCTGACCTCTGGCTGAAGACCTATACATGCAGAAAACTCGCCGGCTCCACGCTCCTGAACCGAGTACAGGCGCGTGAGTTTTTCGCGGCTTGTCGTTACAATTTATCAATATGATTGCGGGATACACCGAAGGGAAGGTAAAACGGTTGTTCCTCGGAGACATCTTTCCATCATGGGCAAAAATCGCGCCATTCTTGCCGAAGTAAACGGCGGCGCTCTTGTTTCCTCGCGGGCGATCCATGCACCTTTGACCGAACGTGGTCGACTGCAAGCGTGACTGGCGGTAGGCACATGGCGATGGTGAAGCTCACAGACGTAGTGAAGGTGTATCGCATGGGGACGGTGACGGTGCCGGCCCTCAAGGGGGTTTCGCTGACGGTTGAAGAGGGGGCGTTTGTGGCCATTATGGGGCCGTCTGGCTGTGGCAAATCGACGTTGTTAAACCTCCTCGGGTGCCTGGATCACCCCACCAGCGGCTCGATCGAGATCGATGGCATGGAAGTGGCGAAGATGGGCAAAACCGAGCTAGCGGCGATGCGCAACCGCAAGATCGGCTTCATCTTTCAGACCTTCCACCTGTTACACAATGCCACGGCCTTGGCCAATGTCATGCTCCCCTTTTTGTACAGCGATGTCCCACGAAGCCAACGCAAACCGCGGGCCATGGAGCTACTGCGGTCGGTCGGTCTGGAAGAACGGGCCCACCATAAACCGTTTGAGCTCTCGGGAGGTCAGCAGCAGCGGGTGGCCATCGCCCGAGCCTTGGTCAATCAGCCCAAGCTGATCCTGGCAGATGAGCCCACAGGCAACCTCGACTCCCGCTCAGGACTAGAGATCATGGCGCTGCTCGAACGATTGAATCACGACGGCATGACGATTCTGATGGTGACGCACGACCCACAGTTAGGCACTCATGCCAATCGCATCATCCACCTGAAGGATGGACGGATTGTCAAAGAGGAGGAAGTCAAGGAGCGGCGGCATGCGGAGGAAGAGTTAGCCATGCTGGAAATGGTCGAAGAACCATGAACGCGTTCGAACTCGCCCGCGTCTCCTTGGAGGCTGTGGCGGCGAATAAGCTGCGCTCGTTCCTCACCATGCTCGGGGTCGCCATCGGATCGCTCGCCATCATCTTGTTGATCTCGATCTCCCTTGGGGTGAAGGATCAGGTCAGTGGTGTCGTCGAGGGCCTAGGGTCCAACCTCTACATCGTCTTGCCGGGGCGCCAGGATCGCCGTGGTTTTGCCGCTGGCAATCGTCCGACCGTCAACAACCTCAAGCTTCAACATGCCGAGAGGCTGCAAAAGCAGAGCAGCTATCATCTCACGGTGTCCCCGGTCTTCAACGCTCCCACGACGGTCAGTTACGGGAAGATGGCCAAAGCCGGCGTCATCGTCACCGGGGCGATCCCGAATTTCACGCAGGTACGCAATTGGCCTGTCGCGCGTGGGAGTTTTTTAAGGCAGAGCGACATCGATCTGATGCGTCGGGTCGTGGTCATCGGTAAGAGCATCGAAACGGCGCTCTTCGAGGGGACGGATGTCTTGAGCAAACAGCTCAGCATCGCGGGGGAGCGCTTCCAGATCATCGGTGTCATGGACGCGAAGGGTCAACTCTTCGACATCGATATGGATAACCAGGTGTTCATCCCGCTGACAACGGCCCAGCGGGTGTTCGGGGCCAACACGCTATCGATGATCTTCGTCCACGTGCCGCGCACCGACGATATCCCCGCGGCGATGGAGGAGGCGACGCAGGTCCTGTCCCGCTCCCTCAGTGCCGATGAGTTCAGCGTCAAAAGCCAGGGGGAAACGCTCGAGGCATTCCAAGCCATCGCCACCATCCTCACCATCATGCTGGGAAGCATCGCAGGCATTTCCTTAGTGGTCGGCGGCATCGGCATCATGAACATCATGATCGTGTCGGTAGTGGAACGGACGCGGGAGATCGGTCTGCGCAAGGCTTTAGGGGCGAGGGATTGGGAGATCCTGTTGCAGTTCCTCAGCGAATCGACGGTCCTGTCGCTCCTGGGCAGCGTGGTGGGGATTGCTTTCTCCTATCTGGTGGCCCTGGCGATTTCGAACCTCTACCCCACGTTCGCGGTGGCGATCTCGCCCTTTGCGGTGACGCTGGCGCTGCTCTTTTCGCTGGCCGTGGGCACGTTTTTCGGGGTCTATCCGGCCTTCAAAGCGTCTAGCCTCGACCCGATCGAGGCGCTCCGTCATGAATGAGGCATGCGATGAAACGTTGGGTGCGCCTGGTGCTCATCCTCCTCTGCCTTGGCTCAGCCGCAGCGGCAGTGCTCTACTGGCAGTGGCCGCGGCACACCATCGAGGCGGTGACCGTCGTCGAAGCCAGGCCTGGCACCATTGAGCAGGTGATCTCAGCTACCGGCTCTGTCGAAGCACGGCGCAAGGTCTTAGTGACCGCTGAACCGGGCACTCGCATCGCTGCTCTGTACTTCGATGAGCAAGACATCGTCGCCAAAGGCCAAGTGCTAGCGAAATTGGACGACATCGAGCTGGTCACCCAGTTGCGTCAGATGGAAACGGCTTTGAACGTAGCGAAAGCCAGTCTGGCGGATGCCGAAACCTCCCTCGCTCATGCTAAAGCACTGTATGACAAGGGTTATATCGCCCGTCAAGAAGTCGAGGCTGGCCAGCGCCAGGTCGAACTCTCCCGCTCGCAAATCGCCGAGAAACAAGCCACTCTACAACTGCTGAAGGCCAAACTCGATCGCACCCTCATCCGTGCTCCCATCAGTGGAGCTATTACCCGCAAGTTGGTGGAGGTAGGCGGCGTGGTCAGCGATGGCACCCGTGGGATCAGTGCGAGTTCGGGAGGACAGCTGCAGCCGATGGCCATCGCCGAGATCGCCCACCTCGAGGCCCTCGAATTTCACGTGGACGTGGATCAGACGGAGATCGGCCAGATCAAGCGCGGGCAGAAAGCGGTGATCATACTGGATGCCTTTCCAGATCACCGTTTGCATGGCGTCGTCGAGGAGATCACACTCTCTAGCGTTGAAGAGATCAGTGGTAGGGTGCGGTATAAAGTGCGCGTGACGCTGGAGAAGACCACTCTGCCATTACGGTTGGGGATGACGGGGACGGTGGACTTCATTCTGGCGCGCAAGGAACAGATCCCGACTCTTCCGATGGCGGTCGTGCTGCAGCGCGGCGGTGACGAGTTCGTCTTCGTCGTCGAAAATGGCGTGGCACGTCAGCGATCGATTCAGGTCGGCCTCCGCAACGAAGAACTGGTGGAGGTAACGGCAGGCCTCCGAGCGGGGGAACGCGTCATCGACCAGGGCCGCAATAAGGTCCGGGATGGACAGCCGGTGCACATCCTGAATGGACAGCGATGAGGACGATCCCGGCGCAATGGGACACATCCACCAGGGGTGACGCATCATGCCTGATGAGCTATTTTTCCATGAATGAGGACGCTCGCCTAACGAGAAGGATAGCCTTCTGATTGTTTCGCAGCATACGTTTAAAGTGCTGGAGACTCTGGCATTATAGAAGGAGGATGCTGATGCCGACGACGATTCCCCAACAGTACCTCGATCTTTTCCAGAAGAAAGCGTTTGCCCACCTGGCCACGTTGATGCGCGACGGCCGCCCACAAGTCTCGCCAGTGTGGTGCGATTTCGATGGCACCTATGTCCGCATCAATTCGGCTCGGGGACGAGTGAAGGATCGTAACATGCGACGCGACCCGCGGGTGACGCTGTCGATTCAAGATCCCGACAATCCATATCGATATCTCGAAGTTCGGGGGCGTGTGGTCGAGATCACGGAGGAGGGAGCCGACGCCCACATCGATAGCCTGGCGAAAAAGTACTTGGGGGTGGACCGATACCCATACCGACAGCCGGGCGAGGTGCGGGTGACCTATAAGATCCAACCGGAGCACACCGCCGGGATGGGGTAAGCAACAGAGATAGCCTGATGGGAAACGGCCCTCGTCAGGCTAGACGAAGCGGGCACCGACGGAGCCCAGGCGGCTGAACGTCACTTTCATCGTCTGGCCGGCATTGACCTCCAGCATGCGGATGATCGAGCCGCTGAGCACGATGTCACCGGGTCGCAAGGCCAACTCATATTCAGCCAATTTGTTGGCGAGCCAGGCGACCGAGGCGGCGGGATGGCCAAGCACCTCGATGCCCGCCCCCGACCCGATGGCTTCGCCGTCGACTTCTACGACCATGCCTTCATAACGGAGGTTTAAACCCTCGATCGGTGTGAGCTGGCCACCGAGGACGATGCCGCCATGCACGGCGTTGGTGGCGATCACCTCGGCGGCCTGCCAGGGGGTGTGCGTCAGGCAAAGATTGATGATTTCAATGGCTGGCATGACGCCTTTCGTCGCCTGCAGCGCGTGGGCCACGGTCACTCCCGGTCCTCGCAGCAGATCGCCGATCATGAAGGCGATCTCGGCTTCTGCCCCTACAGCTGGGAAGCGAGACAGGGGCACCGTATCGCCATCCGCGAAGATGCCGCCACTCAGAATGGTGCCGAAGGCGGATTCGGTGACGCCGAATTGGCTCATCGTGCCGCGGCTGGTGAAGGCCACCTTGCGACCGATGATCTGCTCACCACGCGCACATCGTTGGGCCACCAACGCCAATTGCACGCGGTAGGCATCGTCAATGCTTAAGTCGGCAAACTCGTCGGCGAAGTGATCGACGGTTTGTCCGCTATCCAGGTGTGTTAATATTTGTGCCGCGAGCGATTCAACCGGTCCCCCGACTGCCATCAGGTTCTCCTTTTCGTGTGCACCATTACGCCGGTATGGATTCCCTCTGGTCACATCGAGACCTTATAGCGGTTTTCACATCAACATCTGGCTGGTGAGGACCGTCAGTGCCTGTCCCTGGCTCTCTCTCGCCCTCACCCCACCCTCTCCCGGAGGGTATAGGCGCCAAGTTAAGCGCGAAGGCATGCTGGGACAGGGTGTGAGGCCCCTTCCCCCCTTGCGTCTCACCCCCCACCTGCATCCTCCCCCACAAGGGGGGAGGAACTCGAAAAGGTCTGGTATGTCTCTCGATTCCCCTTAACTTGGCGCCTATGCCCCCGGAGGGAGAGGGCGAATAAGCCCGGCGAAGCGACAGAAAGTCCAGAGGCAACGATGCGGGCTGGTGGCAGGTGCGCAGGGGGCTCGCGCGCAGGATAGGCGGGAAGAGACCCCGCCCGGAGCCCGTTACACGCGGAAGAGGCTCTGGGGAAACTGTTCATCCGGAGGTAAGCCGGGGGCCATGCGATAGACTATGCTCTTATCGACGATCAGACGGCCCTCGGCATCAGTGCTGATCCGTACGCGATCCAAAGGCCGCGGTGCAGGCCCCTCGTAATTGGTACCATCGCGGTAAAAGCCGCTGCCGTGACAGGGGCACTTGAATTTGTCGTCGAGGGGAAACCAGTTGGGGGTGCATCCAAGGTGCGTGCAGATGGCCGACAACGCGAAGAAACTGCCATCCTCTCGTCTGACGATCCACACGCGCTGGTCTTTCTTAAATTTCTCGCTAACGGTCCCGATCCCATAATCTTCAGGGAAACCAGCCCGGAACGTGGTGGGTGGCTCGAAGAGCACGCGTGGAAACATATAGCGCACAAACCCCATGATCGCCGTCATCAGCGCCACGAAGATTCCCGCCCAGCCCGCCGCCGAAAAGACATCGCGTCGATACCACAGCGACACATCCTTGCCACTTGCTTGCGCGGTACGTCTGAGGGTTTGCTGCGTCCCTTCACCCATTGCTACCGTCCTCCTTCCGAAGAAACGTGCTGAGTCACGAGTGCTGAGCGCTGAGAAGCGGCGGTGCCTTTCGCTCAGCGCTCCCTACGCCTGATAGCATCATGGTTCTTTGCGGGGCGATTCGCGACCCTGCAGCTTCCGCACCTCCTGGCGCGCCTCATCGATCCAGCCACGCACGACCTCAGCCGGGCCTCCTTGCGGCACGATCTGTAAAAACGCCTCCCAATTGGCGATCGCCCCGTTGTAATCTTGTTTGGCCTCGTACAGGATGCGTCCCTTAAAGAGCAAGGCCATCGGCATCTGCGGATTGATGGCCAGAGCTTTGTCGAACAGCATCAAGGCCTGGTCGCTGTGTCCGGCCTGGGCCAAGATCATCGCCATGCCACTGAGCGCGGACACGTTGTTGCTGTCGACCTCTAGGGCGCGTCGATACATCTCGATGGCCTTGGGCATCTGGCCGGTCTGCAAGTAGACCCGACCCAGGCCGACCAGCGCGTTGATATCGCGCGGGTTTTGCGTCAATTGCGCCTCTAAGGCGGCCACCATCTGGGCATCGTTGTCGGGCACGCCCTCACGCGCCATGGCCCCTGGTGGCTGATCCTGCGTCACGCGCCCGAGCAGAAAGCCGCCACCGCCGACGATGATGACGAGGGCACCAACCACCGACGTCACAAACGCTGGTCGCGCCCACACCGGCCTGGTCGCTCTGGCGGGAGACGCTGCCTGGCGCCCAGGCCTCGGGGTGACCGGGCGAGTCTCCCTGAGCAACGCCTCTTGGGCGTCGAGTTCCCGCAACACGGCCACGGCACGTGAATCATACGTCGCGCGCATGGCCGTGTAATCCTCGGGCGAGAGTTTGCCAGAAGCGAGATCAAATTCCAAATCTTTAATGGCTCGCAGCCATCTCTCCTTTTCCGAGCGCAGCTCCGCGACTCGCGCCAAGCCTTCTCGTTGCTCGGGCGCATAGGTCCAATCTCGACGTAGGATCGGATACCCGAGAAAGGCCAGCGTTGCGAGGACCACCAGGATAATGATGAAGAACACCATAGCGGGTCTGAGTTATGTATACGAATCGAGTTCGCGTTGCAAGCGCTCAGCGTAGCGAGGATCGAGCGCGGCTGACGGCGGAGTTGCAGCCTGTCGATTGCGGACCCACCGCCGCGTGCCGGCATAGACAGCCAGTGCCCCCACGGGCAGGAGGGCGAACGGCAGGAGCCAAATCACCAGATTAAACCCACGCTTGGGAGGGGCAAGGAGAATCCATTCTCCATAGCGCTGGACGAAATAGTCCAGGATTTCCTGGCGGGTTTTGCCCTGCTGCAGCTGCTCGCGCACCACGGCGCGCATCTCGTGGGCCAATTCCGAAGGGGAATCGCTGACGGACAAACCCTGGCAGACAGGACATCGCAGCTGCTGGGCGATCTCCCGCACCAGCGTTTCCAGGTCCGGGGCGGCCGCCCACAGCGAACATGGCATGAGGCTCAGGACAATCGCCAGAATGCAGACAGACCAGCGCAGGTGTCTTGGCGTGACCCCTCCATCTCGGCTGCAGACGATGTTCTCAGCGTCGATCGTCCCTTTGATAGCCCTGGTCATCATGACAAGCCTCCAGCACCGTTGAGGAGACGCTCGATTTGTTGCATCAGCACATCGAAGCTGATTTCCCCAACATGTCTATGGGCAAGGCGGCCATCGCGATCGATGAAAAACGTCTCCGGCACGCCGCGCACGCCATAGGCGATCGACACCCGGCTCCCGAGGTCTGGTCCATTCGGAAAAGTGTGACGGAAGCGCGCCAGGAATTCCCGCGCGGCGGCTTCGCGGTCCTGGTAATTGACGCCGACGAACACCACGTCACGCTCGCGGTACCGCTGCCAGGCTGCTTCGAGGGCTGGCGCTTCATTGTAACATGCCGGGATACACCATGAAGCCCAGACGTTGATCACCACGACCTTGCCGCGATGCTCATCCAGCGAAAAAGTCCCGCCATCGAACAGCGACAAGGCAAAGCTCGGCGCCTCACGCCCGATCAGCGGCGAGGGGAACGACCCCAGGTCACGGGATAACCCGTAGGCCAACAGGGCCAATACCGGCGTGGCGGAGACCAAAATGAAGAACTTTTTGACGCTCATCTCGAACCCGAATACTCGAGGGTGCGCGCCGGGGCGGGCCCGGTCGCCTCGCTCGCCGCTATTGCCGACCGCCGCGTCGGACGCCCTGGAATAACGGTGACGAGCGCACCCAGCGTGATGATGGCGCCGCCGATCCAGATCCACATCACCATCGGATTCACCAGGATCTTGAGGGTGGCGGCGGAGCCATCCTGTTCGACGGCCCCGAGGATCATGTAGAGATCCTCCCAGGGCGTGGAGCGAATGCCCACCTGGGCGATGGGCTGCTGCTCGTTGGGATGAAACGATTTACCCGGCGAAAGCGTGGCGATGGCTCGACCGCCACGCATCACCGTGAAATCGGTCCACACCACTTCCCGGTACACCTCATCATAGGCCCGCATGCCCTCGTAGCGCAGATCGTAATCGCCCACCTGAACCGTTTCGCCACGCGTGACCCGGACCTCTTTCTCAACCGCGAAGTTCGAGGAGACCGCAATGCCGAGGATCGTCAAGACAACGCCGAAGTGCACCACGAAGCCCCCGTATCGCCGGCGATTGCGCGTGAAGAGCGTCCACAGCGCTCGAAGCACACTGGTTCCGGGCGCCAGTTTACGGCGGGCATAGACCCCCTTATAGAATTCGAAGACGATCGTCGCCGTCACGAAGGCACACACCGCGAAGGTGATCAACGCATATGGATTGCGTGTCCATAGCGCGGCGATCAGAGCCGTGCCCGCCGCTGCCAGGGTGGGATACGTGAAATTGCGTTTCAGGTTATCCCAGGAGGCGCGTCGCCAGGCGATCAGAGGGCCAATGCCCATCAACAAAAGGAGCAGGTAGGCCAAAGGCACCGTGACTTTATTGAAGAACGGCGCCCCGACGCTGACCCTCACGCCGCGTACCGCCTCCGCGATCACCGGAAACATCGTGCCCAAGAACACGGTCAAGGTGATCACCACCAGGATGACGTTGTTCGCCAGGAAGGTCGTCTCGCGGGACAGCATGGAATCGAGCTCTGGCTGGCCCCTCAGATCATCCATGCGGTACACCAGCGCCGCCAACGAAAAGAGCAACAGCAAACCGATGAACAGCAGAAAATAGGCCCCTAATGATGAATTCGAAAAGGCGTGCACCGAGGAGATGATGCCGCTGCGGGTCAGGAACGTCCCGAACAATGTCATCATGAACGTCATGATCACCAGGGTGAGATTCCAGGTCTTCAGCATCTGGCGATATTCCTGGATCATGATGGAGTGCAGGAAGGCGGTGCCCATCAGCCATGGCATGAACGACGCATTCTCGACCGGATCCCAGGCCCAGTAGCCCCCCCACCCCAACGTCGTATACGCCCACCAGCCGCCGATGAGAATGCCCACCGTCAGAAAATACCAGGCCATGAGGGTCCAGCGTCGTGTGGCGACGATCCATTCTTCCCCGAGACGTCCGGTGACCAACGCGCCGATGGCAAACGCGAAAGGGATGGTGAAGCCGACGAATCCCAGATAGAGGAAGACCGGATGGAAGATCATGCTGGTGGTGAGCAACAGCGGATTCAGGCCGCGTCCATCGGGCGGGACCGGGAATTGCGCGCGAAAGGGATTAGCGGGAACGACCATGATGAACAGAAAGAACGCCGACACGGTCAGCAATATAGCCACGGCGTAGGGCATCAGATCGCGTATTTTGCGCCCCTGGCTGAACACCACGGCCGCCGAGAACAGGGAGAGCAACCACTGCCACAACAGGAGCGAACCCTCGAGGGAACCCCACAGAGCCGTGACGCGATAATACAGCGGCGTTCCCCGCAGCGTGTTGCGGGCGACATAGGCGATGCTGAAATCGTAGGTCACCAACGCCATCACCAAGAGCAGGGCGGCCACCGTCACCAAGGCGAACAGCCACAGCACGGCGCGATAGGCGCTGGCTACGAACTCCCAGCGCTGCAGGCGCGCCCCCAGCACAGAGGCCGCGATACCATAGATGGCCACCGCCAGGGCGGTAATCAAAAGTATGGAGCCGAGCTGGCTGATCATGCTGATTCCTCTCAAGGAAAAGTGCTGAGTGCTGAGTAACGAGTGCTGAGTGACGAGTGAAGGACTCTTTTCCCTCTCAGCACTCAGCACTTTCTTCTTACTGTGTTTGGCTCCCCTTGATGACCGAGTTATACATGATCGCCCGCGAGTCCTCGGCGGCGTGATCCTGGGCCGCCTTGTACTCTTCCGAATGCTTGGCCAGGATGGTCTTGGCTTGGAAAATCCCATCGGGGCCGTAGGTGCCCTCGACCAATGCCCCGCGCCCCTCGCCGAAGAGATCCGGGGGAATCCCGCGGAAGCGCACGCGGATGGTCGATGTCTCGTCAGCCAGCTCAAAGGTATGGAGCAGTGTGCCGTCCTCCCTCACCCAGCTCCCCTCTTTGACCAGACCCCCGAGGCGCAGGGATTTGCCATGCGCCGAGACACCCTTGGCTTCCAGCTCGCTGGGCGTGACGAAATAGACGATGGTGTCCTGGAGCCCGCCATAGACGAGATAGCCGATGGCCATGGCGATCACCGCCGCGCCAATCAGCAATTTCAACCGTCGCGTGCGCCGATTACTGATGGCCATACCCCTCTCCCTCGCCGCCGCTCAAAGCGGCCACATCCCGTTCTGCCTGACGCAACTGGCTCCATAAGAGGAAGCCGTAGACGGCCAGGGATCCTAGCGTAATCCCATAGGCGGCAACGATGTACGCGAGGTTACTCATGGCGCACCTTCGCCGCCATCAGAGCGTCGCCGATGGCGCGCAGGCTTTCGATGCGCACCCGTTTGACCAAGAAAAAGAAATAGACCAAGGTATAGGCCCCGAAGTTGAACAGCAGCGTCAACAGCATCTCGTCCGGCATCGCGACGCCGCCGCGCTGAATGGAGGGCGGCTGATGCAGGGTGCGAAACCACAGCACCGACATGTAAATGATCGGGACATCGATGAAGCCGACGATCCCCACCAACGCCGCCAGCCGGGCCCGCTGCTCGGGCTCTTCGACGAAGGAACGCAGCATCAAGTAACCGACGTAGATCACCAATAAGATCGCGGTCGTCGTCAAGCGCGCATCCCACGTCCACCACGTTCCCCACGTGGGTTTGCCCCAAATCGACCCATCGATGAGCGTCAAGGCGGTAAACAGAACACCGATTTCCGCCGAAGCTGCCGCGAGCCGATCGGATTCCGGGGCGCGTGTCCACAGGTAGACGATGCTCGCGACGAAGACCACGAAAAAGGCCAGGAACGCCACCCACGCCGTGGGCACGTGAATGTACATGATGCGCTGCACATCGCCCTGTAGGGCGTCCGGCGGCGCATAGCAGAACGCCAGATACAACCCGATCAAGACGCTCAAAAGCGCGAGGATGCCGAGTCCATTGGCGAGAGTGCGTCCGATCATGGTGCCCGCCGTTTTCATTGTTCGACCACGAACTCGAACGTCAGGTAGGCGACGACGAGGAATATCGTATCAAATGCCCCTAAGAGCTTCAACCAAGCGCTGGCCTCGCCGAGCGTCCCCCCTCCGAGCACGATGCCGGTGGCCGTGACCGTCCCGATCACGACCGGCACCACCAGCGGAAACAGCAGCAAGGGAAAGAGCACCTCGCGCGCCCGCAGATTCGCCGTCAACGCCGAGAACAGCGTCCCGATCGCCGCCAGGCCGATCGTCCCCAGCAAGGCCACCGCAATCAGGGGCGGCAGCACCCCCCACAGGGGCAGTTGAAAAAACAACGCGAACAGCGGCAAGATCAGCAGCTCGACCGCCAGCATGAAGACGATATTACCGACGAGTTTGCCGAGATAAATATTCCCACGATCGCCTGGGGTGAGCAGGAGCTGCTCGAGGCAATCGTTCGTGCGCTCAGCCTGGAAGGAACGCTCCAGCCCCAGCACCCCGGTGAAGATGAAGGCCAGCCAGAGCAAACCCGGCGCCAACAGCAGCGTGTTTTCCCGTTCCGGGTTTAAGCTGAAGTGGAAGAGGAACAGGATGACCACGGCGAAGAACAGCATGATGGTGAACGTTTCCCGATTGCGCCACTCCGACAAAAGATCTTTGGCTAGCAGCAGGTACACGGTCCGCAGGCCGGCCATCTTCAGCTGACCTCGGGCGCAGGCGGTTCGGGGCAGAGCTTGCCCTGCCGCAGATACAACACGCGATCCCCGCTGGTGACCCCTTGTTCGCGGAAGTGCGTGACCATGAAAATCGTCGCTCCCTCGGCCTTCAAGGCTCCGAGAAACCCGTTCAGCGTCCTGATCCCTTGCTCGTCGAGGCCGCTGTATGGCTCGTCGAGGAACAGCACACGCCCTGGATGGGCCATGATCTTGGCGATGCAGAGCCGCTTTTTCATCCCGGTGGAAAATGTCCGCACCCGATGGTGTCGCACCTGCTCCAAGCCGGTGGCCTTTAAGGCGTCGACGGTGCGCGGCTCGATCGCGGAGGCTCCGCGCAAACGCAGATAAAACCGGATATTCTCGTCCGCGGTCAGATCCTCGTAGAGGTAGGTACTGTGGGCCACCATGCCGATGTTGGCGCGGACCGCATCGGGGTTTTCTTGAATGTCGTAGCCCGCCACCTTGGCGCGTCCGCCCGAGGGTTTGGTCAGGGTGCAGAGGATGCGCATCAAGGTGCTTTTCCCCGCGCCATTGGGACCGAGCAGGACGCAAAACTCCCCCCATTTGACTCGGAGATCGATGCTGCTGAGGACCTGTCGATAGCCATAGGCCTTGGTCAGGCCCTCTGTCTCAATCGCCCATTCGGCCATAGCTGGAGACCTTGATGAGTCTTTCGCCTGAGATCAACCCTCTCGACCACGGTATCCACCCACAAGCTATTGCGCAAGGCCTGGGTCATCTTCGGTTGCAACCGCAGCGCACAGTGCATGGCCTCCGATGTACGCCCTCGGGGTACCAAGCAGATTTAACCATAACATATCTGGCAACTCCCTGCCTATCGGAAGATGGTAGCAGGATAGTCCCTTGCCGTCCGTCGCCGGCAATTGTCGGTGCAAACTCGCGCGATGATCGACTTCCGCTCGCGCTCGACGATTTGCACGCAACCAGACCGCAGGGGAATGCCAGCCAGATAGGCGCTGAGAAACGGCTCTATCGCAAGGGTTCGTGGGGAGACGCTTGGTGGCAGAGGGCGGGGTAAGGGCTGGCCTGTTACCGGCCGACGATTAGTGGCATGAGGGCCTCGAACGTGCTGCCGAAGTCGGCCACGTTCATATCACACGCGTTAGGCCCGGCCCAGACCGATGCGATCAACCGCCCGCCAGGGCGCAGCACCCGAGCGATCTCCCGGGCCGCAGCGGCGCGGTCGAGCACATACATGAGCACGAGGGAGGACAGCACCACGTCGCAGGCGTGATCCTCGGCGGGTAGGTGCTCCCCGCGCCCTTCGCACAGCGCCACGTTAGGCAGCCCACGCACTCCCATGCGCTGGCGGGCCAAGGCGAACATGTCGGGGCTGGGATCGGCGCCAACCACGTGGCCACTTGTGCCGACCAGCGGAGCATCGGCAGCGCACGCTCCCGCCAGAAGACAGACGGTATGGATCGCCAATGCGGCGACGCGCAGCCCGCGTCGTGGAGCATGGCGGAGGCTGCTCGCAATGGTCCTCACGCGCATCTTGCGCATAGCTCCTCCTGCCCGGCTCACAGAGCGTTCCCATGCGTTTGCCGCCACGAACGCGGCATTCGTGCCTAACGCTGCGGCTCAGCCGCGCCTGAAAGCCGCAGCGAAGCAGAGGCTGGAAGGCGTCGGCTGAGCCGCTTGTTCGGCGATTTCACCCTGGTCTGTCGCACCCAGCTGTGGGCGCCTCTCCCGCACGAGAGACTGGTCCCCCCCTCGTCCAAGAGCACCACCTGTCGCCGCCCCTCGCTGGGTGCCTACCTCCGGCGCCACGACAAAGATCCGCCGGCTGTGTTGCAGGTAATCGATGCCATCGATGAGCCCGAGCGCCCGCCGCGCTTCGAACTGCAAGGCCCGCGCCGCCTCCGCCCCCATCTCGTGTTCCAGGGCCTCATGGGACGCCACATACCGCTCGTAGATCGCCCGTCGCTGCTGCTCGGCCTCTGGGATGTCCTCATACGTCTCAATGGCGAATCCCGCCTCACGCAGCAGCGGGCGATGGTCGTTCACCGGCGGTGGCGTGCCACGCGGTGCCAGGTCCCGATCCCAATTGGTAAAGACGAAGCGGGCCCCGGGCTTCACGATGCGTGCCACCTCGGACAAGGCGGCGCGTCGATTGGGCACCGTCCAGAGCACATCGACACTCATGGCCGCGTCAAACATCCCGTCTGTAAAGCGGAGCGCCGTCAGATCCCCCACCTCAAACCACGCCCGGCCCTCCACGCCAAACTCTGTCGTGCGTCGAGCCGCGTGCTCCACCGCCACACTGGAGAGATCGACGCCCACGAGCGACGCCCCGGTCTCACGCGCCACCCAGAGACTTGGCCCACCCCGGCCACAGCCCAGGTCAATGAGCGTTGCCCCAGGACCTACAGCGAGGGCTTGTGCCATCCGTCGAAGCAGCGTCATGGTGATATAGCTAAACGGAGCTGCTTCCTCTGGGTAGTCCGCCCCATAGACCTCGCGAAAAATCGTGCGATGGGTGGGACTGTCCGCGTGGCGCGCGTAGAGCGCGTTCAAACGCTCTATCGCTGCTATCGCGTTGAATGGAGCAACGGGATGTTCCCCCATGACGTCCTTCCTCCCTTGTGTCGCCTAACCCTCTCAGATGGTTTGTGGACGGCGAACGCCCGTGGTGAGCCGCGCCCGGAAGCGGGAGCGGAGCGGACGCTGGAGGGCGCCGGCTCCAGTGCCTGGTTAGCCCCCTCACTAGCATACGCGGCAGCTGCCCTGTGGGGACGCCCCGATCTGGCGGGCACGTGTCTGGTGCTGCCCCTCTCGCCGCGCGGTGCGTCTCGAGTATGGGCTGCTGCCTTGGCACCCTGGCTGGGTTGCCGTCCTTGATGTGGTGCCTTGGCCGTTTATTTGTAATCATTCAGTAACGGGTGGTCTCTCGAGTTGGGGCGCAATGGATGTTATCGACCTATGAGCATTGCCTTGGGTCAAGTGGTGGGCCCCTCACTCATGACTGCATGGTTTACCGAGCCGCCATGTGCGATAGACCTGCAGGGGTCTTCGGATCCAATTGTGGAGGACCGGCGTGGGCCCGGCACAAGCAGCGCGGGCACGAGGGGTCTGGTCACCAGGCAGCGTCAACTGTTGCCGGGAGGGTGCCGGTGCGGACAAAGCAGCGCAGCACCGCGCAGAACTCGCTCGTCGCCGTGAAGGCCAGCGCGTGTCCCTTTCCCTTGAAGGTATAGAGCTGGGCCCCGGGGATGTGCTCTGCCAGATAACGGCCGCCTTCCATGGGAGCGCGCCGATCAGCCGTTCCGTGCATCACCAGGGTAGGAACCTGAATATCTGGAAGCAACGCGACGATATCTGCCTCAGGATCCGGTTCATAGAAATTTAGTAGGGCATCCGTTGATAGTGACAGGCGGGCTCGGACAAATTCTTCGATCAAATGATCTGTCCCCGGCTCTGGTAAGGCGATGGAGGCTAAGATCCGCAGCGCTTGTTCCTTTTTCCCTTCCCTGAGGAGGTTTCTGACCTCATCAACCCAATCTAATTGGGAATACATAACGCTGGGCGCTGGATTGCTGCTGACCACCACCAGCTTTTGTAGGAGCGACGGGTGGGTGGCAGCCAGCGAAACCATCCAGGTCCCCCCCCTTGAGATACCGACCCCGACAATGCGGCCGGCTCCAGAGGCTTCGATCACGGCTCGGACGTCCTCAGCATGCTCTTGGCGCGTGTATGACCTCGGGCGTGGGTCGGAGGCCCCGGTCCCTCGCGGGTCAATTCGGATGATCCGGAACTCCTGGCAGAGCCTTTCCACCACAAGCTCGTAGCTAGCCACAGTCATCAGAGTTGGTGCGACAAAAACGAGGGTTACATCGCCGCTGCCGTACTCGTAGAAGGCGATCTTGGCCCGGTCGCGTATGGCCCTGTGCTGACGCTGGCGTTTGTTCGAGATCCACCGCTGCATGGCTGGATCAGTCGAGGCGAGTAGGGCCTGATCATAGCTTTGATTCGCGCGCTCGACGTCTCCCAGCAGACTCCACAGGTCTCCCAGCAGGACGAGCCCACGCACCCGTCCTTCGTCAATGTCTTGGGCTTTCGCTGCGAGCTCGAGGGCTTGCGTGCAGGAGCGAACTGCACTTTGGTACGCATACTGCTCCTTTGCCTTCTCAGCGGCGCGCAGATGGTAGTGGACGGCCTTAGCCCACACCTCTCCCCGCTCGAAGTGGCTCGCCAGCGCTTCGGAGAATTCCGAGAGACGATCAGCAAACCGTGCCTCGATGGCCTTGGCAACCAGCCGGTGCACGATCCGCCGCCGTTCGTGCAGCAGACTCCCATAGGCGACGTCATGGGTCAGGGCATGCTTGAAACTATATTCGGGAGCGGGGAAGAGGCGCGTCTCGTAGAGGAACTCCGCCCCTTGAAGATGGGCCAACCGGAGTCGGAGGTCGCCTTCGGGCAGGTCCGAGATCTCTTGCAGGAGGGCCAGGGGCACGTCGGTGCCGATCACGGCGGCGTTCTGGAGGAGCTGCTTCTCCCCCGCAGGCAAACGATCGATTCGGGCCGCCAGTAGCGCCTGGACCGTGGCGGGGATCTGCAGGGTGTGTAGGTCGTGATCTAGTTGATAAGCGCCACGTTGGCCGGCAAGCGCCCGCGTCTCTACGAGGGTGGCTACCGATTCCTCTAGAAAGAAGGGATTGCCTCCCGTCCGCTCTTTCAACAGCGCCTTCAGCGGACCTAGGGAGGACGCATTGCCCAGCAGGGCTTCCAGCAACTCGTCCACATCTGTCTCGGGTAGCGGGTCTACGCGAAGCCGTGTGTAATACGTCTTTGGAGTCCAGTGATCCTCATACTCGGGTCGGTAATTGGTCAGCAGCAAAATTCGGCTCGTGGGCAAGCTCTCGACAAGTATATCGAGGGCTGCCTGGCTCTCGGAGTCCATCCAGTGAAGGTCCTCGAAGGCCATGAGCAGCGGCTGACGTTGACTCTCGCGGATGAGGAGCTGCTTGAGCGCGTCCAGGACGAGGCTCCGTCGTTGCAGAGGATTGAGAGACCGAAATGGGTCGTCCTCGGGGAGCGCTTCGAGGAGGGAGAGGATAGGAGGAATCGCATCCTTCAGCCGCTCATCCAGGGTGAGCACCTTGCCTGTAATCTTCTCGCGGATGCGTTGTGTGGTGTCGCCATCGTCAATTTGGAAATAGCGCTTCAGGAAATCGAGGACTGGCAGATACGAGGTCGCCTTGCCGTAGGAGACCGAGCTGCTCTCCAGGATCAGCCAGCCATGCGTCCGGTGGGAATGGATGAACTCGAAGAAGAGCCGCGATTTGCCAACACCGGGCTCGCCGACGACAGCCACCACTTGGCCGTGGCCGTTTTGTGCCGCGTCAAGCGCCCGTCGCAGCTGTTCCAGCTCCGCATCCCGCCCTACGAAGCGCGTTAGTCCCCGAGCCACCGCCGCGTGTAGCCGAGAGCGCACCGGGCCAGCTCCCATTACCTCGAAGACTTCCACCGGTCTCGGCAAGCCCTTGATCGGCACAGGGCCCAGCGGCGTGACCTGCACGTAACCTTCGGCTAATTTCAAGACCTCAGGCGTGATCAGGATCGAGCCCGGCATCGCCATCTGCTCCATACGCGCTGCTAGATGCGTTGTCTGTCCCACGGCGGTGTAGTCCATGCGTAAGTCGCTGCCGATGGAGCGTACCACCACTTCGCCTGCGTTGAGCCCAACACGGATGTGGATGGGCACACCATGGCTCCGCTGCACCTCGGCAGCGTATTGCTTTACTGACGCCTGCATGGTCAGGGCAGCATAGCACGCCCGCACCGCGTGGTCTTCGTGGGCGATGGGTGCCCCAAAGAGCGCCATGATACCGTCGCCCATGACTTGGTTGACCGTCCCTTCGTAGCGGTGTACCGCCAGCATCATGCGTTCCAAGACGGGGTCGAGGAGGTGCCGCGCCTCTTCGGGGTCGCGATCGGCTAACAACTCCATCGACCCCTTCATGTCGGCGAACAGGACGGTGACGTGCTTGCGCTCGCCCTCGAGCGCGCTCTTGGAGGTGAGGATCTTCTCGGCGAGATGCGCGGGCGTATAGCCGCGCGGGGTGTGCTCCGGCTCCGTATTAGGCGCAGGCGGCATTCCAACGCCTCCTGTCCAGACCAGGACTTTGCCATTTTCATCGACGGCTACCCGTTGAGCCTCGATGAGTTCCGCCTTAAGATCCTCGACGGCGTTATCATCGAGATGGAACTGCCGCTTGAGCGTACGATAGGTCACGCGGCCTCGACGTTGGAGCATGGCCAGAGCTTGATCCAGAATCTCCTCGAAGGTCATGGTCGATCCTCCGCCACTCTGGCGCTTCCGCCAACAGATGGCAAGGTCCTCACAGGCGCCGGGTTACATGGCAAGAGCGCCATGAATACTGACTCATCCGCTTTATGCTCTCGGCCAGAGTTCATGCGGCCTCGGTGCGGAGGTCCCATGAAAGTGCACGGAATTCCAGCAGTTCTGAGTCCAGGAACCGCCAGTAATGTTTCAGACTGAACAGGATCTCCTCCATCGTCACCCGGCCTTTGAAGAGCACACGGGCGGTGTAGAGCAGGACCAAGCCCGCCAGGAGCCGCAACACCAGATGCCCGTAGTAGGCATCCTCGCCCGGCACCTGACAGGTCTCTGTCGCCAGCAGATGCTTCAGGGTCCGGAAGGTGTGTTCAATCCAACTCCGCCGTTTCCAGGCCCGGATCAGGCGGGGCGCGGGGAGGGACGTTTCGCCACACAGCAGATAGGAGCGGTCATGCCGCGGTTCGTCGACGATGACCAAAGTAACTATCCCATAGGTGGGGCTGGTTGCGGTGAGCCGGGCATAACGCATGCCTGGCACCTGGAGACTGTCCCGCCACGGCCAGTCAGTCCTCGTCCGCAGGTCGTGTCCCGTCACCCGGCGGCCGTCGGGCAGTCGGAAGACATACCGGCGTTTGCCCTCCACGAGCAGCGTCCCATGCTCGTGAGTCGCCACCTGTGCCATCAACTGCGAGTCCCCAAACCAACTATCGGCAACGACCAGTGGGGGTGGCAGCCGTCGGCAGCGCCGCTGCAGGGCGGCCCAGGTCCGAGCCAACATGACCTGCAGCCATGTCAGCTTGTCGCGGCAGGGCCGTCCCAGCCCCTGTGGGTCGGGGCGACGCACCGTGAAGGCCACCGGGATCACCAGCTTCCCCTCACCGATCACGACGAGCAGCAGCAGGCCATCGATGCCGCAGCGCACCCGGTGCTCCTGGCCACTCCACCAGATCCCCACCAGGCCCAATTGCCGGCCGTACTTCTTGAAGAGGCTATCATCGCTGACCCAGGTCCATTGCCAGCGACTGCGGGTCGCCGGGCTTTTGTCCGCCATGTGCCGCCACAGGCGCACCAGCAGCTCACGGCCCAGACGCTGCAGACGCTTGACCCACTTCTGTTTGGGCAAGGCCCCCAGGATGCGGCCAGGCAGGTTCTTATCCCAACCGCGGACCCGGCACAGCTCCCGGTAGCTGCGGCAGCCAAACGCAGGGGGGAAACATCATCGCGAAGATCTTGCCTAACAGTTTTTGTTGCGCCTGCAGGCGCCACTGCACCTCCTCGGCTACGGTCGCTGGCAGCCCTAACTCCTGCACCGCCTGTTCCAAGGCTCGCAGGGCCTGCTGGGCCCGCTGCTGTTCCTGGCGCAACCGCTCGCGCTCACGTTGGAGGCGACGAAGCCTGGCCTGGTGATGCCGCTGCTGCCTAGCACGCTGGACACGCTTGTGGTATGCTCGGGACTGGGTCATGGGAGGCTCCTCCATGTTGTTGCTTCACCTCGTTTCTCGCGCGGAGGAGACCATGACCCTTTTTTTATCTCGTTTCAAGCATTTTCATGACCCTCTGCCCGCTGGCCCCGAGCAATGGCCGCCTCAGGCAAGGACCGGAAAAGTCAGAATATACCAGGAGTATGGGGGAGTCGGAACCGCAAATTGCGCTGCCGTGCAGCGACCCTGGCATCGGGGCTCTGAGATAGAATCCGGAAAAGCTCCGGAAAAAATGATATGGTATGCCGTCTTCGGTCCCTTTCATACACGCCCCCTGAACAATTCCGTCTATTCTACTTTTCATGTTGGTGTCCCTGACGGCGTCCGCTGCCTGCGTATGCCGTCAGAGTGCGATCATTGTGATTTTGTGCGAGATGCGGTGGCGTGCTGCACCGTAAGGACGCGGTCTCGTGAAGCTCAGTCCGCAGGGGGCTAACGCCGGGCATGAGCCACGCTGTTCACGGCGTCGGCTCCATGCCCTTGTTAGGGGCTGTGCCACGACTGATGAGGAGATCCGCTGGAATTCCCAAGTGCTCTCGCAGGCGCTCAATTTGCGGCAGGGACAGACTGCGGGTCCCCTGTAAAAAGGCCCGCATCGGGCCTTCTCCCCCCAGCCACTGGGCCAAGTCAGTCTGCGACAGGCCTTTCTGCTCTAACATAAAGGTCACGACGTCTTGGGGCGTCGTGAGCTGCTCCAGGGGAAAATGCGCCTCTTCATAGGCGTGCACTAACACCGAGAGGAATTCCAACCGCTCGTAGGCCTCTGACTGGGGGGGCGGGTCCAGGTCGAGGAGCTGGTCAATCTCCGCTACGGCTGCCGTATATTCCGCCTCGTTGCGTAAGACGTGGGGTTTCGTGAAGTCGAGGAGCTCAGCCATGATATTTTGTCACCTTCTGCTGCGTCTCCGGATGCGGTCGCGCGTTACAAACTGCCGTCCTGGGTCCGGCGCGTATATTCCTCATGGGTCAGCACATGGCGAATGTAGATGCGGCCCAGATCATAGCGCATATCGACGACCAGCCGGTATTTGTTGCCGCCAATATTAAACACCGTCCGCCACTTCCCGAGGAAACTGGCCGAGGCAAAATCCTCACGGACTGCAGCAGGGCTGCTATAGCGCTTCAACCGGACGATCGCCAGCCAGGCTTTCAACGGGCGTTCCGCGTCGGGGTGGGTCTGCCAAAACGCTTGCAGCCGCTGCCGGGTAATCACGTGCATCTGTCTCTCTTCTCGACATCGTATGGAGAGGAAGAGGATCGTATGTCACGGTGGTTCTGCCAACGCGGAGGATACAAGAGCCCCCCACCCCGAGTAAACCCTTTCGTATTAGAGACCCCTAACGCCCGCTCCAGTGCGAGGTTAGGTGCAGTGCGGGTACAGTGCCCTGCGTTGGCACCCGCTCCCACCCGTTGGCCCTCTGCCCCGCAGTCCCTACCTCTGGTCCCGGGACAGGCGCTCCTGGCACCCTCCCTGACCGCTTGGCCTGAGCCGGAGTGATCCTGCTACTGTACGGGCTCGGCAAGTGGTTGCCCCTTCGGGGCAATCATCACTACTAGACTCTTGTAAGGCTCGGTGTGACTGGCATTGGGAGGCACCAGCACGGTTCTGGGCGGGACACAGTGCGCCTCGCCCGCCTTGAGGTGGACGGTCCCCTCTCCGACTTTCTCCAGGTTCAGGGCGCCCTCAAGCACATAAATGCACTCTGTCCCAAGGTGGTAATGCTTAGCCCCCACGACCCCTGGCCCGATGTCCGTCCGCCACATCCGCAGTTCGTATCCCTCAATCGCGACCAAGGCGGTCGTTAGGAGCACCGTCCGCCTCTCAGACTCCTGCTGCGCAGCGATGATGTGGCTTCCCATCACCCCCAGTGCGGCTTCCACGGCCACCGTGATGACAAGGATCCCGACTGTAGGCTTCTTAGCGTCACTCCCCCTTCAAAGATATGGGGTCCAATGCGGCCCCGACGAAGCCGGCCCACGATCTCAATGCCTTTCTTGGACTTCGACGCTTAGACGCCAGGTGTCAGCCGCGCCTGGACGCGGGAGCGGAGCGGACGTTGTAAGGCATCGGCTGCACACCCTTGTTGGGCGCCGTGGTCCATCCGAGACCTGCTGTCAGTGGCTGGCCTTCTGCCCCCACACTTGGGTCACAATAAAACTCATGACCACCGTTTCAGGGTCACTGGCGATCTGCTCACACGCCGCTATCGCCTTACCCAACTCCGCCTCGCTGAGCATCCCGCCGTCCACGATCCGCTTCCGTAGCGACGTGGCAAACTGGATGGGCAGGCGCTTATACGGATGCGTGTCTTGCAAAGCCACCACGGCCGCACGTATGTGGACGTCTTTCAGACCAGCCCGGCGCAACATGCCAAAGGTTCGCTGGCCAGCATTGAAGTCTCCACCCCCGCGCGCGAATGCCACCAGAATGGCCTCTTTTAAGCGGTCCCAGGCGGGATGGGCGGGGTAGCACTGCCAAGACGTTGCATCCGGCTCTTGGATGGCCACCACCCCACCGGCCCGGGTCAAGGCCACCATTTCCTGCAAGAGTTCCGCATCGCGGCCGACCGGGGCAAAGACGAAGCGCACGTGGGTCAAATCGAACGTGGCGCGTGGCAGGGTGGTGTGATAGGCGTCGTGCTCAAGGATCTCTACGTTATTGAGGTGGTTTTCCTGGACAAATGCCCGCGCCGCCGCGAGCTGGGTGGCATCGGTGTCGACCCCGATGACGTGCCCCTGCGGCCCCACGCGGCGACTCAGCGGCCCCAGAATCCCCATGGCACCACATCCTAAATCAATACAGCGCCATCCCACTTGCACGCCGATGCGGTCCAGCAGCGCTTCAGCTGCGGGTTCCCACACGCGGGCTTGGAGACGCAAGCGCTCTAATTCTGCTGACCCGCCAGCCAATAAGTAACTGCTGGTATCGGCCATAATGGTGATCCTCCAATACGAGGGTAAGATGCCATAGACCGACTGAGAAAGAAGCCCAACGCCCAAACTCACCTGCCGCCGGAAGCCGGAGCGAAGCGGAGCAACTGTCTTGTTTGTCAAGGGGGTCTGCTTAATCGCCAGACACCGCCTGGGGTTGCCAAGGCGTATGATATTTCACCATGGCGTTCAAAATGGTCAATAACATGCGCATGCAAGCGGTCAGGGCTACCTTCGCCCCTTTGCCGACAGCCCGGAGGCGCTCGTAGCACGCCCTGAGCACTGGATTGTAGCGGACTGCGACCAGCGTACTCATGTACAGGATGGTCCGTACCTGAGCACGCCCTCCCCAGATCGTGCGGGTGCCTCGCAGTGTGCCGCTGTCCCGATTCAAGGGGGCCACGCCGACCAGGGCAGCCAGTCGCTGGCGGCTCAGCGTGCCCAACTCCGGCAGGTCAAGTAACAGCGTGCGTGTACAGACGGAGCCAATGCTGGGGACGCTGCGCAGCTGCTCCTCGCATTCCCGCCACACCGGACTTGTCCGCAGCGTCGTGTCGAGGTCATCGTCGAGCGCCGCCAGGCGGGTGTTGAGCCAGGTGATATGGGCCTGAATGTCCGTCTGGAGCCGCGGAGGCGCACTCCCGAGGCGGTTTTGTTCCGCGGTCCGCCTGGCGACGAGTTGCCGCCGCCGCGCCAGCAGCGCGCGAAGCTCGTCGGCTTGGGCATCTGGCAGGGGGCGCGGCGTCGGGCATACGGCCTCCGCAAAACGCGCCAAAGCGGGCGCGTCGAGGGCATCCGTTTTGGCCAACTGCCCAGTCGTTTTGGCAAAGTCGCGCGCTTGACGGGGATTGGCCACCGCGACGGGGAACCCAGCCGCAGCGAGCGCAGCGACCACGGCCCGCAGGTAGCCCCCCGTGGCTGCAAGCACAATGAGGGTGGGGGGCACGGCGCGGAGCCGCGCTACTAGGGCAGCAATCGCGGCGTCATCGTTGGCCACGGCCCAGCGCGCGCCGGTGGGCCGCAAGGCAATATCGAGTTGAGCTTTGGCGACATCGATACCAACAAAACATGGCGTGGCAGACATCATCACTCCTGACTGGTCAAGCCTTGCCAGATACGGGCTTGCATGGCTCCGGGCAACTGTTCGGGCTCTCGAAGGAGTGGACGTGACGACCCAAGCTCCGCTGCGGTCTCGGTGGACCAAGGCTGAATCGGCCTATCACGTCCGGGTAACGGGGATTCTCTCCCATCACCTAGTAAAGATACAAGGCTGCAGGCGGTCAGGTGCAGTGCTGTGTTAGGCACGCGACGGGGCACTGACCCCTGGTCCGGCCTCCCTGCTCCCTTACGGCGTTTGGGCAGGGCGCGGGGTAATTGGAGGCTACCCCCGCTATGTGTGCCGCCGCTTCACTGCGTCGCCGATGCGGCCGCGACCCGCACGCCGCGCAGGTTTGCCCGCTCTATCGCCCGCTGCACCTCGCCTGAGGCCTTCGCCTCGTCCAGAAAGGCCCTGACCGTCGCGAGCGCATTGGCGCGGCCTTTCGGCACCGCAATGGCCATGGGCACCGCCAGAAAGGAGTCGTCGAGCGCGCGATAGCCCTCAAGGCCGGCTGTGAAGGTGGCAAACGAGTTCCGATTGGCGGCGAAGGCATCCGCTTGCCCAGCGCGCAGCAGCTCAAACGCCGCGGCTTCGGTCTCGCCGCGCACCAGTGCGGCCTGTTGTAACCGACTGGCGAGGAAGAGATCGGGGGCCGAGCGGCTGGGCACCGCGATGCGCACACCGGGGCGATCGGCATCAGCGGTGGTGCGGATGGGCGAGCCCGTCGGCACCAGATACGTGTTTTCCACCTCCATGTAGGGGGGCGTGAAGTCCATGTCGCCAGCGCGAGCCGGGTCACTGGCGAGAAAAGCAATGTCCCAGGCCCCCGACCGGGCACCCTCGACGATGCGGGCGACGTTCGGGTACTCAACCAGGGCGACCGGCACCCCGAGCTTGGTTGCCAGGGCGCGACCAAGATCCACCGTCACCCCGCGGACCTCGCCGGTCGTAGAGTCTTTCACGGCCAGCACGGGATTGCCCACATTCAGGGCGACGCGCAGCTGGCCTGTTGGGGCCACTGCCGTGGCACCACTCTGAGCATCGGCAGCGCCCGCTCCCGCCAGAAGCCAGACGGTATAGATCGCCAATGCGGCGAGGAGCAGCCCGCGTCGTGGAGCATGGCGGAGGCTGCTCGCAATGGTCCTCATGCGCATCTTGGGCATAGCTCCTCCTTCCCGGATCACAGAACGTTCACATGCCCTTGCCGCCAGCAATGCTGATCCGAGCCGTTTCATGGTACCCTCCTGTCCGCAAGAACTGGACATATTGCTTCCCTTCCGCAGCCGCATTTGTGCCTAACGCTAGCGCTCAGGCGTGCGCGGTAGCGGATCGCTTGCAGCGCCTTGTTCGGCCAAGCTCGGGTGACTATTTCTTGCCCTGCCAACTGGCCTCCCACTTGGGGTTCCCACATGCGCTTGGCTCAATGCGGGAACCGTGACGTCTCCGTAGCAATTCCGTTGACTCCCATGCGGCCCGGCGCTAGGATCGTCGCTGCCCCATGATGAACTGGGTGACGTTACGGAAGTGCCGTGGACCGTCCCCTTGAGGCCACATCGCGGCGCGTACGGCCGCTTGCGCCTCCTGCTGCCGCTCGGGAGGGAGGTGGGCGGTGGTCACTCCCGCGAGGGCCTGCCACGCCGAAAGAAAGTCGGGAAAGTCGAAGCCGAGCGTCTCAGTCTCCACGCCGGCTTCAATACCCGCGTCGGCCAACTGCTGGAGAAACGGCGCCGGATCGGCCAGGGCCCCCGGCCCCACCCCAGGAACCAGTGGGGGACCAGCGAACCGACCCGCGGTCTGCTGAAAGAGGACGATGTCGCACGCGTCAGGCCCGGCCCAGACCGATGCGATCAACCGCCCGCCAGGGCGCAGCACCCGAGCGATCTCCCGGGCCGCAGCGGCGCGGTCGAGCACATACATGAGCACGAGGGAGGACAGCACCACGTCGAAGGCGTGATCGTCGGCGGGTATGCTCTCCCCGCGCCCTTCGCACAACGTCACGTTGGTCAGCCCGCCAGCCGCCATGCGCTGGCGGGCCAAGGCGAGCATATCCGGGCTGAGGTCGACGCCAACCACGTGGCCGCTGGCGCCGACCAGCGCGGCAGCCCGTGCCGCGACCGCGCCTGTTCCGGTCCCGAGGTCAAGGACGCGCCCCCCGGCCGTCAACCGCGCCCGTGCGAGGACGGCCTCGACCACGGGAGCAAACCGCT